>Ga0209535_1002740_pt1 | contig 11448 bp, 13 predicted proteins | sample LinPmetageLP28_FD_184041 | JGI IMG/M metagenome (GOLD analysis project Ga0209535, IMG submission 184041) | Marine viral communities from the Pacific Ocean - LP-28 (SPAdes) (version 2) | ecosystem: Environmental > Aquatic > Marine > Oceanic | place: Pacific Ocean | collected 2009-08-22
ATGGGAGGACAAGGTCCCGTAGCCCCTATTGCTATGACTCAACAGTATAATGGAACTTCTTGGACAACATCCGCTAATTTAGGAACAGCAAGATACTCATTAGATGGATTAGGAGAAACTCAAGCTGGATCAATGGCTTTTGGTGGTGGTCCTGCTCAAACAGGAACAGAAGAATTTAATCCTGAAACATCAGCATTAAATATTAAAACAATAACAACTAGTTGATAATGAAGAAGATTAACTATATAAGAATAACAAAGGAGTAAACATTATGGCACTATTTATATATGGTACTGCTACAAACACTGGAAAAGGATTCTTTACTGCAGAAGACAGAAGAGCATTTTTTCTTAGAGGTTATCCTGCAGACGTTTGGGTCGTTGGTAACAACGAAAAAGGCGCAATGTGGTTAGCTGAAAAGAACGGTGTTGAAAAGACTAAAGCAGAAGCTCAAGCTCTTGTTACAGCTGACGTACAAGCTGCACAAGCTGCATGGGACGCTTTACCTGCAGAGCAAAAAACAGATATGAATCTAAGACCAACTGATATTACTCTCCCATAAAGGAATTTATAAATGGCTGAATACGAGAGTATACATGGTACAAGGGTAAGATACTTAACTTCGGATCCGACGTTAGATTCGTCAACCGAGGGACAGGTGTGGTATAACTCGACTTCAGGTGCAAACAAAGCATTAGTACAAATTAAAGCAACATCAGCAAGTGGTTCTTTAGCTACTGCTAGATCAGGTATTTCTGGAGGAGGAGCTAGTCCTCAAACAGTAGGAATTGTTTTTGGTGGACAAATTAGTCCAGCAACAACAAATACAACAGCTACTGAAGAATATAATGGTTTTAGTTGGGCAAATGGTGGAAACATGAATCTTGGTAGAGGTTATGGATGTGGTTTTGGAACTCAAACTGCAGCTGTTGGAGCTGGAGGATATGATCATGGTAATGGAGATCAATCAGAAGTAGAAGAATATAACGGATCAACTTGGTCTGAAGTAACTGATCTTCCAGGTAATCAAAGATCTCAAGGAGCTGCAGGAACTCAAACTGCAGGTTTAGTTTTTGGAGGAGACCCTCCTGGTCCTATAAGAACTCAAAGTTTAGAATATGATGGCACTAATTGGACATCAAGTGGAACTTTAAATACAGGTAGAAAATATTTAGCAGGATGTGGAATTCAAACTTTAGCATTAGCAGTAGGTGGAAGCGTTGGAACTCCTGTAAGAAGTGCAGCTACAGAAGAATATAATGGATCAAGTTGGACTAGTGGAAATTCTTTTACTGAAGGAAGATCTGCTTTAGCTTGTTTTGGATTACAAACACATGCAGTAATTGCAGGTGGAGACGATCAAGATCCTAGTATCGTTTCTTCTATAGAAGAATACGATGGAACTAATTGGACAACATCTCCAGCAACTCTTGCAACAGCTAGAAGATATTTTGCTGGTTTTGGTTCTGGAACAGCAGGAGCTGTAGCAGGTGGTGGCACTCCAGGTATTACAGCAGCTACCGAAGAATACAATTCAAGCATTTTATCACCAAGAACAGGTGTTTGGGCAGCATCAACTAATTTACCAGGGACTCGTGATAATGGTTCTGTTTCACAAAGTGGAACAACAAGTGCAGCTTACTATGCAGGAGGATCAAACCCAGGTGCTCCTTACACTCCAGATACTCCAACAATTGAATACAATGGTTCATCTTGGACAGCAGGAGGAGCTTTAAGCACAGGTAGAATATCAGCAGGTTCAGGTGGAACTTTAACTGCAGGTTTAACTTGGGGAGGTTTTCAAGGTCCTGGAGTTGGAGATAACACTAATACAACAGAAGAATATAATGGAACAAGTTGGACAGGTGGAGGAAATTTACCTACACCTCAAAGAGAATGTTATGGTGATGGTACACAAACAGATTCTATTTTTGGTGGTAGTTTTGGTGCTCCAAATGTAACTGCATTAAAATATGATGGAAGCAGTTGGACAGCAATATCAAATTTACCAGCAGGAAGATTCGGTGCCGCTGGTGCTGGAAATTCTTCAGCTTTCGTTTTAGCAGGTGGTGCTCCAAACAAAACTACATTAGAATGGAATGGTAGTAGTTGGGGTGCAGGTGGTGATGTACCTACTTCACCTTTATTTGCTATGGCTGCAGGAGGAACACAAACCTCTGCTTTATTTTATGGTGGTGAAGGAGGATCTCCTTCAGGTTTACTTGCTGGTACATTTTTTTATAATGGTACTGCTATGGAAAGTAGATCTAATATGACTCAAAGCCAATCAACAGATAACTCAGGAGATGCTGGTTCTTGTCTTGCTATTGGTGGAGGATCACCTGCCATAAGTGTTGAAGAATGGGATGAGTCAGCTGCAGGAACTGCAACTGCTTCGACATTGACAACTAGTTAATAATCGTTATATATAAAGAATCGAAAGGAATTAATATGACAGAAAAAAGAAACATACATGCGTTAATAGAAAAAGAAGCACCAAGTTTAAATAATTTATTAGATCCAAATGATGTTAAAGAGTTCAAAGAACTAACAGGTGAACTTAGAGATACATGGACCAAGAAACAAGTATTTAGAACAGAGACAGAAATGAGAATGTCTGTGTTACAAGATGCAAAGTATCCAACTAAAGCTTCAAAGTATTGGCAGTGTGTTAGAGAACAAAACGTATTTTTAGAAAACTTAATGAGCCTATCATTTGATGCTAGACGTAATGAAGTTAAATTAAAAAAATTGAAACAAAAACTTGAGACTGAACAAGACGAGTTAAAAAGAGAATTACTTCAAATAGACATAGATGAAAAAACTTATTCAGTTGCTAACATGCAGTTAGTAGCACGTGACAGAATGAGAGAAATTAAACTATGGTCAACTCTTAAAAAAGAATTTGATGATGGTTCTTTTAATACACAAGATGTTAACAGACACCAACTAGATTCATATCATTTAATTATGAAAAACAAAGCAGAGACATTGACATCAGGCTCAAGTCAGCCAGAAGTGTTTAATGTACTTGGACAATTACAAACTATAGAAAGAGTTAAAAAATCAGGAGAAATGATTTACAACAAGAAAGAACAATTGACCAGTGACCTCGGAGCCAAAGAAAAATAAACAACTATTCTTTTTAGTAGCACAACCTAGATCAGGTAATACTTTGTTTGCAAGTATTATGAATCAGAATCCTGAGATAGCTGCAACACCTAACTCTATTACATTAGAGATAATGAAAGACTTACATTTGTTAAAACAAACTGATGTGTTTTTAAATTATCCAGATTATAAATCATTAGACAATGTGTTAGATTCTGTGTTTGATACTTATTATAAAGATTGGCCACAACGTATAATCATTGATCGTGGACCAGTAATGACAGTAGGTAATTTTCACTTAATGCAAAAACATTTTAAACGTCCTTTTAAATGTATAGTATTACTTAGAGATTTAATGGATGTGTTAGCTAGTTATATGCAGTGGTACACAGAAAACCCTGACGCATTTGTTAATAGATATAATTGTAAAAACGATGAAGAAAAATTAATGATGATTATGAATAAAGATGGTGCAGTTGCAAAAGATTTGGAAGCTATAAAAAATTCATATAATTATAAAGATATTTGTCATTATGTAAAATACGATGACATGGTTACAAACCCAGAACAAGAGTTTAGAAAAATATATGAGTTTATAGGCGAACCTTATTTCAACCATAGATTTGATAACGTAGATCAAGTTAATGTAAATGGTTTATCTTATGATGATAAAGTAGTCGGTAGTAATATGCATAAACTATTTGATGGACCTGTAAGAAAAGTATATAATCCTTACATAGAAAAAATTCCAGAAAGGATAAGACAGAAATATGGACACATCAGATTTTAATTTTGTATTTTTAGGTCAATCAGTATTAAAGTATCAAGTGCCTCTTGACGTGTTTAATACTATTAATCATATTTACGAAACAAAATATCCTGAGTTAAAACCTGCTAATAAACAATTAGTCGGTAAAATAGAAAAAGAACATAGTTTATTTTTTAATGGTGATGATAGTCCAAAGATGACTAGACATAATCATTTACCTGATAACGTATTAGGTTGGCTTGAATCAAAATTTAGACATTATTTAGAATGGAATAAAGTTAAACAATATGATTTACATTTAAATTCTATTTGGGTTAACACTATGTTTGAGCATGAATACAATCCAGTGCACGTGCACAAAGGATCATTGTTTACAGGTCTATCAAGTGTTATGATTTTAAAATTACCAGAATCTTATGGTGTAGAATACTCATCACCTAATCAACCACAAAATGGTAGACTACAAATACTGGGTTCAGCTAATGGACACTTTGCAAATGTAGACTATCAACCAAATATTCAAGAACGAGACTTTTATATATTTCCATATGACATGAGACATTGTGTTTATCCTTTTAATGGACCAGGATATAGAAGAACACTTGCTGCAAATATGGATGTGCAGTATGACCCAATTCAAAATAGAGGAGTAAGTTAATGTACGAAAACAGACACATCACAGAACCAAAATGGAAAAGTTGGATAGTTCAAACAACCACACCACTGTTTACACCCGAACAATGCAGACAGATTATTGCATCAGGTAGAGCACAAAAACCACAAGAAGCTCAAGTAGGTATGGGTAAACCAGGAGGAGGAACGGATACAAAAAAAAGAGTCACTACAATTAGTTGGATACCTTTTAAAGAAATGGGACATATGTATCAAGACCTTAATAACTTTATACAAAAAGCAAATGAAAATCATTTTGGTTTTGGAGACATACAGATAACAGAGAATGCACAGTTTACAGAATATCCAGAAGGTGGTTTCTATGATTGGCATATGGATTGCGATGTGAACATGGAACACGAACCACCAGTGCGAAAAATATCAATGACATTATTATTAAATGATCCATCAGAGTTTGAAGGCGGTGATTTAGAACTAATGGCACCAGGTAAATTTGCAGAACTTAAACAAGGTCATGCAATTATATTTGCATCATTTTTAAATCATAGAGTTAATCCAGTAACTAAAGGAATAAGACAGTCTTTAGTTTGTTGGTTTGGAGGTAAACCTTTTAGATGATAGCCGAAGGATTTTTCCCAACACTTATATTTGCTGAAGATGTTAAACTAGATAATCAACAACTAGCTAATGATATTGTTGCTTGGTCTAAACAAGACAAAGGTGTAAAGAAAACAAATATGAATGGTTGGCATAGTCAAACTAATATGCATGAAATGCCACAATTTAAATTACTAGTAGATGAATTGTTTAAAATGCAACATCAAATGTATAAAGAAGAATGGTTAGACAGACAACCAAAGATTGGTAATATGTGGGCTAACATAAATTATCCTGGTGGATATAACAAACCACACATACATCCTAACAGTTTATATAGTGGTGTGTATTATGTAAAAACACAGGAAAATTGTGGTAAAATAATGTTATACGACCCAAGACCGGGAATACAAACAAACATGCCTACAAGAAAACCAGGTCAACCACCAAAACATTTGTGGAGAGAAGTGCATTTAGATACTGTTGAAGGTAGAATAATTATGTTTCCTTCCTGGTTGTGGCATAGCGTTGAACCTAATAAATCAAATGATATAAGAATATCAGTAAGTTTTAATTTTATACAAGATGGCTTTTAATAAATATCAAGTAATTAAAAAAGCAATTAGCTATGAGTTAGCTAATTTTATATTTAACTATTTTCTACTTAAACGTGATGCTGTTAAATTTATGTATGATAATAATATTACATACGATACAGGAATGCTTGGAACATGGACAGATCAACAGATTCCAAACACTTACTCACATTATGCAGATCCTGTAATGGAAACTTTACTTGTTAAAGTATTACCTGTAATGCAACAAGAAACCGGCCTAAACCTATGTCCTACTTATTCCTATGCTAGATTATATAAACATGGAGATGAATTAAAAAGACACAAAGATAGACCTAGTTGTGAGATATCGACTACCATTAATTTAGGAGGTGATCCTTGGCCTATATTTATAGATGGCACAGGAACTGACAATGTTATTAATGAATACAAAAATATACACAAACCCAACGCTCCAGAAGGCACAAAAGTCCTGCTTGAAGTAGGCGATATGCTGGTATATAGTGGATGTGAATTAGAGCATTGGAGAGAACCTTTTAAAGGAACTACTTGCGGACAAGTGTTTCTTCATTATAACCATGTAAATGGTCCTTTTGCTGAAAAAAACAGGTTCGACAGAAGGCCAATGTTAGGTGTTCCACCAATAAGGAATACATAAATGGAGTTATATGTTACAAAAATTAGGGTTCTTACCAGGGTTTAATAAACAAGTTACCTCTACAGGTGCTGAATCACAATGGACTGATGGAGAAAATGTTCGTTTTAGATATGGTACACCTGAAAAGATAGGTGGCTGGAATCAATTAGGACAAGATAAATTAACAGGTGCTACAAGAGGTTTGCATCATTTTGTTAACAAAGATTCTACAAAATTTTCAGCTATAGGAACTAACAGAATTTTATATGTTTATTCTGGAGGTGTGTATTATGACATACACCCATTAGTTAATCCATCAGGCACAACTTTATCAAATTGTTTTACTACAACAAATGGATCAAACACAGTTACAATAACTTTTCCTTCACCACATAGTTTTGTAGCAGGGGATATTATATTATTTAGTAATTTTTCAACTGCAACTAATTCTAATTATGCAGCAGCAGATTTTGATGACATAAAATATATGGTAACTAGTGTTCCAACAGACACAACTATTACTATTACAATGGATAATAATGAAACAGGATCAGGTGCTACTACATCTGGAAGTGTTAAATATTATCAATACTATCACGTCGGACCACCAGAACAACTTGGTGCGTTTGGTTGGGGTATTGCACTGTGGGGTGGTAATATATTAGGAGCATTAACCAATACTTTAAATGGTGCCATTAGTGCTACGTCAGGGGGAAATAATGGTTCTGCTACAGAAATTACATTGACTGATGCAACAGGTTTTCCATCTACGGGTACAAACCATGTTACAATAGGAACAGAAGAAATATCGTATACAGGTATTTCTGGAAATAAATTAACAGGTATAGGAAGAGCAGCTAGAGGAACCACAGCTACAACTCATTCTAATGGTGCAACAGTAACTAACTCATCTAGTTTTACCGGATGGGGTTCAGCTGCAGCTAACACTGACCAAGTTATTGATCCTGGTTTATGGGCATTGGATAATTTAGGATCAACATTAATAGCATTAATACATAATGGTGAATGTTTTGAGTGGGATGGTGATGCAACAAATGCAACAGCAACACGTGCAACTATTATATCAGGTGCACCGACAGCGTCACGTGATATGTTAGTATCTACTCCTGACCGTCACTTAGTATTTTTTGGAACAGAAACAACCATAGGTGATAAGACTACACAAGACGACATGTTTATAAGATTTTCTTCTCAAGAAAATATTAACGACTATGCACCTACCGCAGAAAATAGTGCTGGTACACAAAGACTGGCCGCCGGATCACGGATCATTGGAGCTAAACTTGGTAGAAATGCAATTTATGTTTGGTCTGACACATCTTTATTTACTATGAGATTTGTTGGAACTCCATTTACATTTGCTTTTGAACAAGTAGGTACTAACTGTGGATTGATAGGACAGAATGCAGCTGTTGAAGTTGACGGTGCTGCGTACTGGATGTCTGATAATGGTTTCTTTAGATACACTGGTAAACTAGAATCTATGGACTGTTTAGTTGAAGATTATGTTTATGATGATCTTAATACTACATCTAATCAATTGGTTTACTGTGGTATTAATAATTTGTTTGGTGAAATTACTTGGTTCTATCCAACAGCTACATCAAACAATGTTAACAGAGCAGTTACATATAGTTATCTAGATTCAACTGCTAAAAGACCTATATGGTTTACAAATGCAAGTAGTTTATTTCCTAGAACAACTTGGGAAGATTCTTCGGTATTTGGTTTACCTCATGCAACTAAATACAATGCTGGTGACGATGCATCGTTTGATGTAAAAGGTAATACAGATGGTATAACAATTTACTTTGAACATGAAACAGGAGTTAATCAACAAGAAGCAGCATCAAATGCTGTTGCAATTCCAGCAAACATTACATCTGGTGACTATGATATTACACAAAAAGTTGTAAGAGGAGCCGCTACAAACATGGCTGACCTTAGAGGTGATGGTGAAAACATTATGAGAGTAAGTAGAATTATTCCTGACTTTATAGCACAACAAGGAAATGCTATTATACAATTAGATTTAAGAGATTATCCTAGTGACACAGCAGTTAGCTCATCACTTGGTCCATTTACTATATCATCTACAACAACAAAAGTAGATACACGTGCAAGAGCAAGAGCTATAGCTCTTACAATATCTAACACAGCAGTGGATAGTAGTTGGAAATTGGGGACTTTTAGGTTAGATATACATGCTGGAGGAAGACGGTAATGATAGATAAAAAGATTAGAACCGAAAGAGTTAGATTTAGAGGTGGTGGAATGGACATGGGTGCTGGACCTAGTGGACCTAGTGGACCTAGTGGACCTAGTGGACCTAGTGGACCTAGTGGACCTAGTGGACCTAGTGGACCTAGTGGACCTAGTGGACCTAGTGGACCTAGTGGACCCAGTGGACCCAGTGGACCCAGTGCTCCAGCTAGAGAAACTTATAGAACTACACAATATATTGCACCGGCACCTAAAACGGCGCCTGTTACTTTTAAGGGTCCTGCTGATTTAGGAGTTACAACTAGAACAGAAAATAAAATTACAGCACCACCGGCTTATGAAATAATTGGTGGTGAAAAATTTAATGTAACACCAGACACAAGAGATGAAAGAGAAAGAGCAAGGGTTAAACAATCAATACTAGACGCACCTATTCCAAATATAACAGATAAAGGTATAAGTTTTTTTAAAGACGGAAATTTATTAACTAATTCTTTTATGCCTGGTGATAATCCTTTGAGTAAACCAAAATTTTCTATGGGAAATTTTTTACTTAATGCAGGTATGTTTGCAATTAATCCTGGATTGTTTGCAAAATATAGAAAAGCAAAATCATTATACTCGGGAGCAAAATTTGTAACAGATACTCTTTCAAATCTTACAGGAAAAAATGTTAGTAAACCATTTCAGACAGTAGAAAAGTTAACTAAAAACATAGGACTTAAAGATAAAAATGTTATAGAATCTTTTAAAAATTCTTTAACAAATAATTTAGTTTCTAAAACTAAAAATAAAACTAAACCTGTTATTAATACAAATACAGATAATAATAGAGATGGAATAAATACATTAGAAAATGCAAATGCATTACAAGATGAATACAAAATACTGTTACAAAAAGGTAATCTTAATGACGAAGAACAAGTTAGATTTAATATGTTAAAAAATATGTTAGGGATATAATGGCAAAGATAGTACAAACATTAACTAGAGCAAGCTCTGAGTATGAAGAAGATGTAGCACAGTCTTTAGTTAGAGATTTAGATGCAGTTCTTGAGAAACTTAACACAACATTTCAAGAAGAATTAAAACAGGAGATAGAAGCTAGAAGTTTCTTTTTAGATTAATGGCAGTAGTAAACCAATATAAATTTGCAGGTATAGATAATAGTACAAGTGGCGCCGCTCTTACACCTTTAGGTGCTAGTGTTCCTGCAGTTAATGAGACTATAGTTATTAAATCAATATTAGTTACATCTGCTGGTACACCGGTTGTTACTGTTACTAACAACAGTATTACAGCTATTAAATCTATAGCATTAACAGCTAATCAAACTAAAGAATTATTAACACAGCCGCTAATAGTAGAAGGTGGAAAAGCCTTTACAGTGCAATCAAGCACTTCTGACTCGTTTGATGTATCTATTAGCTATCTAAATATTAAAAAAGAGGTAACAACATAATGAAAGTATACAACGCTAAGGTAGAAGAAACTTACAGACACAAGGAAACTGGAGAGGTTTTTAAGGAAAGAAAAGACTGGGAAGCTAAGGGTTATAAGAATGAAGACATGGCACAAGACGTAAAAGTTATCATGCCAACTCTTGATTTAGTAGGAAAAACAAAGTAAACTGACAAAACCATGGGAATAGAAGATATACAAATTTCAGAAGAATTAGAGACTAACGCACCATCTATAAAGTATAGTGGTAACGAAGGTCCTAAGTCTCCACAAGAGATGGAACAAATGATGATGGCTCAACTAGAAGAAGAGTACTCTAAGTATCTTGACGACATGATAGAACAAGGATTAGATCCCATGTCCTTTGAACAATTTTTACAACAAGCTTTAGCTGAAGGTCAAATGGCTGGTGGCAATCCTTTACCGCAAGACCCAACAAAACCAGTTAATCCTTTTCAACCTAAACCTACAGGACCAGTATTACCTGACAGACAGATGGCAGCGTATGGTGGTATCATGGGTGTTGATGGTAGAAAACAATATGGTATTGGATCGTTCTTTCAAAAATATATTAAAGACCCGATTGAAGTAGCTTTTACTGACGAAACTTTCGATAGTTTAAAAGAAAGATCACAAAAAAGAGTTGATAGAGAAGATGCAAAGTATGGTGAGGGTTATGAGAATCCTTTTGATACGTTACTTAAAGGTGAAAGAGGTGAAGATAAACAAGGCAATGAAACACGTACAGGTGGTATAGATAAATATATTATACCAGCAGTTGGTGGTGCAATAGCAGGATTGTTTACTAAAAAAGATGAGGATGGAAATACAATTTCTACGGCTCCGGATGAAACAGCATTACAGTTAGCTAACCTTAAAAAATCTGCAAACATATTAGATCAAAAACAAGGTATGGCAGCAAATTTAAATTTTTTACCCTCAGTTGCATCAAGAAAATATACACCAGGAGAAATGTTAGAAGTATATCAAAACGCAGCTAACGGTGGGAGAATAGGATATCAAAATGCAGGTCCTGTTCTTGATGAACAAACAACACAAATGATTTTAGATATGCATGGAAGAGGTATGGATATAGATACTATTCAAACTATAACTCAACAAGACCCTAACTCTATTAATGCTATAATAAATTCACAAAATTTACCTAGACAAATGCCTAAAGAAATGGCCGAAGGTGGGATCATGGACCTTGGTGGTATGGAAAAAGATTACAGAGCTGAAGGTGGGTTTGTACCTATAGGAAGAGAAGAAAAAGCAGACGATGTGCCTGCAAGATTAAGTGTAAATGAGTTTGTATTTACTGCAGATGCTGTTAGAAACGCAGGTGGTGGAGATATAGATCAAGGTGCACAAGTTATGGAAAACATGATGAAACATTTAGAACAAGGTGGACAAGTATC
>Ga0209535_1002741_pt1 | contig 11448 bp, 8 predicted proteins | sample LinPmetageLP28_FD_184041 | JGI IMG/M metagenome (GOLD analysis project Ga0209535, IMG submission 184041) | Marine viral communities from the Pacific Ocean - LP-28 (SPAdes) (version 2) | ecosystem: Environmental > Aquatic > Marine > Oceanic | place: Pacific Ocean | collected 2009-08-22
GGTATAAAGTGGTCAGAACGAAAGATGCAGTGGGAAGCACCATCAGGTGCAAGGTTATGGATGTCATACTTAGACCGTGATGATGATGTACTTCGTTATCAAGGTTTGGCATTTAGTTGGATAGGGTTTGACGAATTAACCCAATGGTCTACTCCGTATGCTTGGAACTATATGCGTTCACGTTTGCGTTCAGTTGCACATGATTTACCTGTGTACATGAGAGCAACAACTAACCCCGGAGGTCCGGGTCATCAATGGGTTAAGAAAATGTTTATTGACCCAGCACCATACGGAAAAAAGTTTAATGCCACAGATATTGAATCAGGGAATGTTCTTGCCTATCCTAAAGGACACAGTAAAGCAGGAAAAGCTTTATTCCAACGTAGATTTATCCCTGCAAGATTATCAGACAACCCATACCTCTCCGAGCAAGGTGACTATGAAGCAATGCTTCTATCCTTACCTGAACACCAACGTAAGCAGTTGCTTGAGGGTGATTGGGATATTAAAGAAGGTGCTGCTTTTACTGAGTTTGATAGGAATATTCACGTTGTTGAGCCTTTTTCAATTCCAAGAAATTGGGTTAAATTTCGTGCATGTGATTATGGTTATGGTTCTTATAGTGGCGTGTTGTGGTTTGCTGTTTCTCCAGACGAGCAGATTATTATATATAGAGAGTTGTATTGTAGCAAAGTTCTTGCCACAGATTTGGCAGATATGATATTGGATGCCGAAGAAGATGATGGAAATATTAAGTATGGCGTTTTGGATAGCTCTCTTTGGCATAAACGTGGTGATACTGGTCCTTCTTTGGCTGAACAAATGATTATGAAGGGATGTCGATTTCGACCTTCAGATAGAAGTAAAGGTAGTCGTGTATCAGGAAAGAATGAAATACATAGACGATTACAAGTAGATGAGTTTACAGAAGAACCGAGATTAGTATTTTTTAATTCTTGTACTAATATGATATCACAATTACCAGCGTTACCATTAGACAAAAAGAATCCTGAAGACGTAGACACAAGAGCAGAAGACCACTTGTACGATGCATTAAGATATGGTATAATGTCAAGACCTAGATTTAGTATATTCGACTACGACCCAATGGGTAGACCTAGTAGTAGTATGCCCGTAGCAGATTCAACATTTGGATATTAAAGGAATAAAACATGGCTGAAGAAGAAATAATGATAGACGAAGAATCTATTGCTTTAGAAGATAGTGATGATAGTGTAGTTACAGATATAGATGTAACAAACATTATTCCTTTTGTGATGGATAGATATCAAAGAGCAGAGGATTATCGTAACAACGATGAGGAACGATGGTTAAGGTCTTATAGAAATTATAGGGGGTTATATGGAAGTGATGTTCAATTTACTGAAGCAGAAAAGTCTAGAGTATTTATCAAAGTTACAAAAACTAAAACATTGGCTGCATATGGACAAATGGTTGATGTACTATTTGCAGGTCACAAGTTTCCTATTAGTGTTGAGCCAACAGTGTTACCAGAAGGTGTGGTCTCCGATGTGTCGTTTGACCCTAAAAAGCCTGAACAACTTAAAGGGGAAACGTCTTTGTCTTCGCCTTATGGTTTTGAGGGTGACGGTAAGGAACTCCCTGCAGGAGCTACCGAAAAGAGCTTACAAGACATGCTTGGACCTCTTGAAGAAAAGTTGGGAGAAATTGAAGGTTTGGAAGAAGGAGTAGGACAATCGCCTACTTCTATTACATTTAGTCCTTCCATGATTGCTGCGAAAAACATGGAAAAAAAGATAATGGACCAACTTCAAGAATCAGGTGCTAATAAACAACTAAGAAGCACAGTATTTGAGATGGCATTATTTGGAACAGGAGTAATGAAAGGTCCTTTTGCTGTAGATAAAGAATATCCTAATTGGGATGATGAAGGTAATTATAGTCCTATATTTAAAACTATAGCATCTACATCACACGTATCAGTGTGGAACTTCTTTCCTGACCCTGATGCTGCTAATATGGATGAAGCACAATATGTTATTGAAAGACATAAAATGTCTAGAACACAGTTACGTGCATTAAAGAAGAGACCATACTTTCGTGATAGTGTAATAGATGAAGTTATAGATTCAGGCGAGTCTTATGATAAGAAGTATTGGGAAGACGATTTATCTGATTATGCTCCTGACCACGGTGTAGATAGATTTGAAGTGTTAGAGTATTGGGGTAATTGTGACGTTCAAATGCTCTTAGATAATAATGTGGATATACCAAAAGAACTAGAAGAGCATGACGAACTACAAACTAATATATGGATATGCAACGGTAAATTATTAAGAATGGTTCTTAATCCATTTAAGCCATCAACTATACCTTATATGGCAGCTCCGTATGAATTAAATCCATATTCATTCTTTGGTGTTGGTATTGCAGAGAACATGGATGATACACAAACTCTTATGAATGGTTTTATGAGAATGGCTGTTGATAATGCTGTACTATCAGGTAATCTACTTATAGAAGTTGATGAAACTAACTTAGTTCCGGGACAAGACTTATCTGTTTATCCGGGAAAAGTATTCAGAAGGCAAGGGGGTGCTCCGGGTCAAGCTATCTTTGGTACTAAGTTTCCAAATGTATCAGGAGAGAACTTACAGCTATTTGATAAAGCTAGACAACTAGCCGATGAAAGTACTGGTATGCCATCGTTTGCTCATGGACAAACAGGTGTATCAGGTGTAGGTAGAACAGCTAGTGGTATATCAATGCTTATGAATGCTGCTAGTGGTAGTATTAAAACTGTTGTCAAGAATATAGATGACTACTTACTTAGACCATTAGGCGAAGGTTTATTTAGATTTAATATGCAGTTTAACTTTGATAAAAATATTAAAGGGGATTTAGAAGTCGTTGCACGTGGAACAGAAAGTCTAATGGCTAATGAAGTACGTAGCCAAAGATTAATGTCCTTCTTACAAACTGCATCAAATCCAGCACTTGCACCTTTTGCTAAGTTTAACTATATAATTAGAGAGATTGCTAAAGCTATGGATTTAGACCCTGACAAGGTTACTAATAATATGGATGAAGCTATGCTACAAGCTGAAATGCTTAAAGGCTTTCAAGGACCTCCTCAAGCAGGGGGAGCACCACCTCAAGGACAACCACCCGCAGGTGCTAATCCACTAGACCCAACAGGTTCAGGTGGTGGAACAATAGGAACTGGACAAGCTCCAATTCCGGGAGAACAAGGATTTACAGGAAATGACGGACAAGCAGGTGCTGCAGCAAATCAAGCCGCTAGTGAACAACCCCCAACTCCTAACCCACTTCAATGATTATCTTGATTCATTAATAGCTAATCAACATAAGATACTAGAGCAAACAGATGATATTGTTCTTGTACATAGGTCACAAGGAGCAGTGGCTATTCTCAAACGACTTAAATTGTTAAGGGAAGAAGTAAATGGCAAAGAAAAAAAATAAGGATTTGACAAAGGCACAGATGCCTAAAGCAAAACCTGATATAATCAATAAAGATATAGTAAAAGAAGAGAAGCAAACTCAAGTTGGAGTTCCTGATACGCAGTTAGCTAATCTACCTAGAGATGAGCTTATGACTGAATTATATCGTAGAGGTTATACCCCTGAAGATATAATGAATAAAAGATTAAAAAAAGGTTCTGAACTTGAAGCGTTGGTTACTTCAAAAGAATTTAATAAAGGTGGCTCTCTAGCTAAACAAATGGAAATGTTTGAAGAGGGTGGTCTCAAAGACGAGGGTGGTTCGGTAGACCCTATATCAGGTAATGATGTTCCTATAGGTTCAACTAAAGAAGAAGTAAGAGATGATATCCCTGCACAACTAAGTGAAGGAGAGTTCGTATTTCCTGCTGACGTAGTACGCTTCATAGGATTAGAAAAACTAATGATGATGAGACAAGAAGCTAAAGCAGGTTTAAAGAGAATGGAAGACATGGGTCAAATGGGTAACTCTGAAGAAGCTACTCTTCCTGATGATATGCCTTTCACTATGGATGACCTAGATATGGAAGACGATAATAATGAGGAGGAGGAGGTAACCGACTCAAATTTTAACCAAGGTGGGGTAGTAACAATGGCTGAAGGCGGCACTACACCTACCACAGAAAATACAGACCTAAATAAAGATAACTCTTTTTTAAATCCTATACCTCAACAAAGAACTATGATTCAACAGAAACCATTAAATGTAAGGCAACAAGACGTGCCTACAAGAGGTATGGTTACTAATATACCTAAATCATCTGACTTCTTAAAAAAAAAGACTAGTAACATAAATATGTCACCTAGCTTTCTAAGTGCCGTTCCTAGTAATGTAGGCTCTCGTTTTACAAATATATTAGATGCATCAAAACAAGGTGTAGAAAAAGAAGTTAATAATGTTGAAGGGGTAAAAAAAGAAATTGATGCTATTACGAATAGTACTTTAGATAATAATGATAGTGATGATAGTTCAAGTGGAGTGCAACAAGGTGGTATAGATTATGCATCTATTGATAGATTTTCTTTAAGTGATGACTTACGAGATGTATTTAATGAATTTAGTAAATCTCAAATTAGTATGTTTAGTGTACTAACTAGTAGTCCTTTTGAAACATTTGCATCAGCTATAGGCACAGGACTAGCACCTTATACAGGGGGATTTACTGCTCAAGGTGCAGTGGCAAAAGCAGAATTAGGAAAAACACAAGCAACAGCATTTCATCAATCTGCTCTTCAAATACAAAAAGAATATGGTTTAACTAGAGTTTCTAATGTAAATGATTGGTCAATAGAAGCAAAAGAAGCATTGGCTAAACAAGGTAGGGTTGCACTAGATTTTGGAAAAGATATCTATTATGCTAGTGTAGGAAAACCTTACTCAACTTATTCTTTTAATGAAGCAGAGCAAAAAAGTTTTTCTGAAAAAGCAAAAGGTATAATGGATGGCATTAGGAATTTTGGTAAAACTACCACTGAACCTAACATGTTTGAAGTGACAAATAAACAGAAAGGGTTATCTAATCTTTTCTCAAGTATTAGTTCTTTAGCTAAAGATTCTTTAGAATCAAAAGCACAAGCTGAAAAAGAATTAGATGACACATTAGCAGGTGACCCATTAGGAGATGAAGATAAAACAGTAGAAGAGTTACAAAACTTAGGATTTAATAATGAAGCTATGTCCGATATAGAAGCTAATGGTGGTTCAAAAGGAACAGGGGTAAATAGTAATGGCACAACGTATAGTATAAATGTAAATGGTACTTATACTCACGAAGATGGTACAACAACTAATGTGACAGATAGTAAAGGTAATCCTATCAATGCACCTACTACTCCTCCCGTACAAGCTCCACCACCACCTCCTCCACCCGTATATACTCCTCCACCAAGTTATGATGATAATAATGATAATGGTGGTAATGATGGAACAGATGGTGGCTATGGTGGTTCTGATAATACTACAGATTATGGAGGAACATAAAAATTTGACAATATAATTATAATATGATATAATAAGGCTACTTATCCCCCAATATAATGGCTACGATAACCCCCCCAAGGAGAAGAAAATGGCTGAACAAGCACAAGAAAAAGTAATGGCAGAAGATAATACACCTAAAAAAGAAATGTTTATGAATAGACCTTATTCTCAAGAAGAGAGGATAAAGAAAGATGAAGAAGAACTTGAAAGGCTCGTTAAAGAGCAAAAAGGTGAAACTGAGATTGTCAAAGAGGAAGATACGAATGAAGCAGAACCGACTTCTGCTGAAGAGAAAACTTTTAAAAAGCGATATGGAGATTTAAGAAGACATACGCAAGAAAAAGAAAAACAGTTTCAAAAACAACTAGATGACATGAAAGAGCAACTAGCCAAAGCAACTAAGAAAGAAATGAAGTTACCTAAGTCTGATGAGGACATAGAAGCATGGGCAACAGAATATCCTGATGTGGCAAAGATTGTAGAAACAATAGCTATGAAGAAGGCAAGAGAGCAATCGTTAGAGCTAGAAGATAGAATAAAGAAAATAGATGAAATGAATGTATCAGCTAAAAAAGAAAAAGCTGAAGTTGAATTGTTAAAGTTTCATCCTGATTTTAATGATATAAGGGATAGTGATGATTTCCACGAATGGGCAGATGACCAACCAAAATGGGTACAAGATGCACTCTATGAAAATGATAATGATGCAAGGTCAGCAGCTAGAGCTATTGACTTGTACAAAGCAGACAGAAACATTAGTAAGACAGCTAAGACAAAGAATGATAAAGGTGCTGCATCGGAAGTTGGTACAAAGACTACTAGAACCAAAGTTGATGCTACAGAAGCAGGTAAAAAGATTCTTGAATCTCAAGTTCAAAAGATGTCTACTCAACAGTATGAAAAACAAGCTGACACAATAATGGAAGCTATAAGGTCAGGCAACTTTGTCTATGACGTATCTGGTTCAGCTAGGTAGGAGTAGATAATGACAGCACACTCAAAAATGTATGTACCTCAAAAGAATGAGGAGTATATATCACCCTTTGGTCCTTCGATGGGTTACATGAAATTAAGTCCTGACTTTGTTAAGAAGATGAATACCTTAATGAAGATGGAGTTAGCCGACTTCTCTGACCAATTAGTTGGTAAAGTAACACAAGAGTTACAGTTTAATAAAGAGATTGAAGCACTATGGATGAAAGAAGTATCTGCTTTTATAGCTAGGTTTCATTCATATTCAGAGCAGAGAAACTCTTTTGGTGTTAAAAACTTAGATGCTAACAAATATAGTTATGGCATTAAGATAAATTCAGGATGGTTTGTTAGACAATATGAACATGAATACAACCCTATTCACTTACATATAGGTTCTAGTATGTCTTGTGTTGGTTATCTAGCATTACCCGAAGGTATAGAAAAAGAATGGGAAGAGGATTATAAAGACCATCATCCTGCTAATGGACATATACAATTCGTTCATGGTACATCATCAGGTTATAATAATACAAACTTTATGGTAAAGCCACAAGTAGGAGACTTCTATATATTCCCTTCTGACCTATTTCACTGCGTATATCCGTTTAAAACAAAAGGAGAACGTAGGTCTTTTAGTGTAAACTTTAATTTTTTAGAGATGCTTAAAGATAAAGATAAAAAGAATGTTGACAAATAGTTATTTATAGGTATAACTATATGTAACTAGAAATGTAACACAACCCCTTATGGACACTTGTGCTACATTATTACCGAACTTCAGAGATTACCCAGTTATGTGAGCCTACAAAGGAATTGCAGTCCTACGTACAACCTCAACGCATGAATGGTCCTTATTGAAGTAAAAGACTAAAATTTAAAACTTAACCAAACTATTCCAAAGGAGAGATAAAATGGCATTTGGAACTGCTGCTGGTTATGGTAACTTACCAAACGGTAATTTTAGTCCTATTATTTACAGCAAACAGGTACAACTTGCGTTTCGTAAGGGTTCTGTTGTTGATGCAATCACTAATAACGACTATTTTGGTGAAATTGCGAATATGGGCGATTCCGTTAAGGTTATCAAAGAACCAGAAATAACTGTTAAGGCTTATTCAAGAGGAACTACAATAACTCCTCAAGACCTTGACGATGAAGAGTTTTCACTTACTATCGACAAAGCTAATTACTTTGCCTTTAAAGTGGATGATATCGAGGAAGCTCACTCTCATGTGAACTTTCAGGAACTTGCTTCTAATAGAGCAGCTTATAGATTAGCTGACCAATTTGACCAAGACGTTCTTGGTTATATGTCAGGATATAAGCAGTCTACATTGCATACTAATGCTGATACGGCTAACACTACTACTAATGGTACTGTTGCTGTTTCAACTGCTGGTACGGATGAACTATTAGACACTATGCAAATTGATGCCGCAGACTTTGGTGGTACAGCAGCAGATGCTGTTACTATTCAGCCAAGAATGCCGGGTGCAACTGATGCAACACCTGCCGCAGGTGATACATTCCCATTGACTCTAATAGCTAGAATGTCTAGACTAATGGACCAACAGAATGTTGACACTAACGGTAGATGGTTAGTATTAGACCCTGTATTTATTGAGGTACTAAAAGACGAAGATTCAAGATTATTCCAATCTGATTGGGGTGGAACTGGACTTCAGAATGGTTTAGTAATGAATAACCTACATGGTTTTAAAGTGTATCAATCCAATAATCTTCCAAGTTTAGGAACAGGACCTTCTACTACAGGTACTAATAGTTCCACTAACTTTGGTGTTATTGTGGCTGGTCACTCTTCATCAATAGCTACTGCCGAGCAAATCAACAAGACAGAGACTTATAGAGACCCTGATTCTTTTGCTGATATTGTTCGTGGTATGCATTTATATGGTAGAAAGATACTTCGCCCAGAAGCAATCGCTACTGCAATATATCATTTAGCATAGGGGGGATTGAATTATGGCAACCGTAAATTTAACTATACCTGCTAGAGGAAATCACCCTAGAGGTAGAAAACCATATATGATACAGAATACTATTGATTTAGCTGTCGCTACTTCATCTAAGGGTACTGCCCTAGCTGCTAGTGACGTATATCAATGTCTTAGTATTCCTGCTGAATCAGTAATTCTACATGCAGGTATGCAAGTAGTTACTGCTCTAACAGGTACATCATCTGATACTGCTTTTGACTTAGGAATCACAGGTGGAGATGTTGATAACTTTGTAGATGGTTTTGATGTCGATGGTGCAGCAGCTTTAGCTTATGCTCCTACAGCAGCAGCTTATGCTCCTGTACTAGTGGGTGCAGCTGATACTCTAGATATACTTGTTCAAGCTCAAACTGGAACTACATTAACTGGAAAGATAAGAGTGTTTGCAACTCTTATGGATATCAGTGATGCTGGTGACATGGCAGCTAATGAAGTTGATAGAGATACTTTAGCTTAATTTATATATAAGGGAGCAGGGCAACTTGCTCTCTTATCTTTATAGGGATTATTATGGCAGAAACTTACCTTACACTAACAAATAAAGTAATAGCAAGGTTGAATGAGGTTGCGTTAACTTCTACAACCTTTTCTAGTGCTAGGGGTATACAAGTTCAATGTCAAAACGCAGTTAATGAATCAATTAGGTTTATTAATCAGCGAGAGTTTAACTATCCATTTAATCATGCAACAGAAACTAAAACACTAACAGCAGGTGTTGTTAGATATAGTTTACCTACATCTACTAAGACAGTAGACTATAATACATTTAGAATAGTCAAAGATAGTGACTTAGGAAATGGTGGATATAAATTAGGAATACTTGATTATAATGACTATATAAACCGAGTTATAAATCAAGAAGATGAAATAAATACAACAACTACTACTACAACGCATACAGATAGTGTAACAACAATAACTGTTACAAGTACAACAGGCTTTGATAGTGCAGGTACAATAGTTATAGGTAATGAAAATATTACGTATACAGCTATAGGTTCTAGTACTACATTTACAGGTTGTACAAGAGGTGCAGGTGGCACGACAGCAGCTACAATAGCTAGTGGTGTAACAGTAGCACAGTTTGATAATGGAGGTGTTCCTGAGTTTGTGGTAAGGACACCTGATAACAATTATCTACTATATCCCTTTCCAAATAAATCATTCATAATAAAGTTTGACTACTACACATTTCCTACTGACTTATCAGCACATGGAGACACTACATCTATACCTGATAGATTTGCACCTGTAATTGTAGATGGTGCTACAGCATTTGTATATCAGTATAGAGGTGAAACACAACAGTATCAACTTAATATGCAAAGATTTGAACAAGGCATAAAGAATATGCAGACACTACTTGTTAACAAATTTTTATATTTACGTTCAACATTCATACCTAGAACAGGAGTATATAACTCAGGTAGTGTAGATATTAGGGCATTGTAATGGCAGATGAATCGCAAGTTACCCCTTCTGCATTTAACTGTGAAGGTGGTTTAGTATTAAATAAATCTCAGTTTATGATGCAACCCGGAGAAGCATTAGAGTTAGAAAACTTTGAGCCTGACATTGAAGGTGGCTATAGACGGATAAATGGATTCTCGAAGTATGTAACAGCAGTTGTACCACAGACTGCATCGGCTTCAGAAAAAGTACTTATGGTGGCTACATTTGGTAGCAAGGTACTAGCAGCTAGAGGTACTAGTATATATAGTGCTGACCCCGGAGGTTCATCTTGGACTAGCATAGATAGTGGTAGAACAGGTGCATTAAAGTATAGATTTGAAAGATTTAACTTTGATGGTACAGATAAAATAATAGTAGTCGATGGCACAAATGCACCTACAGTATTTAATTCAAGTTTATCTGCAACAGATGTAAGTGACAGTTCAGTAGCAGGTTCTAAGTTTGTAGTATCACATAGAAATCATATGTTCTATGCAGGTAAGTCAACAACTAAACAAGAAGTAGTATTTAGCCAACCTTTTGATGAAGATGCATTTAATAGTGGGTCAGGAGCAGGTAGCTTTAAAGTTGATGATGAAATAACAGGACTTAAAGTATTCCGTGATGATTTATTTGTATTTTGTGAAACTAGAATATTTAAATTAACAGGTAGTTCAAGTTCTAACTTTGCAGTAACAGATGTAACAAGAGATATAGGATGTATCAACGGTGATACAATCCAAGAATTTGCAGGTGACTTAATATTCTTAGGTCCTGATGGTTTAAGAACCATTGCAGGTACAGCTAGAATCGGTGACGTTGAGTTAGGTACTATAAGTTCTAATGTGCAACCTATTTTTAATGATAACATCTCTAGTGCATCCGAGTTTGATAGTATAGTTATACCTGACAAGACACAATACAGAATATTCTTTACTAAAACTAATACAGATGAAACATTAACAAAAGGTATCATATGTGTTATGCGAGGACAAAAGTTTGAGTTTGCAGAGATACGTGGTATTAAACCTGCCAGTACAGACCATTTTGTATCAGAAGGTAATGTCATAGTATTACATGGTGCTTACGGAAATGGTTATGTATATAGACAAGAATCAGGCAATGACTTTGATGGCACAGTTATATCAGGTAAATATAGAAGTCCTGATTTAACTTTTAATGACCCCGGAATAAGAAAGCATATGCAAAGGGTTGTTGTTAATTATAAACCTGAAGCAGCAATAGATGCTGATTTATTTGTAAGATATGATTATGAAGCAGCATCTGCACCTAGACCTGCGGCATATCCATTAGATTCAGGAGATATTGTTGCTATATATGGTACAGCAACTTATGGAGTACCTACATATGGGGGTGCTTCACAACCGTTAGTTAGACAAGCAGTAGAGGGTTCAGGATTTGCTGTTGCACTAAGAGTAAATGATGGGGGTGCAACTGCACCTTATTCACTCAAAGGATTTCAGTTAGAATATCAGTTAGGAGCTAGAAGATAAA
>Ga0209535_1002742_pt1 | contig 11447 bp, 22 predicted proteins | sample LinPmetageLP28_FD_184041 | JGI IMG/M metagenome (GOLD analysis project Ga0209535, IMG submission 184041) | Marine viral communities from the Pacific Ocean - LP-28 (SPAdes) (version 2) | ecosystem: Environmental > Aquatic > Marine > Oceanic | place: Pacific Ocean | collected 2009-08-22
CGAAAGCTGACAAGACCTACATTGCAGGGGACGATGATCAAGCTATATTTAAATGGGCTGGTGCTGACGTTGATTCTTTTATCGCTCTTAAAGAAGAAGTAGATCAGATCGACACACTAAAACAATCCTACCGTATTCCTGGTGGACCCATACATGAATTATCACAAAACATAATAGAACGTGTAAATAATCGTTTTGATAAAGCATACAAGCCACGAGAAGCTGTTGGTAAATTGAACAGGTATTCAGACATTACACAAGTTGACATGAGCGCTGGTGAATGGCTAGTGTTAGCGTCTGCTAATTATTTTTTAGATGATGCAAAAGATTTATGTGAGTTGCAAGGTTGGTATTATTCACACAAAGGCCGTAATTCTATTTCTATTGATCTGTTGCTAGCTATACAAAACTGGCAAGAGTGGACAAAAGGTAGTTTATTAAATGTGATGCAAATCAAAAACATTTATTCTTATTTAGGTGACAACGTAACGCGCGGATACAGAACAGGTAAAACGTTTAATAATGACTTTAGCTATATTCTAGAAGATTGCATCGCGGATCACGGCTTAATAACTAATAAGGTTTGGTACGAAGCATTTACAAAGATAGATACAAACACAGAGAACTACGTAAGAAACATGTTAGCAAACAAAGAAAAGATTTCACAGACACCAAGAATTACAATGTCAACCATACATGGAGCGAAGGGGGGTGAGGCGGACAATGTTTTATTACTTCCTGATATTACTAAGTCAGCTGTTGATCATAACGATGTTGACCCAGACGAGCTGCATCGGTTGTTTTATGTAGCAGTGACAAGAGCAAAAGAAAATTTACATATTTTAGAACCAAGAAACTATGAAAGGGCATACATCCTATGAGACAACGAATAAGCGAACAAGTTAGTAAACAAATAAAAGAGTTATATGACACAGGAATGAGGTTGTGTGATATATGTAGAAAGTTAGATATAAACGTAAATACAGCTAGATACCATGTGTGGGACGAAGAAAAAAAACAAGAGTACGCTAAAAAAAGAAGAGAAGAAAAAATAAAACTTTATAAAAAAGACCCTTCTGTTAGAGAAAGAAATAATAAGAAAGAAGCAGAACGTAGAGATACAAGGCAAGGTAGAATTTTAGCATTGTATCATACAATGGGTAAAAGAAATAGAAAATGGTTGAAAGCAAAAGACCCTAGATTTATTCCTAACCTTATGCCAAGAGATGCATTTTTTAAAATGGTTGAAGACTATGAAAAAAAATATGGTGCTGTTTGTTTTTATGAACGCACACCTTATACTTACAAAGCAAAAGAACCTAACACCATGTCTATCGAACGATTTGATTCTGGTTTAGGTTATACAAAAAGTAATATTGTTTTTTCAGGTTGGGATTTTAACAACAGAAAAAATAATTTTACTACAGCAGATTGTTTTATTGTAGTTGCAAGATATTTAGAAACTAATTATCCAAAAGATTTTAATTTTTTACTAGAATTTCAACCAGGTTTGTTTTCTTTATTAATGAAAAAATTTAATAAAAAAAATACAATTGGTGCACCAAGAATAAAAACTAAAAAAGGAATACGGATGAGTTTCAGTCAAGGAGGATTTGTTGGTGGTTATTAAAAATAAAAAATCAGCATACGATAAACAAGTTGGTGGTAGTCATTACAATCACTACAAGATACAACCGGCGGAATTCGTCAATAAAAACAAGTTGTTATTTGCTGAGGGAAATGCTATAAAGTATATTATGAGACACCCTCACAAGGGAAGCGGTAAGCAAGATTTAGAGAAAGCCAAACATTATATAGATATGATTATAGAAAGAGACTATGAATAAACCTCTACAGATGCCGATGTTTAAACCGGAAACCGAATGGGTACCGCCAACACATCTACCAGATTTAAAAGATCATAAAGAAATTGCAATAGATTTAGAAACAAGAGATCCAAACTTAATGACAATGGGCTCTGGTTCTGTACGTGGTGACGGCGAAGTGATTGGTATTGCAGTTGCAGTAGAAGGGTGGTCAGGTTACTTCCCGATCAATCACGAAGGTGGTGGCAACATGGATCGCGCATTAGTATTAGATTGGTTCGAAGAAGTTTTACAAACAACATCTACAAAAATATTTCACAACGCAATGTATGACGTGTCTTGGATACGGTCGATGGGTTTTTATATCAATGGTGGTATCATAGATACCATGATTGCAGCATCATTGTGTAATGAAAACAGATGGAGCTATACACTAGACTCAGTTGCAAAAGAATATATTGGTGTAGGCAAAAGTGAAAAGTTATTGGTTGAGGCAGCAAAAGAATGGGGCATCAATCCAAAAGCAGAGATGTGGAGACTACCAGCACCATTAGTTGGTGAGTATGCAGAACAAGACGCTGTAATAACGTTAAAGTTATGGGCAGCAATGCAACACGAGATAGAGAAACAAGATCTGTGGGATGTATTTAATTTAGAAACTAATTTATTTCCATGTCTAGTAGACATGAAGTTCAAAGGTGTACGCGTTGACATTGATAAAGCAGAGCAAACTAAAAAATCGCTGCTTGTATCAGAAAAACAAATGCACCAGGACATAAAAAAGTTAGCTGGTTTTGATGTAGAGATATGGGCGGCAGCGTCCATAGCGAAGGCCTTTGATGAAGTAAAACTACCGTACGATAGAACGGAGAAAGGTGCGCCATCATTTACTAAAAATTTCCTGGCGACTCACCCACACGAATTACCAAAACTAATTAACCAAGCACGTGAGGTCAACAAAGCTAGCACCACATTCATAGACACAATATTAAAGCACAACCATAAGGGTAGAATACATAGTGATATCAATCAGATAAGGTCAGATGATGGCGGAACTGTGACAGGACGATTCAGTTATAGTAATCCAAACCTACAGCAGATACCAGCAAGGCACAAGGAACTCGGCCCGATGATTAGAAGTTTATTTATACCAGAAGAAGGCACAAAGTGGGGTTGCTTTGACTACAGTCAACAGGAACCAAGAATATTAGTACACTTTTCATCTCTCTTACGATTAGAGGGATCACAAATGATTGTTGATCAATACAATGCCGGCGAAGCTGACTTTCACCAAATGATTGCAGACATGGCCGGTATTGAACGTAAGCAAGCAAAAACAATTAACTTAGGATTAATGTATGGCATGGGCAAGAACAAGCTGATGGCTGAGTTAGGTCTGTTGAAAGAGGCAGCAGAGAAACTTATTAAGACATACCATCAACGTGCACCATTTGTTAAAATGTTATCGGATGCTGTATCGCGTAGAGCAGATGACAGCGGTAAGATTAGAACGATTGGTGGTCGCCTATGTCACTTTGATCTGTGGGAGCCCCATGGTTTTGGTATTAAGAAACCACTACCCCATGCAGACGCACTGAGAGAACATGGCCCGGGGATTAAACGCGCATTCACATACAAAGCACTAAACAAATTGATACAAGGATCAGCAGCAGACATGACAAAACAATCTATGTTGTCTTTATATCGAGAAGGAATTATTCCCCACATACAAATACACGATGAGTTGGATATTTCTGTTGAGTCTCCAGATCAAATAGATAAGATAGCAGAGATCATGGAAGCAGCAGTAACATTAGAAGTACCAAACAAAGTAGATTATGAAGAGGGGAGTTGTTGGGGTGACATACACTGAGGACTCATTAGCTGAGATAACGTTAGGTGTATGTGATAACTGTGATTCATATGTACCCTTTATTCGCATACCTGCAAAAGAAAAAAGAATTTACCAATGCTTAAGCTGCAAACATAAGTATGTACAAAAAGTCAATGGCAAAATTGTATTTGCACATTTAGATGAAATCTACAAAATGTTAAAAAGTGATAGTTTATAAGTGTGACATATATGTCACAAAAAAACGCCAGATTCTAAGAAAAAGAATCTGACGTATGAGAGGGTGAAGATAATTACTAAAATAAATTAAAATAAAGTCTTGTCAAATGCTTTATTTACACTATATAATCCCATATATTAATACAACAAGGAGAAAGAAACATGCCAGATACAAGCAGTTTTAAATCAGTGTCAGTCTCAGTAGGGACACACAACCAATTGAAAACATTAGCAGAAAACCGTTTTGAGGTTCCTGTTAGTATACAGAAAGTCATAGACTTTATGTTAGAGAAAGAACTAAAGAAGAAAAATGGTAAGTCTCGTTGAAACTATATGCCCGCGCTGTGATGGTAACGGGTATATAAAAGTGCAAAAAAAGGAACTAAATTGTCCGCAATGCGAAGAAAAATTTATGCATATGGGCGGTGAAGTAACAACACACAACGGCTATGTAATGCTGCCAAAGGACCAAACTCGTATAAATATAGAGGGTGGTCGTGAGGCAATACACAAGAAAGCAAAGAAACTGTAATGGATCCAGAGGAGGAATACGGATGGTAGGAATGTTAATGCAAAAAAGAATATCTAATATAGAATGGGTGATGGAACGTTGTAGTCCGGACTTTAAACCAGTTTGGGAACGCAAACTAAAACAACTTATCAACAGAAGGGTGGAACAGGCCTATGAAAGAATGGTTGAAAGAGCTCGAAGCGTACACTAGTTTTTGTATAATGGGATTTACAATCTTTATTTGTGTAATAGTTATTATTGTAAATTGTAAATATATCATTAAACTAGAAAGCACTATAGAAACAATGTGGCACGAGATAGAGCAGGTGAAGGAAACTAATATAAGTTTATTCCAATTTATCGAGGAACACAAAAATGACTTTGATTAAGGAAAACACAAGGGTGAGAACAGAGATTCCGAACAGGATGATGAGTGCAACTTTCGCTCTACCAATTGACGGTAGACGGGTTGTTGGCATTGTTAATTATACAGCAACAGAAACAGGGCTAACGCCTCTTGCCTTTTGGGTAAAACTAAAACCAACAGATTCTTATTTAGATAGAGAACTACGCGCAAGCGGTAAACTTATATCTAGGTGTCTGCAACATGGCGAAAGTTTAAAAGAATTAGTTGACACACTATCACAAGACAATGTTATTGGTCAGATGGCAAACTATCTGCACAAGAACATGGAAGAAATTATTATGGGTAAGCAACCGGACAAGAAGCAGCGCATGCTGTCAACTGATCCGTACGCGATGAAAGAATGAACAAATTTTTTACAGACGCTGATATTGAGTATATCAAGAAACATACTGAACGAGTGTTCAATCTTAAAGAAACACGCGACGATAAAATAAAACAAATGGAACGTAAAAACGAAAAGGAACTAGAAAAATGTCTGACGAAATTGTAGTAGAATGGATCCCGGAAGATACCGGCGCACCATATGAAATGGATATGAAGGAAGTCATTATAGACACTCCGTCTCATGTCGTTGATAAGTGGTGTAAGAAAAAGTTTGGACACACAAATTGGGCGCGTATGGGGGTAATGTCGCCTGAAGAATTAATTGGTAACCCTCATGAATTTGATTTTGATGAGGGGATTATATACTTTAAGAATGCTCATCTGGTATGAAGCTAGTCCATAAGTATGATTATCCCTCTTCTACACGAGCTAGTATTAAAGGTCTTAGACACTATTCTCTTACAGGCGATATTCACGGACAGCGCTTACCATCGGTCACGACGGTTCTTGGCCAAACTCAACCAAAAAATAAAGCAGATTCTCTTCAACGATGGCGAGATAAAGTAGGGCACGAAGAGGCCCGGCGCATTACACAAGAAGCCGCGGCGCGCGGCACTTCTATGCATTTGTATTTGGAGAAGTATTGTTTAGGTGAAGGGTACCTTGATCTAACTGATGTTGGTAACCAGGCCAAGCACATGGCAGAAAAGATCGTGGATCGCGGGATTGATAATAGATTGACAGAGATATATGGGAATGAAGCTACGCTTTATTATCCAGGATTATATGCAGGGTCAGTCGATTTAGTTGGACAACATGACGGAACTATGACTATCATCGACTTCAAGCAGACAAATAAACCAAAACAAAGAGAATGGATTGGCGATTATTTTCTGCAAATGGCGGCGTATGGTATGGCTCATGACGCGGTATATGATACAACTATAGAGAAAGGGGTGATTTTGATGTGTTCAAAGGACCTTTATTATCAAGAGTTTGTAATAGAGGGCGAAGAGTACAGGACCGCGAAGCACGACTTCCTACGTCGCCTCGACCAATTTTATAAGGAAAACACGTAATGTATTTTGTAATAACAATTTATTTATTAGTAGCAGGTACAAGTGAACCAGTTATGAGAGAGTATACAGTTAAGTCTTTTGAAGACTCCTGGGCTTGTCATGCATTTATACACAGGAATAAAATGGAACTACTAACACCACATATTGTCAAGCATGGTGATGATTTAAAAAGCTGGGAGTTATTTTGTGAGTCTAGATATTTAAAAGACTTAGAAGGAGTGTGACATTTATGCAACACTTAGAGGCTGTGCTATAGTAGAATATTTGACCCTACGATGTTTATTTTGTACGAACTTGCAGAACAGGCGGTAGTGGTGGTAATTGAGGTAAATGTATGATATTATTAAGGAAACAGTCTACCAGAAGGTGTTTTTGCAACGGTAGAGGCGGTAGAGTAAGTCAAAAAATGGGAGTTTTTACACAACCGGTGTGAGGAAAGTTTTTTGGTGAATTTTTTTGAACAATGGAGGGTCAAATCTCCACTATATAGGAGATTAGGAATGATGAGAAAAAAACAGAAGTTAACAGAAGCACATGAAGTGCCCGCTGATGGAAGACCTACAGAAGTTAAGGTTGGTTATAGGACGCTTAAGATTAAATATGTAAACCCTAGTTTTATACTAGATGATATGACAGACTGTTATGGTGAATACCGGGCCAGAGAAGGCGTTATCTATATTCAAAACAAATTGTGCGGACAAGAGCGCTGCAATACTACGTGGCATGAAATATTACATGCGGTAGTGTATATATATTCTCTTAACCAAGCAAACGGACCACTTAAAGAAGAAGACGCAGAAGAACTAACTGTAAACACAATATCTAATGCCATGATGGGAGTATATAGAGATAACCCCTGGTTGTTAGACATGCTTAAGAAACATTTGAATGAAAACGATAACTGATGACATACTTAATTGGTCTAAAAATTATATTGAGACACCTAATGAATCTCTGGGCAACGTACCTGTATGTCCCTATGCAAAAAAAGCTAGAGAAACTAAAGCGTTACAGATCCTAGAAGTAACAGACCACACTAAACTAATAGACAGTATTGTAAAAGGTACTGAGCTTATCAAAGACCCTAGTAAAGATATAGTTATTGTAGGTTGTGATGATATTGATATGACAGTAGATGAGTTAAATGCTGTTATACATGCATATAACATAGTGTTTGTGCCCCAGGACATATACCTGATGGCCTCACACCCTTATGATGACGAAGAAGATGAGCCTGTAGAATTTTTAGATACAGGAGAATGGCAGCCAGATAATGAGTTTATAATGGTACTAATACAAAATTTTGATAAATTAGAAAAGGCTAGTGACATGATGGATAAAAAAGGATATTATTCGGCATGGCCCCGTGACTATTATGAGGGTACAGTTTTAAAACGACAATCTTATAGGAGATACAGACTATGATGGGCATGAAAAAAAGAGCTAAACGTATGGGTGGCGGTGCTATGAAAAAACGTATTGGCAAAATGGGCGGCGGTGCTATGAAAAAACGCATTGGTAAAATGGGTGGTGGCGCTATGAAAAAAAGAGTTAAAAGAAAAGATGGAAGTCTTGCACCAATACCAGCAGGTAATAAAGGTTTAGCTAAACTTGATGTTGAAGTAAGAAACAAAATGGGTTATGCAAAAAAAGGCGGACGTATAAATAAAATGGGCGGCGGCATGATGAAGAAACGAATGAAACGCGGCGGTAAGGTAGGTAAGTAATGGCTGGTATAAAAAAAAGAGCTAAACGTATGGGCGGCGGCGCTATGAAAAAACGTATAGGTAAAATGGGTGGCGGTGCTATGAAAAAAAGAATTAAAGCTGCTGCAGGAACGCATGTTACTAAATCAGGCAAGACAGCAAAAAAAGGTTTGTGGTATAACATAAACCAAAAGAAAAAAAGAATTGCTGCCGGTAGTGGGGAAAAAATGAGAAGACCTGGATCTAAAGGTGCTCCTACTGCAAAGGCGATTAAAAAAAGCCAGGCCTAATGGCTATTACGAAAGCTAACATACCTAAAACTACAACAGGTAAAGGAGCTAACTATCGTAAAACTAAATCAGGCGCAGGTATGACAGCTAAAGGTGTAAAAGCCTATAGACGTGCAAACCCTGGAAGTAAATTAAAAACAGCAGTTACCGGTAAAGTTAAAAGAGGTAGTGCTGCAGCAAAGAGACGTAAATCTTATTGTGCACGATCTCTTGGTCAGCTAAAAAAAGCATCAGCAAAAACTAGAAACGATCCTAATTCAAGAATTAGACAAGCTCGTAGAAGATGGAAATGTTAAATGTGTAAAAACTGTGGACATAGTTGTCATTGTTCTAATGGTAGTAGCTGCACTAGTTGTGGTTGTCACAATTGTGAGCACGACGATAAACTAAAGGAACAATATAGTGAGATATCATGAAAAGATTAGATGTCGATGAAAACACCTCCGTCTCGATGCCAGTTCGTAACTTATTCACTATTATTGGCAGTTTGCTTGTGGGTGCTTGGTTTGCCTTTGGTGTCATTGAAAGACTTAATAGTATAGAGTCAGATTTAAGATTGATGTCTAAAGACTTAGAAGCTGCAAATGCTTTTATTGACGGGGTTCCCAAAGGTGACATGGTCAGTCCGCAAGTCCAAGAACTTTACATGTTAGTCGAGTACCTCGCCGAGAGTACGGAAAAACTTAAAGAACAAATGGAAGCAGAGATACCACTAATATTAAAAAACGAAATGATTATACAATTTCATGAAGAAAGATTAATAGATTTAGAGGAACGAAAGAATGGGAATCATTGAAACAGTTATCATACTTAGTTTGTACGTCTATGACGGAGGCAATAAAAATATTGAAGGTTGGTATCACCAGGATAATTTAAGTACGTGCCTCACAGCCAAGCGTACGGCGGAGAGGAACTCAGGAAACCAAGTACAGTATACATGCAGTTTAGAAAAGTGCATGATGACAACAGATAAAACTGGCGTAAAGCATTGCGACAAGATAATAAAATAACTTGTAATCACAAGTAAACTTACTTATATTTACATTCATGGGACTACCCAAGATTCTAACAGAACAGCAAAAAAAATTTGCAGAGTTATTAGTTTATAATGAAGGACGTAAAACACCGACAGAATGTGCTACTGAAGCAGGCTATGCAGAAGGTTCTGCGCACGTACGGGCTTCAGAATTACGAAATCCAAATAAATTTCCCTTGGTCGCCAAATACATCGGTGAGCTTCGTGCCGAAGTGCAGAAAAAATATGAGGTCACGTTTGAAAGACACATTACTGAACTTGGTAGGATTAGGGAGCAAGCCCTATCAAAGGGTGCATTTAGTGCTGCGGCCAACGCTGAAGTCGCGCGCGGTAAAGCAGCCGGACTCTACATTGAACAAAGAATAAGTTTGACAGGTAAGTTAGAAGACTTATCTATTGAAGACTTAGAAGCCAAAATGAAAAAGATATACGACGACAACAAAGTTTTAATTGACGGAGAATATAAGGAAATACCAAATGGCAAAGAAAGCTAAGACATACCAAGAACACACAGCCGGTCCAAAGAAACGTACCTCTATAGGTTGCAGCGTACGATCAAGACCTAAAAACAAACACAAGCGTAGATCACATAAGAAATACAGGGGACAAGGGAAACGTTGTAACTAATGTCAACAACACATTTGATATCTTCAGTATTTTTATTGGAGTTTGATATACCTGTAGATATTATTGACAGCCTTAATGAACATCTTGACGAACTCATAGACAAAGAAGATAGACAATCACAAGCTGGTAGACTAGTAGGACAAATTAAAAAAGGTCAACAACTAGCCTTAGACTTTGAACACCCTAAATGTATTGAGTATAGTAAACTGGTATGTGTAGCTGCTGGTGAGTACATAAACAAATACGAGCAGTTGATGTCACCAGGTGTCTTTGATGGTAAAACATTTCAGGTAGAACCTGATGAGTTGTGGTCAGTGCATAGTTATGCTGGTGACTACAATCCACTACACGATCACGGTACTAAAACTATGATGGGTGTATCTACTACAACCTGGACTAAAGTACCTCCACAAATCACAGACAGAAAGCCAGGTCAAAAACTATTCAATGCATCTGGTGCACTAGATGGTCATCTTTCTTTTGTTGCCAACGCAGGCAGCCTACGCGATCCAGACATATTGCGACTACCACAACTGCTTACAGTCAAGCCAGAAGTAGGTAAGTTGTATGTGTTTCCATCATGGTTAGCACACATGGTTTATCCATTTGAAGGTGATGGTGAGAGACGTACAGTAGCGTCAAATCTTAATGTGCATTTACTTTGAAAGCTGAGTCAAAACTTTGGCAAAAAGTCAAGAAGAAAACACCTGATATTACATGGACACGTGTTGAATCTTGGGCATCTTTTGGCTTTCCTGACCTAGTTGGCTATACTGAAAAGCGTGGCTTTTTTACAATGGAACTGAAAGTAACAAAAAGTAATAAAATAACCTTCTCACCACACCAAATTGCGTTCCATATCAAGCACCCTACAAACACGTTTATCTTAGTCGAGCACCTCGAGCAAAGAACCATAAAACTTTATGAAGGCAACCAGGTCCAGGACCTTGCTGCTTGCGGCTTGGAGCTTGACGCTTGCTGCTTGGAGCTTGATGCTTTACAAGCGCGCTTGCTGCTTGTCGCTTGACTATGTTTGTTAATTAGAATCATTCTAAACTGCTTGTCGCTTGCTGCTTGAGGCTTGTCGCTTGCTGCTTGGTGCTTGCCGCTTGCGGCTATATTCTTTCATCGCTTGACGCCTGAGGCCCGCTTGAATCCTATTTTTGTATAAAGGCTCGATCCTTTCCCTTGAGAAGGGAAAGGTCCGCCCGATTAGCGGGTTATTAGTGTTTGCCATATGCTATGTTTGGAATTGACTGGTCCCAGCAGGCGCGGCACGTCTTGCACTCATTGCCTTGATCAGGGGCCGGGCACGTGCGGCCACTGGATACTACTGTACTTGTCAGGGCCCAGGACTTTGGCGCGTTGCCATCTACCATTGTTGCGCTTAACCTTATTGTTAGATTGCCCGGCACCTCAACCGGGTCAATCTTAGAAAGGATCCCAGATTCCCGGGTGGGTATCCAGTGCGCGATGTCAGGTGTTAGCCTGCATACATCGAATATTTTTCTTAAGTGTTCTATTGTTTGGATGTCGCCTGAGTCATGCCA
>Ga0209535_1002743_pt1 | contig 11445 bp, 5 predicted proteins | sample LinPmetageLP28_FD_184041 | JGI IMG/M metagenome (GOLD analysis project Ga0209535, IMG submission 184041) | Marine viral communities from the Pacific Ocean - LP-28 (SPAdes) (version 2) | ecosystem: Environmental > Aquatic > Marine > Oceanic | place: Pacific Ocean | collected 2009-08-22
AATCTTAGAAAATAAGAAGATCCTGCAGGAACAATTTTGTTGGTTATGTCGGCTTGGATCTCGGTAAGATCAAATTCAATCAAAATCCTAGCTTCTTCAGTAGAGAAACCATCGGAACTTGATACCTGTCCATAGATACTAAAGTTTTCCAAAATGTCTGCTTGGCCCATTGAGGCGCTTACTGCTCGAGTGACCAAGGAGGAGTCAAAAGCATTTGAAATAGTATTATCTTTTGTTGGTTTATATCTTTTAATCATTGGATTAATGTCCCCTTGATGTCTCTAAATGGAAATTTTAATTCCATAATTACATTCTTTGGCGTGTTTATGTATGTGCCGTCAGCGGAAAGTGCATCATCAAAGTTAATAACAACGCTTGAATAATCTGTTCCTTTTTTCTGGTGTACACTTACGGTCTTAACGTCGGCAACTCCATCTATTTTACTTAAAATAGAGTAAAGTCTAGTGATATAAATCGGCTCTCCAATATAAAGTTGGTTAGAAAAGTAATTACTTATGGCAGTATTGCATTTTCCCAACACGTTAACATCTTTAAATCTATTGTCCAAAGTTACCTTATAGTCTACTCCAAAGTTTACTATTTTAGTGTCGAAAATGTCCACAACATCATTCATTGCTTTATATTGAGAAATCCAATTTTTCATATTTGTCTTTAGAGAAGAACTAGCTGTTGTTAATTTTCCATCTTGATCTTCTGATATAACATAAATTGCTGTTCTGCGATTTGTTGCAGAAGGGTCATTGAGTACAGAAACCCTCTTGATAATTCCAAACTTGTTCGGCATGTTGTAAATCATTGATTCATAGTCTTGTCTCGTGACCGCTCGATTCTGAGAAGAGTAGTAACCTTTTGCTCTTTGCTTTAATTCCTCAGTAGTCATTGTCTCTGTTGATCCAACAATCGGTTCATCATTGGTAACCTCCAAAGACTGTATGACGGATGATGTCTTGGTCTGGTCTAAAGTAATTTCCGATGGAAATCTAAATTGTGCATTTTGTATATTCGTAACAGTGTTTGCTGCGGCATTTGATGCTGCGGAGCTATTTGATTTTAAAACTATTGTTAACTTTGTACCAGACGGAGAGATACCAAGCTTAGTAGTGCCGACCAACTTAGAAGGATCAAACCTTAAATTTGAGACATAGGTTTTACCATGCATCTGGATTGCTACCTTTGAAGGATCTACAATCTCATCTTCGTCAGATGTTTCTGAGCCAAAGCCAAATTGCAAATACGTTCCTGTATCATCCTGCTCTATCACGAATCTTCTTGCTGCCGAGAATGGCTTCAAAATACTAGTCACTCCATCAGCAGTAGCGGCTCTGTTTGTTGTTTCTATAAATACGGTTTCTTGCGAGAGATTGTCTACTTCATAATATTTGTTCCCATTCGTGTCGACAACTGAGATGATTTCAACAACATCGTCTCCACCAATTCTCACTCTTCTAAACCTCTCAAAAGCGGAGTTTGTAAGATCTACAGTTGCTCGAGACAAAACCCCAGAAGAGATCTGCCCGAAAGTTCTTACTGCGAAGAATGTTGTAGCACCGGAACTGTTATCAAATCTGGCTGCTACTACCTCATTCTTTAGATTACCGAAATTAACATCTTCAGTGAGGAGGAAGTTTCCACCATTTGCAGAAGAGAAGGTTGCACCCTTTCTTAAGACAGGCATGTAATCTAAATCTGGTGCAGTTCCGTCGCTATTGGCTGGAACTAAGCAGAATAGTGATACAATTCCATAAGTACTAGAGGCTCCTGCGTATTTGAACCCTAAGGCTCTAGCGTGTTTTCTAACATTATTAAATTCAATCGAGGTGTCCAAAAACGATTCGTTCGCTTGATAATCTAAGTAAAAAGATAGGACATCTCCAACATAAGCAACCGAATCAATAAGCAAAGAGTTTATTGTAGATTTGGAAAAATCTTTCCATTGGTCTGGGTAAAATCTCTTCGCATGTTCTATTATATCTTCTCGTATCGACTCGAAATCTCTACTGGTGTATTTTATTGGTGTTTTCTTTTTCTTAGACATTTTGAACCCTCATCAAAAACTAAATAGTTGTTTTACGAAAAGCAATTATTTATTCGGAGACTTCAACCTCAAAAAGCTCTGGGATCGCAATACCGTTAAATCTGAACCTTATCTGTACTTTTAATGCCTGACTTTCTCCATCAACTTGAATGTTGATACCATCTATTATCACGTAAGGCATGTATTGGCGTGCTTGGTTTCTTATCTCTCCCTCGAGAAGACCGGTATTTAGGACCGACTCGTTCTCAAACAAGTAGCCAGATAATCCAACACCAAAGTTGGGATCCCAAACGTATTCACCTTTATTGGTTAACAATAACATCTTCATGTTCTGCTTGATTGCACCGGTTGTGTCTGTGTCTGTAAAGCCATCAAATCCTGCATTATTCTCGCTGCTTGGATTTAGTGGGAAAATTATAGATAAGGGCATTTAATCATCCTCGAATAGTTTTTGGATCGGATTTCCGCAATCGTCCCCATTTTCGTCAAAAGGCCTTGAATCGACAATTCTAAACCTCGTCAAGAAACCCACTGCTCCAATGTTTAAGTATAGTGGAGGAAGTAAATTCTTTAAGAAGTCTATGTTTGCATTGAAGTTTCTAGATTTTCTTCCGCTTTGGTCGTCATCAGAATCATAGATGGAACGGAATTGTCCTCTGAGTAATCGCTTGGTATCACTGAAGATTCTAAACTTCCATCCTTGGTTTATGAATGCTTGTCGCTCTTCTCCAACCTCTAATTTGCCGATGGCTTCTAAAAAGTTCTCATAAGAGTATGTTGTTAAAATAGAAACAAAAGATTTTGTTTTAATAATTTTATCAAACAACATTTTAAAGTCTTTTGTTTGCGATAGTTGATCTATGTAGCATTTTAGATCCTCTCCCATGTTTGGATCCAATAAATCAATATCTACAACCATCTCATCCATAACATCAAGTTCATAGGAGACAATTGGGAAAAAGTGAGCGCCAGTGTCACCACCCTCGAGAACTATTGAATTTGGAAGTCGTTCTTTTGCTAGATCAATTGTAGGTTGCACTCCAGATAGTTTTGGAACACCCATAACGAGCCTAACTCCAAACTTAACGCCAATTGTACCAGTTAGTTTTCCATCGATGATTTCTGCATTTCCAAAATAGTGAGACAAACATAGATTTTCATCATAGACATTTCTGTCTGAGATCATTGACTGGAACTCTGCGATTTTCATTACAGAGTCTTCGCCATCTTTAGTAATAACTCTAACATACTTGTCTATGTAGAGTATTCCCGATTCATTAAATTTTTCCAAATTTCCATTGCCGTTAGTCAAGGGGTTTTCCAATTGTGACGATGGGCAATCCACTACTTCACCGTAACTTGGTTGATTTCCTCCCTCGATGACTTCCTGTTCGACAGATGTGAACCCAGATTTAATGTCCGAGCCTTTCACAATACCTTCTTTGGAAATCATAAATTTTTGTACGTCAAATACGCGTGGTCTTGGCCTTAGATTCAAGTTCATCTTCTTGGACAGTAGTTCAGTCTCACTCCCAATTAGAGCGGCTAAAAAGACCTCTGCTGCCTCTTGAGTGTCGTGAAGTATTGCTACCTTTCTTGCAAGCTCAAGAATTCTTGGAACTACACCTTTAATTTTATTAAAGTCGCCCAGCTCTTTTTCTTCCCATTGTTCTCCGAAAGCTAAGATTGCAAGACCTTTTTCTATTTCGCGACGTGTATCTCCGGGAAAGCTAGTAATATCAAGCGAGCCGAGGAGCAGGTCAGAAAATAGTAATTTTTCATAATTGTTTTGTGCACGGTTAATGATTTTCGAAGCCGCTTTAATTTCTTCAGTCTCCACCATTAAACCATCAATAATTTGTCTCTGTACGACTTGCACAGATTGCTCCAAGAACAACAAGTAGTAAGCTAGTCTATCAATTTGAGAAAAGATGTTGTTTGGACTATTAATCATGTCTTCTTGCATTTTTTCTGCTATGATTTTACTAGCCAAACTGTCTACATTGCGAGATGAAAATTGAATGGAACCAAAGACTGGGAAAGTTCTCACAATAAATTCGGTAGCATAAGTTCTTACTGTTGCTATCACAACACCTTCCATCATTGCATGATTGGTTGGTAAAAGTTGTCTGTCGTATGGAACCTCGAGTCTACACTCTAATGGTTGATTCAATCTTTCGTCAAGCGGTAAGTTCTTATCAACTTGGTTGACCCTATCGACTATTTGAGCTACATTTAGAAATCCATCGTCGGTGTCGTCGCAAGTTGTTGACTCAGGTAAAAATGTATTTATCGTACTCAACCATCCGTCATAGGATGCTGGTTCTACGTAGATTTTCGGAGCCCTGTATCTACCACCGTGAATAGCAGGGTCCAAGAAGTGAACTCTTGGGTTTCCAGTCGCAGACTTTCCAAGAACAGCATCCTCTTCATCAAAAGTGTATTCCCAAGTGCTATCATTGTTAGGATCAGCATCTGGGTTAACATAGAGCAAATCTTGGAATGAAACTTCCGTGCCTTGATCATAGCCATAATTAAATCCCACAGGAATGTCTCCATTTGGAGTAGAGACAATTGAGTCTCTAATTATTCTTATAACATCCGTGTTCATCTTATCGAACATCTTTAATAAAAACGATGTTTTTAATTTGGAGGTTGAACCTGATCCTTTCTTAATCAAGTCGGACAATAACTTAACTTCATTTGGAAAGAAGTCGTAATTAACAAGGCCGAGTGTCTTGGCGTTAAATTGATTGTTCTTTTTGACTCTTATAGGGTCAGTTAGCGAAGGCTCCTCATTTGTGTACTCACGGTTCAATAGAGAAATGGTCTGAACTCTACTGCTATCACATTTAATTGTTTGAGTTGATTTTTTATTGTGTCTTAGTTTATATTTCAAAGTTGACTTGTGTTCTAGCGTACCTGCATTGCTTGAGAAAAACATTGTTATTTGTGGCTCATCTTTGTTAGTTTTATAACTTAGCTCTTGTTTTTTGAGCTCCTCTAACAATTGAAGACCAACTGTGTCGGGGAATTGTCCTCTTTTTAGCTCGTCGTTCATAACGAGACCTTTTATAAGTCCGGCATCTTCTTCTCTCTCATCCCATTGTGCATCGGTGTCGACATAGTTGGCGAACAAGAACGTCCTGTCTCCAAGGTTTACTCGGCGCTTATGTTGTTGTAGATGGTTTCCTTGAGAATCAATGAGGATGTTTCCTATTAGAGACCCTCGGTCGCCAATAAGATCTCCCAAGAATTTATTCTCAATTCTCTTGAAGAACCCTTGTATCAAACCTTTCGTTTGAGCTTCTATTTCTTCACTCTGCAAAATTACTGCAGATGGATCGGCGGCACAAGCAGGGTCAGCAGGGCTCAAGAGGGCATCCATAGCCTCTTCCATAAGACCTTCTGGTCCTTTCTGCAACATGTCGGCGAGGGAGCCTAGATTATCTAAGGCTCTGTCATTGGCTTTTTCTATCATTTCGTCTGCTGTCTTCTCATCCAAGCCATTGTCTAAATAAATCTGCATCCTATCAGCATTCCATCGTGCTAATTCGTCTTGAGTTAGACAAATGGCGTCATAAATGGGAGCCTCTAGGTCATCTGGTGGCTGGTTGCGCAAGAAATCTTTTAGATCTGGTGGTATGTATTTACCTATCGAACCAAAAGCATCTTTAACATCTTCGGGATCTCCAAGTAAATCAGCCAATTCAGGACAGCGTGAATTAACAAGCAAAGAAATCTTTGCTGCTGTCTGGTCATCCATGTTTTTTGGAGTATTGGTTAGTAGATCAATTATCTCCCTCTTGGACATCGTTCCATTGATTGCTTTGAATAGGCAATCATACGCTGAGTCTGGAGCCGCTCCTTTTCCAAGAGCATTTCCAAATGCGTTCTTCTTAATTGCATTCAATTCATCGTCATCCGCATCAGGGCAGAAGGCATCTGCAAAAGCGTCGTCAAGGCCTGTATTGGTGCCTCCAGTGAGTGAGCCAGCTAAGAACTGTCCTGTAGCATTTAAACCCTTACAAAGGGCATTGTCGACCATCTCAAATGCCTTTAGCAACATCATCACAATGAGTTGGGTCAATACGGTTTCGATTTTTGTTACAAAGGCATTTCTTAGTTTTCTGAGGAGAAATCCTTTCTTTGGCCATTGCAATTCTTTTACTTTTTCTGGGAATGCTAGGCCAGCATGGCGATCCTCTCCACAAACATCAAGCGACAATGAGGATAGGAAGCTTTTTATCGGAGGATTGAACAACCCTTGAGTTGAGCATTTAAAAATCATGTCCAATGTGTTAAATACTAGAGTGCCGCCGGGCACTTGGTCTAGGTATTCTCCAATTTCTTCGATGTTCATTACATCGAAGATGTATTCAATGTATGCATCTACAACAGCTTCCTGTACGTTTCCGAGGGCGGTTCCAAATGTTCCTTGACCATTTTTCTGTTCTGAAAGCATTTTCTGTTTTTCTTCGTCTGAGAGGTTTTTGAAACTCTCCACATCAGTACCGCTGATTTCAATTTTATCTAAGCTGTCTGATCTAGCCTGAGCTTTGTCTAGATTGATTTGAAGACGTTCTTGATTGGCTCGTATCTCTTCTTGCATCTCAGGTATAATACCGGAGCCGCCCAATTCACCCAACAATAGATCTACTTGAGGCTTGTTCTCATCATACTCTTTTTGAGCTTCTTTCAAATCTTTTTTTGCCGCTCTCCTTTGTTTTCTAGTGGTCTCATCATTAACGTTTATAGACAAGTATTTCTTATAGGGATTACCTGTTGATCCTCCCGCATCATAGTCCTCTTCCCAAGGTAAGGGAATGTTTCCGAATTCTGCTTCAAGCTTTTTTCGAAGCTCTACTTGTTTGTCTGGTGGTAAATTTCCAATGAAGAAGCCGAATACGTCCAAGTCCATAGCTTGCATTGCTGCTCTGAACATCTTGTCGAACGCTCTCTCTTTTGTAACACCAGAAAACATGCAACGTATTGCATTTACGGTTAGAGCCCTCATGTTGCAAACAGATAGGTTTTTCAAAATTCCTTTTGTCTTATCGTCGTCGTCCTTTTCTTTTCTCAACTTAACGAAAGACATTTTACCATTCTTATCGTACTCTTCCCAATCAATCATGGAACTTATCAGCGTGTCCTGTTTTCTTACTTTTTCCATTGCTGTTTTTGCAGCTTTCTTTGCGTATGGATGCTTCTTTCGGTTTCGTCTTGCCTTGCGGCCAGCATTTCTTCGAAGTTGACGTTCTTGTTTCCCAGTCAGACCCTTTTCGGTGTATGCTTGTTCATAAAGATCGACGCTCTTTTTGGTGACCATGTCGATGTCTGATTCAGCGGAACTCAATTCTCTTCTAAGGTTTTTAATGTCCCTATCTAATTTTCTAATTTTTCCAGCATCAAGTCTATCTTCGGGTTTTGAACTTTCGTCATTATCGGCAGGTTTTGCATTTTCCTTATCGCGTTCTTTTATCTTAACATCAAGGTTTGCTTTTATTCTGTCTCTCTTTTCGGTTGCTACTCTTATTTTTTCATCGTATTGTTCAGTTATTACCTTATCTTGATCCGCCATGCGTTGGCTGTCTGATTTCTTATTGTCCCCTCTACCTGTTTTTAATTCGTCTTTGGTTTGCTTTCTAGCATCCAACCCAGCAGAGAAAGTTTCGTTTTCGAGCTCTTTCTTTTCTGGTTGATTCTTTGTTTCGTATAGTTCCTCGCATGAAGCGGCAGAGCTGTATTGATAGGATAGGGATTGAATAAAATCAAGTGCCTCATCTAGAATGTAATCTCTTAGTTCTCCTCCAAACTCTCGAACGTTCTCTTCTACACACTTTCCAAGGGTATCTCTTACGTGTTCTGGGCTTAAACTACCATAATCCACAATTAGTGTTGGATAGGTGTATTGCACAAGAAAGTCAAGCCACGGGGTCGTCTCTCTCGCCTGTAGCGTCATGTCGATGTCGTTTATCTTCGCAATGTAATTTAGTAGTGTAGGCTTCTTGTTGTAAGTTTGCTTAAACTTCTTCATTCCTTTTCGAAGCTTGATTTCTTCACAACCCTCTTTTTGAACTACAATTGATTTTATAACATAAGGATTTCCATTCGGACCGGTTTTAAATTTAATTGTAATCGTATCAGCATTCACTAGCTTTAAACTCGGAATTGCAGAGCGTATGTTTGCACCATTCTTTTTGGCTAAAACTTTTAAGTCACTATAGAACTTATCTATTTTGCTGGAGAATCTGGAGGAATAATAGTCTTTTTCGCTTTCCTTAAATTTTAAGAAACCATTCTGGGTCTGATAGAAGTATGATTGATACTTTCCAAATGTCGTCAAGGAAACTTCCAATCGTTTGATTTGTCCGAATAATTTATCGACGTCCAACTCAACACTTTTTCGAGTCGCTACAGATTCTTCCTCGAGCTCTTCTCGAGAAGGTAGTTCTGGAACCTGATCTATGATGAAAGCCGGTATTCCGACGTGAACTTTCAATACGTTCTCAATGGGATCAATGTAGAAATCATTAACTCTTGCGTATAGCTCCAAGGCAAATGGGTTCTTTACCTCAGGATTAATTGCATTTCTGATAATTGTTTGTCCAAAATCAAAAGGTTCAGTTGGATCTACGGAGGCGCCGTATTGTGTGGCGACAGTTATTGTTCCAAAGTCTCCACAACGGATTCTACCAGAATCAATCGGCTGGTTTGAAAGTTTAGTAAATACAGCTTTGTATCCATCGTATTCTTTAATTACGTCCTCTGCTGAGCCGAATGTATCTAATCCGTCGAAAGATGCGCAAATGATTTGGTCGGCAACGAGTTTTCCGTTCTCCTCAAGTATTAGGACAATAGCGGGATGAATGAAACTCTTTAGCAGAAGATCTCTGTTTGCAAAACTTTGCTGTCTTCCCTCGTTGTTTCTAAACTCTCTGGCTGTGAAGGAGTCTCCGAACTTGTTTATAGTTAGGGTTACTTGGTACTCACATTGCTTTTCATTGAGATAAGGATCTCCTATCTCAACAAACTCCCAATCGGGTTCAATGTAGCTTTGGTTGGGTACGCAGGGTGCACAAAACTTCTTAAGTGGTGGGGGCTCAAGTGCCGGATCACAAACTTCTTTCTGTAAATCTTTAATGTTTTTATCAGCCATTCTATTCCCCTATGTAAACCGTTGAGCTTAGAATCTTATGTTCTTTACTGCCTTCTAGACCTATTGCATCTATTCCAAAAGCTTGGAATCTTTTTATTTCATTATTGAATGTATCTATGATTGTTTCTTTAGTCGAATTTAGTGTTTCAGGTACAGCTTCGATAGCTTCAGGAATAGCAAAAAAAGCATCCGGAAACGTTTGAATAGCGCCTGTTCCTACACCAGTATGAGTATGTCCAGCCATGGCCATTTTATATCTAGATAATTCAAATTCAAGTCTCAAAACTTTCTGCGCCAATTCAACAAGTTGGAGGTTGAGTTTTTCTAAGTACTTTACTAAATTATTTCCTAAAACTGCTTGGTGATGTTTTTCTGATGAAGTTGCGCCGATTTCAATTCGAGGCATGAATTCACTATTTCCATCAACAAGTCTTTCTCCGCCGTCGTACTTTGATAATCCAGCTAAAATTCTAACTCTTTGTCTTCCTATTATCAAGGTGTGGTCTGCTTTTAGTCCCGCACCGGAGACACCTTTTGAGTCGGCCGAAACGCCGGATGTATCAGATTTTGCTGTTGCGAAGTAAGCATTAACGTCTCCACGTTCCGTGAGGTAAAGCCGTGCACCATCTTCTGCAAAGTTTGCTCTTGATTGAGTGTTTCCGTCTTTTAAAGTCTTCGCACAAGACAGGGATCCGGCTACAATGTCGATTGCTTCGCATTTAGTCCCGCCAGCGCCACCAAGACCAGTAGCTCTGTGTCCAAAATTATCTCTCGTTAAGACAATTCTAGCTCCAGAGTGCAGACCGTTTGTACTTTTTCTTGAAATAATTCTCTCGCAAGAACCCGCTGGGGCGAACACTGGTAATGATTCATTGTTCTCTGTTAAAAAGATTCCTACATCATCAGGTAGATCATCAGATAATTTATCATCTATTTCCTCTTCAATTTCCAACCTACATTTGTGCACGGCAGCATTATAAGCCACTTTGCTGTTGTAGTTTGTTTTTAGTGTGCATTTGCTCATTTTATTCTCCTGCTGCTGATAAAACTAATGTGACGTGGAAGTGTTCATTTACATCATAGACTCCGGTGGATTTTCGACGAGCTTTTCCACCTTCAACCTCAGCAACGCCTTCCCAAACTGCATGAGTAAAGAGATTTTCAGCTTTTAAGTCAGCCAATGCTCGCTCTACTATTATACAATCTTCGTAAGTTAAATTATTGCTCCTGATATCTAATGCTCCACTTTTCATGTGAGGAGAAACATAATGGTTATTATTTTTCATTTCCCTAACTTTTTTAATCATTGCTTCCCTAAGGGCTGCTTGGGAGCCGAGGTTCGCTTCAATTATAGGGAGAAGCGCTCTCTCTGTAGAATCGACATAGTTTCTCTTAAACCAGTTTACAAAAAACTGAGGGCTTGTTGCGTATCGAGATCCTATCATTGCATCTACTTGCGCTTCAACTGACCTTGTCGTACTCGTTACAACCAAAGAATCTGCTTTGAAACCCAGCGGTCTTAGTTTAGCTATTAATTTATCTAGGAATGTTTTGTAGTAAGCCTTTGATGTATCACGGTAATCTTGCGATACACTATTGCTTTTAAACTTCAATAGTACCCCAGTTGCTGGTTGATCGCCTTGGGTATAGTTAGCCAAGATGTTTGCTTGAGACTCTGCCTTTGCAAATGCTCTTGAAGCTGTATTTGGACTAAAACTCGTTGCTACCCTACTGTCTCTAACAAACTTATCTAAACTAATCAAGTTTGCACCTAAAAACGTTGCCTGCCAAACTTGTCCGGTTTGTGGAGCGGGGACCGAATCTGATCTTTTGAAAGTAGCTTGATAAAGCATGCTTCTTAGGTTTTCATAATCTTCTTTAGTCTTTGCTGTTTCTGGGGGGACAAAGTGATCGTGTTGTCCCGCTAGAGACATAGCTCTGTATTTAGCTAATTCATTCACAGGTCCAGAGGAATCCTCCTCTATCAACTGTGATCTTGTATCTGGTGTAACACTAGCATAAATAACCACCTCAAAAGTCACAGGTCGAGGTTCAGAGACTGCGGACTGTAATTCCCTATCGTTCTTCGCAGCTATTCTATCAAAGACATCTTGGATTTGCTTTGGGACATACTTCTTAACAAAAGACACTACTTGTCCTCCGAGTCTTGGATTTCGTCAAAAATTTGAGCAAAATCTTGGTCGGTTAACTCCTCGGTTTTTTCATTCTT
>Ga0209535_1002744_pt1 | contig 11441 bp, 14 predicted proteins | sample LinPmetageLP28_FD_184041 | JGI IMG/M metagenome (GOLD analysis project Ga0209535, IMG submission 184041) | Marine viral communities from the Pacific Ocean - LP-28 (SPAdes) (version 2) | ecosystem: Environmental > Aquatic > Marine > Oceanic | place: Pacific Ocean | collected 2009-08-22
AATATAAAGAGAAGGATTTATGAAGAGAGTAAAGTACCTAAACAACAGAGATCTATTGCTACAGATACACGCCAGCAAGAACACATACTGTTCATACGTGGCACAGGAAGACTCGCAGTATGACTTGATTGTGCCCAATTTGAAGAAGGTCAACGCCAGTGCAGTGGCACAGGCCAGGAAGGCCAAGGCCAAAAGACTCACACAGGAAGCGTGGGAGGATGCCAAAGCGGCAGGACTCAAGAAGATAAAATTAGCAGACTACACAGTGAGTCCGAGGAAGATAGAGAAAACAGATCTAGTATTCAGAGTAATGATGTTTGATCACGTTCCCATGGATGACCAGAGAAAGAAGAATCCAAAGACCACAGCGGATCATCACGCAAAAGTGAACTTCCCTCCATTCCAACATTATAGATTTGACAAGAAAGGCAAACTAGTTTGCGTTGGCAAATCACATTGGGTTGGCGGAATGAGCAATGGTCACTTCTCCGTGGATCACGGTAAGATGACAAATCAACTTGCGATGATGTACATGAAGTTGTGTGAGAGGTACGGTACCAGGGCCAACTGGAGAGGGTACACCTACAATGATGAGATGCAGTCACAGGCACTGATGCAACTGTCACAGATTGGATTGCAGTTCGACGAAAGCAAATCAGACAATCCATTCGCATATTACACAGCGGCAATCACGAACAGTTTCACAAGGATACTAAACATAGAAAAGAAGAATCAAGCAATCAGGGACGACCTGTTAGAGTTCAACGGAATGATGCCTAGTTTCACAAGACAGAACGAGAACGAGACAGCGGGGCCTTCATACCAGAAGCGAATGAAGACTGCACACGGCGATGTGCATGCGGTCAACAAGACAACCTTAGCAAAACTTAACAAGACCTTGAAGAAGAAAGGCAAACTGGATTCAGAGGATTTCGAAGACGTCAAGTTTAAGAACAAGATAGACATGACAGATCACAAACCAATCGTTAAGAAGAAATGGTAACTTATGGCATTCTTTAAAAAAGTAGCCTGTTTCACGGACATACACTTTGGTCTCAAAGGCAATAGTCGGATACACAACGATGACTGTGAGCAGTTCGTGAAATGGTTCATAGAGCAGGCCAAAGCAGAAGGCTGTGAGACCTGTATATTCCTCGGAGACTGGCACCATCACAGATCTGCCACAAACGTTTCCACAATGAACTACACAGTTTCCAACATGGAGAGACTGGGTGCGGCATTTGAAAATGTGTATGTGATAATGGGCAATCACGATCTGTATTACAGAGACAAGAGAGAGATCAATTCAATGGAATACATCAGGAACATTCCAAACATACACATTGTCAATGAATGGCTAGTAGCAGACGATGTTGCAATCATACCGTGGGTTGTAGAAGACGAATGGAAAAAAATTGAAAAAATGAAACAGAAGTACGTGTTTGGACATTTTGAATTGCCTTACTTCAAAATGAACGCAATGGTAGAAATGCCAGATGTTGGCGGAATACAGACAGATCATTTCGCAGGTTGTGGGAAAGTGTTCTCAGGACACTTCCATAAAAGACAGATAATGAAAAATGTGACTTACATGGGCAACGCTTTTCCACACAACTACGCAGACGCATGGGATGATGACAGGGGCATGATGATCATCGATTATGGGAAAGAACCTAAATATATCAACTGGCCCGATATGCCGAGGTATATCACAATAAAAGTTTCAGAGCTACTAGAAGACCCAGACAGATATCTAAAACCAAAAATGTATGTGAGGGTCACATTAGATATAAAAATCAGTTACGAGGAAGCAAACTTCGTTAGAGAAACATTCATAGACAAATACGAACTGAGGGAACTACAACTGATACCCGAACAGGTGGACAACGCACAACAACCATTGGTGAAGGTGCAGAAGTTTGACAGCGTGGATCAGATAGTGATCAAACAGTTACAGGGTGTGGACTCAGAAGTGTATGACAAGAACGTATTAACAGCAATTTACAATGATCTAGATGTCACGAATTAGTAAAAAGAAATTGATAAAAGTTTTGAAAGGTGACCTCGAGGAACCTGTAACCAAACAATCGCTCTTAGATCAACTTGCAAAACCCGTAACACAGGAAGAGTGGCTGAAAGGATATAACGAATGGAAGAGGAAACAACTTGCTAACAATTAAAGAACTAACAGTAAAGAACTTCATGAGTGTGGGTAACCAGGCCCAGGCCATCAACTTCGCTGATAAAAGCCTAGTTCTGGTGATTGGTGAGAATATGGACCTGGGAGGTGATGATGCAGGTGCTAGAAATGGTACTGGTAAAACTACGATCATCAATGCACTTTCATATGTTTTCTTTGGCGAAGCACTGACAAACATCAGGAGAGACAATCTCGTAAACAAGACCAATGAGAAAGGCATGTTGGTTAGTGTCAAGTTCATAAAGAACAATGTTGAATACACAATCGAACGTGGGAGGAAACCTCAGATATTTAAATTTTATGCAAACAATATTGAGCAGAATCTAGAAAGCAACGAAGCACAAGGAGAGAACAGAGAAACACAGATAGAGATCAACAAGTTGATGGGCATGACTCATTCTATGTTCAAAAACATAATTGCACTTAACACATACACACAGCCGTTCTTGTCAACAAAACAAGCAGAACAAAGAGAGATAATAGAACAACTGCTTGGTATAACCCTACTCTCACAAAAGGCAGATTTGTTAAAAGAAAAACAAAAAGCAACAAAACAGATGCTGACTGAAGAAAAATTGAAAATAGATGCTAGAGTCACATCCAATGAAAAGATACAGGAATCAATCGAAAGCCTTCAAATTAGATCAAACGCTTGGACAAAACAAAATCAGGACGACATAGTAAGTTTCCAAAATGCTATAGCAGAATTAGAAAAAGTAGACAGTGAGATTGAGATAGAGAAACACAAAAAATTACAAAAAAGAAATGAATTACAGACGATGCTGAGAAGCCTTTTTAAAGAAAAAGCATATCATGAGGATTCACTTACGAAAGCGGAAAGCACTGTTACAAAGACAAACGCAGATCTAGAATACGCCGCACAACAGAAATGTCCAACTTGTGAACAAGAACTACTGGACGATAAACACACTCATCTTGTAGGCAAACTGAAAATACAACTGGCAGAGTCAACAGATTATGTCACAAAATTAAAAACTGATCTTGCAAAAATACAACAGGGCATAGAAGAAGTAGGAGATCTGGGACAAACACCTGACACGTACTATGACACAATAGACGAAGCATACAACCACAAAGGTTCATTGAAAGATCTGCAAAGACAATTGAAGCAGACTGAGAAAAAAGAAGATATCTATGCAGAACAAATTGAGGAAATGAAAAAATCTGCCATACAACAGATCGACTACGACAAAGCAAACGAATTAGAGGATCTTCATAGACACCAAGAGTTCTTATACAAACTGTTGACAGCAAAAGATTCATTCATAAGAACAAGGATAATAGAACAAAACTTAACATACTTGAATCAAAGATTAGCATACTTCTTAGGCAAAGTAAAATTGCCACACACGGTAACTTTCCAACCAGACTTAACTGTGCGTATTGAAGAGCTTGGTCGGGAACTGGACTTTGATAATTTAAGTAGAGGTGAGAGAAACAGGCTGATATTAAGTTTGAGTTGGGCATTCAGAGATGTGTGGGAAAGCCTTTATCAACAGATCAACTTGCTGTTCATTGACGAACTTGTGGACGCAGGAATGGACATTTCAGGTGTTGAAAGTTCTATGGCTGTCCTAAAAGATATGAGTAGAACACAAAAGAAAAATATTTTCTTAATTTCTCACAAAGACGAACTTGTAAGCAGAGTAAATTCAGTGTTAAAAGTAACCAAGGAAAACGGATTTACAAACTATGCCAATGATGTAGATATAATTGTATGACGACTTTGATCACAGGCGGAAACGGATTTTTAGCAAACAGTTTGAAACAATACATCAATGGAGATTACTATGGGAAAGATATGTTGGATGTAACAGATAGGAACTGTATACGTAATTTGCCCACTTACGATGTGCTAATACACACAGCAACAGGCAACAAAGACATAAACAACAACCTACCTTTGCTATTCAACAAGGCAAGAAAAATATTCGTATTCACAAGCAAACAAGGAACGTTCGTCAACTGGCCAAAATCTGGGCCATTGGATTATGGGTTAGAAAAACTTACTTTAAATTTTATTGTGTACAGGCACAACATGGAGAATTATAATGCCCAAATATTCGAGCCAGGGCACATGGAAACCAAAGAGCAGTACAATAATATTGCAAAAAAATTTAGTGATCTTTTTCTAGATTGGAAGTTTGAAAAAAACATGATTTATGATCTGTCCACTGACAGATACGTTGCTTACTGATATCTTACGTACAAACTAGTCCTACCATTGTTCTCTATTTCCTCAACTCCATGATGACTATATTCGTTGTTTAATAAAGCATAACCGTAATTTGTTCGAAAAGGAAATGTAAAAATAACGTTTCCTCGCGAATCGTACAATGATGTTCCTTTGTTGTGGTCACTTAGGTAAACCTGTAAATGTAATTTTATCCTTTTATCATCAACATGTGGTTGAAGTTTGTATCCTTTTTCATCAATCCAAATATCAACAGATTCAAATTTAAGGTCTGTATCAAACTTTTTTTCAAGTGCTCGTGTAATTTTTGAATTCATAAAAAATACAGTAATTTTTTTCATGTCATTGTCTTCCTTGGGTAATTTTTTCCTATTCAACTTAGATTGGTTCTCTAACTTTTCAAAATTTTCTTTTTCACCAAAGTGCCAATCGAGAGTATTACCAAAAAAATTAGGATACGTTTGGTAAACTAATCCATTATTGTTCTCTACTATTGAATTTTCTATTGACAAAACCACTTCTTGTGTGCTTAAATTAAACATATGTTAATTAATTATATCGTACGACAATAGAAGGAGAAAAAACATATGTCAAATGAAACACATGATGCTATCATGACAGCGATTCAAACTTACTCAGAAGAGAATGGGAAGTTTGTTGATAAGGGCGTAAAAGCCTCTGCAACAAGAGCCAGAAAGGCCCTAGCAGAATTATCTAAACTGATCAAAGCAAGAAGAAAAGAAATTCAAGAAGTTAAGAACGCGGCCAAGACAGCGGCGTAATCAATCAATTGAATCGCAATTCGATTTAACCCTCGGCTTTTAGTCGGGGGTTTTTTTTATGACTTGAGGATTCCCTTGCCGTGTACTCTCACACGGATATGACCATTATAGTAATCATTAGTTTCTAGGACCTTGCGTGAGAACTGTTCACGTGCTTCAACGTAAGATAGTTCTGATTTTGATTTGCAGTAAAAAAGTATCTCCCTTGTGAATTTGTCTTTGCCAAGTCTGTTGACATCCATCGTAAGGTCATCGCTTGACCCATAGTAGTCCTGCCAATCGGAGTTCACTTTGTACCTACGCTTGTTCTTTCTGCCCTTGAGTGGTGGTTTGGATCGTTTGAATCTCGCAAGTTTCTTACCTATGTACATCCTACCGTTGGTTGTGTTCGTTATGAGATAAACAAATCCTACAATCTCCTCAGGCATGTTGGTAATTTCATTTCCTTGGTATGTCCAATGCATCGTGGTATTTAAAGCCAAAAAGATTGACCAACTTTTTTATCTATGTTATATAGTAGTGAAGGGCAACAGCATCCTTCCACCAGGCAAACAAATTTCCCCACAGGCAAACATAGCATCTTCTCAGTGAGCAGTGAAATGCACCGGATAACGGGATAAGTGAATCACTTGATGCACCATACAAAAATGATGAGGCTCTTAGAAAAAGATAATCCTCAGGTTTACCAGATACTATTATACAAGGATCCGGTAGGCTCGCGTTGTAATAGAATGAGCAAACGGGTACAGCACAACCGCCCGACGAAAGTAGCGATGTATAGTGACTGCGAACTCACCACAGGGTTCCCAATCAGTTCTGCTAGTAATAGCAGAATTGTGACTGCTCATCTACCACAGGGCACGCAATATGCGTAACCGTTAATTTTCACTTTGCGTAAGCGTAAATTAAGAAAACGAAGCGAGCGTAAGCGAAGTTTCAGATGGCGTAAGCCGTCTCTGACAGCACATTAAATATCACACAATGGAACTACTCTTTGATCACACCGTAGGCAAACAGGAACAGCAGGACCTGGTCATATGCCGACCCATGGCAGTGGTGGACGAGGATGAATCCATGGAGGTGCTGGAAAAAGGTTGGCTGGCGCTGGACCATCCCGTGGGCAACCTCAAGGAAGTGTGGTACCAGAGCCGTAGCACACGTGTCAACATGCAGAAGTACCGACCACGCTACAAGCGGCACGAGTGGGAGGGCAAACCGATCGGCATAAAAGTCATCGACGCCAGCGAGATGGTGAAGTTGTTGGGCCTACCGCACATCTACAAGCAGTACATGGCCAGGAAAAAATTTACGCAGGACTACGACCCTTTCGCCCACTATCACAGTCGTGACCAATTCATGCTGTTCTACACCGGCACGGCGGACAACATACTGGGATTCACCAAACAGAAGAAGTACAGGTACCAAGAGGACAACTACCAGATGGACGAACGATACCCGGACCTGGCGGGACTGGAGTCGGTGATACACGCCAACACTGTTCCCATATCGGACATCACGCTGGACCTCGAGCTGGAATGGGCCGCTGAGAACTACGTAGCGTACTTCTACATGGGGTCGGGCTATGAAACTAGCTCAGAGTACAAGGCCAATTACAGAGGCTTCGAGTGGTGGACGGGCACAGAGTGGAGCACCAACAAGAAACAGTACAGGGCGTTGTGTAGGAGGGATTCTAGGGTCGACTCTTTACAGGATGTCGCCAAGTGCCAGTCACTGATTCCCGATACTTTTTAGACCAGTTCCGGTAGTAGTCCGATTTATCCAGTATGTCAGCGAACCGTTTAAGTTTGGTCCTGCTTTGCACCAACAACAGGATGTACTTGCCTTGGTTTAATTTGAGGTCTTTAACCTTTTCCACCAGACTGGGATGGTCTTCCATGATCAACAGATCCCGGTGTGCGTATGCGCCATTGAGTTGGCCGGCCAACTTCTGTGTGTAGTGCGGGGTCCATCTCTTTGCGTCGGCTATGATCACCAACACGTCCTTGTGGTCGAAATCAAAATGATCTATGCTGGTCCATATGTTTGAATCAGGCTCCATGTCGGTGAGTTCCACGAAATCTACCTTGCCCTGCAGTCTTGCCTGTTTGGCATATGGGCATGGCGGGTAGTCAGCAAACATCGGGTGTGGCACCTCGACGAATTCTTTCACCCATGCTATTACTTCTTGCCTGGGACTACTCGTGGTCTTCAGTTTCGATTTCTTCTGGTTCTTGTTCTTTTGTTGAGTCTTCATGTATGCCTTTTATCTTTTCAAGTGCCTCGTCCAGCAGTTTGGTCTTGGTATCCAACTTGGCCTCCAGATCCGCTATCTGCTTGTTCTGTTCGCCTATCTTGTGACCCACCGTCTGCACGTCCTGTGTGGCGTGTTCCAGTTTTATCAACACTTGCTTCATCCGTGACTCTTTGGATTTTACTTTGGCCAATGCATCATCACGGTCTTTGGTGATTTCTGCGATTTCGGCTTTGAACTCTTTGACTAGGTCTTTTTCGGACATATGTAAGTGTTAATTATCTGCATTTTTCGATGTCATTATAGTATACTATATTCTAGAAGAAAGGTTGACCAGTTTTCTTGGTCGTTTCCATGTTGTCTTTTACCAGTTGTGATATTATCTCACGTTCCGTTGGACTCAGTGCCGATGCCTCGGAATAAGAAAGTCCACCCCTCATGTACCAACATATCTTCATAAGTTCGTGTTTAAGTTCCTTCTGGGAGTTCTCCATGTCCTTCAGGGTTGTCATGATTTCAGATTCCGTTTGTGAAAGCAAGGTTATACGAAAAAATTTGATGTGTCGAAAGTTACGGGTACCTCGTATGTCACCGGAGCACCTTTTTTGATCTGCTCTTCGGTGGCTTTTAATTTTAGAGGTTTTACTGCACCCTGACTTCTAAGATCCATAAGTTTATTCTCTACCTCTTTCACCAACGTGGCGCTGGCGTTCTCTATAAATTCTTTGATGTGCATAGCATCTGATATCTTTGTTCCGTCTGTCATTGTTACGTGTTCAATGTTTTTTAAAAGTATGCTCGCATTCAGCTCGGTAAGTTTCTTAAATGCTTCGTTAAATCTTGTGGCTTTGTCCTCATCTGACAGTTGCGAGTCCTGTACAGCACTGTACATTTTCTGTTGTTGAAAAGTTTGAAGAGATGTTGATGTCATGTCCTTGTAGGTCAAAGGTCTTACTGTAATTTTTAATCCGTCTTTCAACTCAATCTCACTGTCCACTTTTGTATTATTCAACTGATCCAGGATAGATGGCAGGTTTACTGTGTGCGAAACGTTTTCATTGGTTCCAGGAACGTTGAAATTTATTTCCATAGTCTCACCGTATGTGGCTATTCTCATGGCAACAAGTATAGTATCTAGGTCATAGCTCTTGACTTGCCATGCATCCTTGATGTCTGGTACACAGCTCTGAATAGCGTCAACAACACCCTGTCCGTTCATGAGTGCGTCTGGTGTCTTAAATCTGACTTCATCCTTGGCTGTCATGGGCATTATGCCGATCTCGCCTGTTTCGGACCTTGCTACAACATCTTGTGGATAGTCTGTGCCTGACGGCAACTTAACATATATGGATGCCTGTCTGAAGTACTTGTTTAACGGGTTAGTATTTTCTGTCATTTTTTATTCTATAAATATACACTAAAAGCATGTATGTGTCAATATTTATGTGCGTATAAAAAGGTAATTTTAAAAGTCGTATGGCAACACTAGAACAGATAATCAAGGATCTACAGGACATAGCAGACAGCGGTGGAAGTGGTAGAGGCGGAGGAAGATCTGCAAGTGAAAGAAAGGCCGCGGGAGAATCTAAGAAAATATTAGAGTTGGCCAAAAAGATCACAAAGTCCGACGAGGAATCTTTAAAGAAGAAGAATGAATTACTCCAGCAGGCAAAGTCGAGAGTAAAAATTGGTACCAAAGAATACAAGAACATTGAAGAGCAGATCAAAGGTACCGAACAACTAATAAGCACCAACAAAGAATACGTAGACACATTAAGGAAAGTTGGTAAATCTTTCGTAGGGCTAGGCAAAGCGGCATTCGAGGGACAGGGTTCCATCAGTGCATTCACTGACAACGTCAGGGGTCTAGGATTAATTGGTAACAGGTTAGACGTCAACATAGAGACATTCAGACAACTGTCACAGACGGGTGCTAACTTTGGCAAGTCCATAGTGGACCTTAGGGTGGCGGCCGGAGAGGCGACGTTACCACTGGACGATTTTGCGAAACTTGTAGCCAGCAACTCAAACAACTTGGCGGCACTGTTTGGTACCACAACAAAAGGTGCAAGAGAGATTGCCGTACTAGGAAGTGAAACTAGAAGACTAGGTAAAGACAGACTTACTCCGTTGGGATTCACTGTTGATGAGATAAACGAAACACTATTACTAAATTTAGATTCACAGAGAAGGACGGGAATTTTAAACCAGTTAACTGATCGGCAAAGAGTAAACAGTGCAATCAACTTTGCGGAAGAATTAGACAGGCTGGCAAAACTTACAGGTGCCCAGAGGGACGAACTGAGATCTCAGATCGAAGCACAACAATCAAATGAAAGATTCGAAACAGCACTGCAAGGCCAAACAGCAGAAACAACACAGAGATTGAGAGGGTTTGCCGCAACAGTAGGCAACATAGCACCAGGACTCAACGAAGGCTTCCAGGACTTGATAGCCAACGCAGGTCGCCCGGTAACAGAATCGGCACTGGCACTTGTACAGAACATTCCAGAAGCGTCTGGGATAATCAGAAGTCTGATAAATGGTACAGTGTCAGCGGAGCAGGCACTGGGGCAAATTAGAGATGCGTCAGTAAAAAGTATAGACAGGTTCGGCAAGGCGACCGTAACAGGACAGGTAGAATTTTTAAGATTACAAAGTGGCGTGATAGCCCTAGGTAGAAGGATCGTGGACGTGAACGGTGTGTTCCAAGAGCAGGAACAGTCTGTGAGCAGTCTGGTTTCAAACCTTACATCATTTGAACAGGCGACCAAAGTGTTATCCAGCCAATTCCAAGGCATCGAGACGGGACTGCTGAAAGCATTTGGTCCGGCACTGGGCGGACTTGTGGGAGGCATACAGAATATAATGGGTGGATCAGGAAAGATAGCCACAGCACTGGGCAAGGCGCCGTCACTGACAGCAGGATTATTAGTAGCAGGCCTAACAGGCAAGTTCCTGTTTGACAAGGCCGCACAGATTGGCATAGTTGGCGCTGGTACCAGACTAGGTACAGCACACTTGAATTTTAAAGGCGGATCAGCAAGTGCATTGGCCAAGGGAGGTATGGGAAAAGCCGGAGGTATTGCTGGAGGTTTAGGAATAGGTGCCGGTGGTGTTGGAATAGCGGCAACGGCAGAAACAAAATTAGGTCAGGCCGCAGGAGTGGGAATGGGCATGGCCGGAGGTGGAATGACTGGAGCCATGATAGGATCCATGATAGCACCTGGTATAGGAACAATAGTTGGTGGAGCCATAGGTGCCGCCATAGGTGGCGGTTCGGCACTGTTTGCGGCTTCAAACAATCCAAACAATAAACGAGCATTTGGTGGACCAATGGATGCTGGTAAGACTTATCTGACAGGTGAGCGTGGACCAGAGATGATCACAGCAGGAACATCAAGCACAGTCACAGCAAACAGCGATCTGAAGAACACATTCAACACGGAAGCACTGGAAATGAAACTTAACTCAACGGTAACAGAACTAAACGCCGCCAACAAGACCTTGACAAGCATGGTTAATAGTGTAAATACGCTTGTAGCAGTGGAAAGCAGGGCCTTGAAGGCAGTTGAAACAACAGCTCGTAAAGATCGTAACCAAGTGGGACTGGTTTAGGTTGCTCAAATGAACAAAAAAGTGTAACATATTACTATGGCTTGGAAAAAATATTTTAAAGACGCTAATCTTTCTCCAATTAGTGGAGAGAAAGTGCCTAACTTCGCAAAGAGGAACTACAGTTCTTACTTGCCGGACGTGTACACAGGACACCCCAACAGGATACAGAGATACTTCCAGTATGATCAAATGGATTCAGATTCTGAGATCAACGCGGCACTGGACATCCTGGCAGAATTTTCAACACAGAAGAACACAGAGAACGAAACTCCGTTTGACCTTGTGTTCAAAGATGAGACCACAGAGCATGAAGTGAAACTTCTCAAGAAGGCTTTACAACAATGGACAAAATCAAATCAGTTCAACAAGAGAATT
>Ga0209535_1002746_pt1 | contig 11438 bp, 13 predicted proteins | sample LinPmetageLP28_FD_184041 | JGI IMG/M metagenome (GOLD analysis project Ga0209535, IMG submission 184041) | Marine viral communities from the Pacific Ocean - LP-28 (SPAdes) (version 2) | ecosystem: Environmental > Aquatic > Marine > Oceanic | place: Pacific Ocean | collected 2009-08-22
TCGCCTACAACAAAGTTGCCTGCAGTTACTTTAGTACTGCCACTTTTTAGTTCATATTGCACAGGACGCCCATCACTTATTGTAGCAATAACATCAAGTTGGCTTTGTTCGCCTGTTTTAATAGCAAGAGTACTAGTGGGCCATGTTACTACACTGTCTGCATTTCCTACTACTGTCATTGTAAAACTAGTAGCAGCACTTATATATTCTGTGTTACTGCGTTTTCTAACTTTTATACCAAATGTAAATGTAGTTTCGGTTGCATTAAAATTTGGTATTGAGCCAGTCATCCAACCGCTTTGTGTGTCCAATGATAATCCTGTAGGTAAACTTCCACTATCTAAAATAAAATCTATAGCATCACCATCAAAATCTTTACCAAGGAATTGAAAATTAAATCTATTATCATGACTTATTCTGCCTAGTCCTGAGCTTTCAGTTAATAAAGCAGGAACACGGAGATTTGTTTGACTTGCATCAAGTAGTTCATACAGCGCACTTCTTAGAGTAGCACTGGCTTCAAGGGCTGTTAGTTCGCTTGCAGAAATACTAGTAGAATCAAGATCGGCTGTTGCACTATCTATATCCGCAGTTACTATATTTCTACTAATACCATATAGATTGTATGCTTTCACATCGACCTGTTTGCTATCTGATACTTGCACTACCCATTCGTAGATTTTATCTATTGATTTAGTTCTAAAATCAAATTCAGCCATATCAAAATTTACAATATCAAATCCTGGTGTGCCATCATTGTCTACAAATGGATCAATATATCCACTTATATTTCCAGTTGAACTAACAGCTATGCCGCTAGGCATTGTGCCACTTTGGTACGTCCAAGTTAATCTATCTTGTGGATCAGGATCTGTTGCTGTAAGTTGCACATCAACTTTATCACCATCAAAATATGTACCTAAATCAGGGAGTGGAGTGCTATCAATAGTTGGTGCATCTTGACCAGTAATAGTCATTTCAAATACACGATCTGCAACTGTGCCATCACTACTGGTTGCACGAACAACAAACTTACTGGTAACATCCAGTGCAACTTCAATAGGCACACCTTGAATATAGTCGTAGTTTTTAGGATTACCTTCTAATACTCCGTTACTAGTGACACGAATCCCAACAGGTAGTACACCACTTAGATAGGTAAAACTGGTTGAGTTTAATGCATCTAACTGTACCTGATAGAATTCGCCTTCTACTACTGTACCTAAATCACCAGGTGGTGTAACCCATACTGGAGCTGTCATACTATATACTCCTCATTATAACGTATTTATCCGGTAGTCGTTAAAAAAAGTAAGCAACCTAAGCCGCTTACCCTCTTTGGTTTGTACTCAAATAGTAGGTTATTAACTAACCGCTGCACTAAATGGTGTTACTGGGTTTGAACCAGTAGGTGTACGCAACTGACCTTCTACATGCCATAAGTTAGCAGCTATATCAATTAATGTAAGTGTATCACTAACTTGTCCACCTTGTGTACCGCCGTTAAGAGTAATAGTATCTGAGGCAGCAACAGTAGAGAATATTGTATTTGTTAGTACAGTGCCATCTAAATCCATATTTTTCATAGTACCATTTATCACGTTACTAGCATCTGGACACTGTATTTTATATGTGTTTGATGCCATGGTTACAGATACAATAAACTTATATACATTTCCGGATCCTGTTGCGTCTGGAAGAGTTAATACAACATCTGCGTTACCACCAACTTCACCTAGTAGCAAAATTCTACCAGCATGTTCTGCTGCAGTGATAGCATCTGTTGCAACAAAAGTATGTATGCCAGCATTGACACCTCCACTAACAGTCAAGTTTCCTGCCATTGTAACATTGGTTGTACCAGTTGGAATCTCAATTACATCTGCGTCTGCGTCATTTTTAATAGTGACGTCATTGGTTGAACCTTGTCCTGTAAGAATAAGTCCTTCACCAGCAGTATAACCAATTGCAGCATTATCACCAGCGGCAGTATCTCCATCAGCATTTAAAGTTGAACCAGTAATGTCACCAACTACGTCTAGTGTGCCTGCCATAGTTACATTAACTGTACCTGTTGGTATCTCAAGAACATCAGCATCAGCATCATTTTTGATAGTTACATCATTTGTAGAACCTTGACCTGTTAATATCAAACCTTCGGCAGCAGTATAACCAATTGCAGCATTATCACCTGCTGAGGTATCTCCATCAGCATTTAGAGTCGAACCAGTAATATCACCAGTACTGGTGATCGAACTGCGTACATCAATTTTACCTGAACCACTTGGATCTAAAACAATATTTTCATTTGTACTACCACTAGTGATACTTTTTCCGTTAACATCTAGAGGGCCGCCAAGTTGTGGTGTAGTATCCTCAACAACATTTTTAAATGTTACTTGACTGTCAACATACGCCTTGGTTGCTGCATCTTGTGCCGCTCCTGGATCACCCATACCAGTTATTTTAGCAGTTCCCATTGCAATAGCACCAGTCATTGTGCCGCCTGCTAATGCTAACTTTGTGTCTGCATACGCTTTATTTGCTGCATCCGTGGTTGCTGTGGGTGTTGCAACACTTTGTACTTTGTTGTTTCCCATGTCAATTGTTCGTGTACCATTAACTTGGAATGTGCCTGTAACACGCAACTGTCCAGTGACATCTACAAGACCTGTACCATGTGGATTTAACACTATATTTTGGTTACTTGTCTCTGTTGTAATAGTTGAACTTTCAATAAGCACATTACCTATCTGTGCCTGATCACCGTGTAGTACATCTGCAAAAACATTTAGATATTTTTTAGTTGTACTACCTATATTATAAGTGCTATCAATATTTGGTACTAGATGGCTGTCTAATTCAGCATTAATATTAATACTGTCTGTGCCTTCACCCCCTAAAGTAATTGAACCGCCAATTGTTACATTGCCTGTTACATCTAGGTTCCCGCCTATTGTTGCTGCACCACTCGTGTTTATTGTTGCACTATAAATGTCTTTCCAACGCAGACTACTACTACCAATATCTCTTGCAATGCTTGTGCTAGGAATAAGATCACTATCAAAACGTCCAGTAGCAGTTATTGTGTCTGAAATTTCATTACCAAGATCAGTATTACCTGTTACACTTAGATTATTGAAGCTGATAGACCCTGAAATTGTACCACCTACAGTTAGATTACCTGTAGTCGTAAGCCCACCAGTAATAGCTGTGTCACCCGTTAGCGCAATAGTACCTGTGCCCTGTGGATCGATAATGATTCCACTATTGGTTGAATCAGTTGTAATGGTACTGCCTGTAAATGATATGTTACTAAGTAAAGTGCCGCCTAGTTCAGTGTAAACTTCGCTAAAGTTTTCATTAACTTTAACAAATGCAGCACGGAGATTATCTCCTGTGCCGTCATCAGTGTTAATACCTACATTAATGGTCTGTTTAGACATTAGTTACCCCTTAACTAACTGTTGCACTAAATGGTGTTGCTTCTGTTCCACTTGCTTGCAGCATTCCACTAACAGTATACTGATTTGCTGCAATATCAATAAGTTCTACATAATCACCAATACTTACACCACCTGTTGTTGTGCCGTTTAGTGTAATAGTATCATCTGTGCCGCCGGCTTTCCAACCAATTACACTTGCAGTACCGCCTTCTGTTGTATCGTTTTGTACAATGACTTGACCGTCAATTGTGTCAGTTGCATCGGCAACTTTAATGACATAGTTACTTGTGTTAACAACACTAACAATAAATTTGTAAATATCACCTGTGCCTGTTGCTGCTGGCAACGTTAGTGTTACAAGAGCATTTCCGCCAACTTCACCAAGTAGTAGTGTTTTACCAGCATGCAGTGCTGCAGTAATAGCACCAGTTGCTACAAGAGTAACGACACCACTACTAAATGTAGTTGGTTGTAAACGACCAGCAGTTGTAACGTTAACTGTACCTGTTGGAACAGCAAGAACTGTCGCATCTGCATCGTTGACTAGTGTTATGTCATTTGTTGAACCTTGACCAGTTAGGATAAGTCCTAATGCTGCAGTGTAACCAATAGCAGCATTATCACCTGCTGAGGTATCACCATCGGCATTTAGAGTTGCACCAGTAATATCACCAGTAACATCTAAGGCACCTGCTGAACTTAATGACATCTTTTCAGCAGCAGCCTCACTAGCACCAGTTTGAAAACTCAACTTAGTTGCGTTGTTTGAAGCACTAAAGTCGCCTTCGGATATCGCAGCAATACCTGCTGCTACTAATATAGCATCAGTACCAGCACCTTCTGCAGGTGCTTGGAAGTTAATCTGTCCTAGTACATCATTTGCAGCAATATCATTATCACCTGCACTTAGATTAAATGTTGGAAAACTGTTGTCTGCAGTTGCAGGAACACTTAGTGTTAGTCCTGCATTATGCACATGTGTTAATGTAACATCACTATTTGCACCGAATGAAAGCACAGCAGCATCTGATATTAATCTTACATCATCACCTACTGAAAGATCAGCAGCAATACCAGCACCACCAGCAACTGTTAATGCACCAGTTGTTGCGCTAGTCGAAGCAGTTGTTCCTGAAACTGTAATGCCACCTGTTACATTCGTGTTAGCAAATATATTAACAGCGCCTGTACCATTAGGATCAAGTTCAATTGGATCGTTTGACGTTTGTGTACTAATAATGTTGTTTGTAAATTTAAGTCTACTGTTTACATCAATAGTACCAGTTGTTGCAACATTTGTGCCGTCGAACGTAAATCCTGCTGCCATTGTTAGATTTCCGCTTGAATCACTAAACACAACACCGTTGTCTACATGATCTGTAAGTTGAAATTCAGCTCCTGTCGCAATAACAATGTCGCCTACGCCATTTGGATCTAATATAATATTTCCGTTTGTATTATCAGTGGCAATAGTGTTACCTGTAATAGTAATATTGTTGCCAGTTGTAGCAGTACTGTAAAGATACAGTTCATCAAAGTTGTCATTAATTTTGTCGAAAGCCGAGCGTAGTGGATCGCCTGTTCCGTCGTTGGCACTACTGCCAAGATTAACTGTCTGTTTAGCCATTTTTAGAGCTCCTAAATTATAGTGTATTTATTAAATGTTTTAACCTAGCCGTGTGCTAAATATTTGTATGATAGTAAGCGAGTCGCAAGAACATTGTACATATGTTAGATGGCGAAATTGTAAACGAGAATTATGCAAAACAACTCGTAAAATATATCATCTAAAATGCGATTCATGTGATGCGATTTTTTATAGAACTAGCAAGCAGTTTAATGTTAAAAGTGCTGCTCATGTATGTGGTAATTGTAATCAAAGAAAATTTGCACAAAAACAAAGTTCAGTGCTTAGACAGTATAATAAATGGGATGCTAGTAGCGGTAAAACTATTTAAACGCCTTGACTATGCAGAGGTTTGCATTGCCAAGTAGCAGTATCGTAATCACCGTCATTTGGAATCTGTTTATATTGTTCTAGCATAACTGCGCATTGTTTTGATGCATTGGGCGGATCAAATCTCTGCACTTCTGTATCTGTACAATTAGAGCTAATACATATTGTAAGATAGACTGCCCACAGCATATTCATACTGCAAAACTTTCTCCGCAGCCACAACTTGCAGTTGCATTAGGATTCACTACTGTTAAGTAACTTCCACCTAGTTCATTTTTATAGTCTATTGTGCATCCTGCTACAAACATCTCTGCCATTGGATCTAGCACAAGTGCATCATCATATGGCTCGCTCCAGTTTACATCAGGCCAGTTGTTTTTAAAGTCCCACACATAAGTAAAGCCGGAACAACCACCACCCTTTACACCAAGTGTAACGTAGTCGCCGTTTCGGACTTTATCTAAGTATTGCTTTGCTTCTTGTGTAATTGTTATCATAGCAATATTTATTGTTAGTCTAGATCTGATTGATCTCTTACAAAAGGACCGTTATCAAGATTACTAATTGCTTCTGACTTGTTATCTGCTTCAAACATTAGATTGAGATTTTCAAATTTCTTTGACTCCCAATCTTCGTTACTACGCAATTGTACATCTTTTGCTCCACTGTCTAGTGCAAGTTTAAATGCTGCTAGTCCAGCGTCTACGTCTTTTGTATAAACGTCAACTGATACTTTCATTTTTATATTCCCCTTCTAAGTAAAATTAGTTTGTAATGAAAATCCACTGTACACCGGTTGTTGGTGAATCGCCTACTACAAAGTTGCCAGACTTTGACCAGTCAATTGATGCCATTAGAGCTTCCTGTTCAAGGTCTGCTCTAAAGTTTGAAATTTCTGCTGTAGTTTGCGAACTGTGAACTACATTAGGCTCATCACTGTTCATGTAGTGTGCGCCACCAGCCAATGCTGCGATAATAAGTAGTGCTTCCATAGTCTAAACTCCTGTTAGGATTGGCGGACAGTGTAGGATTCGAACCCACGGAACGCTTACACGTTCAAGAGATTAGTAATCTCCCGCTTTCGACCACTCAGCCAACTGTCCTATAATATTATGAAGTTACAAAGTTTGTCGCTTCATAGTGTGCCGACATGGCACGATTATTGATTGCTTGCTTTGCAACTTCTCTATCAACATTTGAAACACGCATAACAAATTTAATACTTTGTTCAGTGCTAAGATTCATACTAGAGGCTTCTTGTACTGCATATTCAATTTCATTTTTCATCGTGTTCTCCCTTTAGTTTCATATAGTATATGCTCTAAAGAGAAATATGTCAACTATTTTTTAGTGTATTTGGCAAAACTTTCTGTGTCTATGCCATATTGTTCTACCCAATCCATTTGGCGCTCTAGTGCTTCTCTTGCTTGTTTTTCTGCAGATGTTTCTTGTTTCAATTGATTAACCCTTTACTAGTTTGTTGCACACAAGTTCTTTACCTGTGGGTGTCTTAAATACAATTGCTGGAAGTGCTGAATCTACTTGTCTGCAGTCAATTTGCTGCCAATCATGTTTGTCTATTTGTTCTGCTACTGTGTTAAAAAATTCTTTATTGTCAAAGGCAAATAATCCTGCCATTAATGCTACTACTATCATTATAATCTCCTCTCGGAGTATTTAACGAAATGGTGCCTCTGGAGGGACTCGAACCCCCACGCCATAAGCACAGGTACCTAAAACCTGCGTGTCTACCAATTCCACCACAGAGGCTATATTTTTAATTTTTACATTACATCTACAAACTTTTTGTAACTTCTTTTTAAAAGTTCGTCAAACTTGTCACATCCGTGTGTGTTTGAACTTATAATAATTGCTAGTCTTCTTTTGCCACTTGTATTTACAGTACCGTGATGCCAACTATTTCCATTTAAAACAAATGGTCTTCCCGGTTCAGCTTTAATATCTCCCAATCCAGTAATTGCAAATCTGTTTCCTTCGTCCCATGTTAGTGGCACAAAAATTCTGTTATTTAAGCCCTTGTACATTTTTTCTCTGTCTCTGTGTACATATGCTTTGCCATCTATTTTACTATTTCTGCATTCAACCATATATAGTTCGTTCATAGGAATTGTGCTAACAAAATCTTTTATTTCTGGAATTTCTATTTGCCATTTGTAGTTGTCCACATCATTTAACTCTCGGAAATGTTCATGGCTTAGTGCATCCCTTGTTTGTATCCAAAAATCTTTGTAATTGTCAGGTCCGTAAAAAACTAATTTTTCGCTGTTGTAAGGCATAATGTTTGCCTGACAATAAAAGAAAAAGTTACTTTCATCAATACTTTCAATTTTTTCTACTATACTAGCAAGATCATTGTCGGGAATTTTTATATCTAAAGGAAGATACGGCAGGTCATAAAGTGGCATCCCAAGCACTTCATTTCGTTCTTGCTCCGTCCATTTTACATTCATAAATCTATCTAATATGTAGTCATCGTTTGTGTATTCACTGATCATTTATAGTAGCTCATTGTTTTAAAAAACCAGTTTTCAACTGGCGTTGTAAATGATATTCTATAATATCCACTATTATTTAGTTGGTGACCTTTGTACGTTGCGTCCTCTAACTTAGATCCATCAGCATCAATTGGTACAATACTGGTAAAATGATATGTATATAACTGATCTGTAGCATTATGAAAGTTTAATCCGTCAATCTCAAAATTGTTAAAATAAATGCTGTCTCTGTTTTCTAAAAAATAGTATCTTAAATTATTGATTAACTGTACCTTAGGCAAGTCTACTTGTATAATATTTTCTCCAACATTAAAATGTTGTTCGTGTACCTTAACACCGTTACAAATGCATATACATGTTTGTTCGTTAGTTACATTAAAGTTTGCTATAGTTTCCATTATACTCTCTTAATGTGCTATTGAGTTATTGCACTAAATTGATCACCCGGCACAAATTCTAGACTATCTAAGTTTACAAACCATGGTGTTCTTCCTTTTATTTCAAACGGAGGAAACTCCCATTGTATTTGAGGATATTTATGATATAAGGCTTTGCAGTCGTTTAAAAGCTGCATTGCAAGATCTGTTTTTCCATTAATACATAAATCATTCATTCTTGCAATACCTCTGTGACTAATAGCAGGAGGCACATGTGCTTGTTCTATATCATGTCTGTTCCCAGGCACACTATATCTACCTATATTTGCATTAAACTGTTTAATAAAATTATCAGATTGTGCAGTTCCTATAAACATTTTGGAGTGGATCCACTTAGTTTCAGCGGGTTCTCCAAACTGTTGTACATAAAAGTCTCTGGTTTTTCTAGCATGTTGTACTAGTATTTCTGGACAGAATTCATTTAGTCCATAAAAAAACAAACAATTAGGAACACTCCAGCTAGTGTTAATCATAGTATTTGGTATTGTAATCCACCATTCACCTTTACTATAAAGAACTGTGGGTTTGTCTTCTCCTACAACATAAACACTTTCTTTATCATAAACGTCTAGTTGTGAGACTTGACTAATTGGTGCTGTATCTGTGTCTCCGCCTGTATACCACCATTCTTTATTTTTAAAAACTTTTTCAATCCATTCCATGGAGTTATAAACAATCTCAAAACCTGTGTCATTTTTGAAAAAATCTAAAATATAAGGATTTACATGACTGTCATCTATTACGTTCTTGTGATCCATAGAAAATTGTTTTAAAATAAGAGTACGATCAAATTGTAAATTATTTTGTTTAGCCTTAACAGCAATGGTGTGACTATCTACACCACCGCTGTATAATAGAGTTAGATTAGAAAATTTACTGCGTAAACTCTTTAATAAATCTACTTCATAGTCTCTGTTAGGATCAATTTTTAATCCCTGCAGATTTTGAAAAGTTGTATTCTCTACGTAAGGTTCTATGTCATGGACGGTGCCTACAAGTTCATCATAGGCACGCCATATATTACGGAATTTTTTGCCAAATGCTATATAATATCTATTGCATTTGTATTGCATATTATTTCCAGCCTGCTTCTGCTTCGTTAACAACTGCAAGTTCTTCTGCTCTTGCGAGACCAGTGACTGGTGTCATTTTAATTGCAGTGTGCCACTTAACAAATCCTGCTGAACCTTGTGCCGCTTTTACAGCAGTTCTAAGTGCTTCAATATCAGTGTTTACAGCAATCACAGTGCTCGCATTAGTTGGGAAAGGCTTGTTACTAAATTTGGTTACACTTGGAGTACCTAGTCGTGTTTCCTGGCTAGTGTTAAACACACATGATCCGCCTTTAGCCTGATACTTTACTGCACCTTTTTGGTTAGTAACCATTGCTATAGCGTCACCACCTAGTACACCTTGTAGTACCTTACCACTGTTCTCATAACGTACAATTTTTACGTCTTTGCCTGTGCTTTCCAAGTATCCAACAAATGAATCCAAGTTGTAGCCTTTTGTAGCGCCAAGTGTAATAGTGTTACTATACTTTTTGCTGTCGTTCATGCACAAGAAAAGTCCTTCTACATATTCAGCGGCAACAAAGTTATCGTTGTTGTGTAAAAAGTTTAATTCAGCTGCAAAGTCAGCAATGAAAACCATTGCCGCAGGCTTGTCTGTGGTCTTTAGATATTCTACTGCACGACTGCCTTTTTTGAGATTTAGTGCTTCAACTGCTACGCCTTGTTGCTCTAGTGCCTCAATATACAATGTGCTCCGCTTGTGGAATGTACCGCCCGGTGAACCATTAATTAGCCACTGGATTGACTCCGCACTTGCAGTAGTACTTACGAACACACTCATTAAGAGTGCAAAAAAGATATTCTTATTCATTTGTCTTTTCTCCTGTTAAAAATGAATCTGCCATACTCTAGTTAAAACTGCTTCAAAGTCTAGTGCAATTATAAACATAAAGATTAACGGCATGCTGTTATGTTTCCTTAAAAAGTAACCAAATGTGCAAAACACAAAAAAACATATTTGATATAGTGCAAACCTAAAGTCTAAGTAACCTAGGTAAGAGTTTACAAAATATAACACAACCAACGTTGATATTATAAGTGTATTATAGTTGCATGTGATAATATTTGCAACCTTTTTCGCAAAGGGCCAGGCAACTATTAAAACAATGATGTTAATAATAACGTACCAGACGCTAAGTGTCAAGAACATATTTGTCATAGTATCTTGGACACTTGTAATTTCTAAAGGGTTCCATCCAGCATTGGTTAACATACCATATATAATTACTTCACTGGATGTAATGGGTATTCCTATAAGCAAGAGTGGTAACCAACTAGCCAATACTCCGCTGTTGTTTGCGCTCTCTGCACTCAACAACTGTTTACCAGGCTTTAGAGGATGCAATTTTTTTTCTAATGCATAACTTGAATTTGTGCCTAGGTCTGTTCCCATTCCAGGAACAAAGCCACAAAAATATCCAATTACACTGCCTCTAAACACACTTGCAATATTCCTACGGAGCCACACTAGTATTTTTCTACTAGGTATTGCTATAGCATTTACAGTCAACTTAGCACTAGTATCCTTTTCGTAATTTTTTAATATAGTAGGCACTACCAAGAAACCAATTAATACAGGCAATAACGGAATACCAAAACTTAAATCGTAAAAACCAAATGTGTATCTTAGCCCGTTCTCAACCATACTTTCTCCTGGCATTGCCAAACTAAATCCTATGGCAATTAAAAAGAGATTAAGAAATACTCGTCCTTGATTGTAAACAAATATTAAAAAAACTAGAACTAGTGAATACAACGCTAGTTTAAAAGTACTATTAAAAAAGTATTGTAGATGAGGAATAAGAAAATATAAAAGAGCGAGTGTTAGTGCCGCACCTACAATTGCGCCAATAATACTACTAAGTTGACAACCGCCAATTGCAAGCATAGCCAAGTTTTTTCTTGTAAATTTTGGCCCTTCTATACTAGCAGGAACACTATTACTTTCTCCTGGTACTCCAAAAAACACACTAGGTATTGTTCCTGTGTATTGGACTGTTGCACTTAAA
>Ga0209535_1002748_pt1 | contig 11437 bp, 11 predicted proteins | sample LinPmetageLP28_FD_184041 | JGI IMG/M metagenome (GOLD analysis project Ga0209535, IMG submission 184041) | Marine viral communities from the Pacific Ocean - LP-28 (SPAdes) (version 2) | ecosystem: Environmental > Aquatic > Marine > Oceanic | place: Pacific Ocean | collected 2009-08-22
TAAAAGAAGGTGAAGAAACAGCCGCTGAAGCTAAAAAGCGCGTTGAAGATAACCGTAAGGCACGAGTGCAAGGTCAAATTGATCGTGCATCAACACAGGCTGAAGGACTACCTTGGGCTTAATTTTAACTGAAGGAGATTTATGATGGGTAAAAAAGAAAAAACCCCAATTGTAATAAATGATGTCGAGTACGCGCTAGAAGATATGACCCCAGAAGAGCAGGTAATGATTAATCATTGTGCTGATATTGAAAATAAAATTCAAAGAATGCAGTTTAATATGGAGCAACTAGCGGGCGGTAAAGAGTATTGGATCGCAAAAGTGTCGCAATCGTTAAATTCAAAATCTGAAGAAGAGGTTGAGGCAAGTTAAATGGCTACAGTCAAAGAGGCGTTGATCCGTATAGAGGCGCATGAAAAAGAATGTTTAGTGCGTTATACCAATATTGAGAAACGCCTTGATGATGGTAAGGTTAAAATGGATAGGCTTGAGCTTATGTTGTGGGGTGTATACCCTTTTATTTTAGGCGCCATTTTTATATCAAAAATGTTTTAGGAGAGATTTATGTCAGACGGTACTATTAGTATACCTACATGGGCAATGCCCTTTGTGATAAGTGGTTTAGGTGTAGCTATTGCTTACGGATCTTCTATGGCTCAAGCGGATGCCACTAAAGAAGAAGTCAAGCGTATAGAGGTCATTGTAAAAGAAACTGCAAAACAGGCTAGTCAAAACGGTCAGGCTGTTGCTGTTACAGAAACTAAAGTTGACGCTATTGTAGAAAGCTTGGCAAGACAAGAAAAAATACAAGAAAAAACTAACGAGCAGATACAAGCGTTGGTTGCGGCATTGTTGGCTAAAGGATGAAACAAATAGCATTCGCTCTTGTGTTTTTTATGCAAGATGGGAGTGTTGACGAATCTTTAACTAGGTTGTATGCGAAAAAACATAACTGCTTATATATTTGCCAAGAGTTATCCAAGTCAGCCATTAATTATACTCCCGTAAAGTGCACTTGCGAGGTACGTTTTGTTGACGCTAAAACGGTTCTTATACGATGAGAATTTTGGTTTTTGCATTAATGGTAGAGACATTGAATGCAGGTGTGGTTGTTGAAACAGAGGAGTTTGGCCTGTTTAGAGACATACATCGCTGTACCTACTTTTCTAAGGCAATATCAATGCAAGCAGGTGGTCAGTGGGATATTCCGATACGTAGCTACTGTAAGCCTATGTGGTTAAACAAAGATACAGACAAGGAAATATTTTAATGATTAGTGGTCAAGATTGGTCAGATAGCGCAACTTGGGTCGGGTTAATTCTTGCTTTGATACTCCTTGGTTTTACTGTGTACGCTTTAATATTTAGGTAAAATTATGTTAGAACAATTAATAGGGCCAGTTTCAGGATTACTTGATAAGTTTATTGAAGACAAAGATAAGAAAGCTGCGTTAGCTCACGAAATAAGCACTATGGCAGAGCGTCACGCTCAAGAACTAGCTAAAGGTCAGTTAGAAGTAAACAAGGTAGAAGCGGCACATAAAAACCTGTTTGTGAGTGGTTGGAGACCCGCAGTGGGCTGGTGCTGTTGTTTAGCTTTACTATACAATACTATACTAGCACCAGTGTTAGCTATTTGGTTTCCTGTGCCTGAAGTGGATAGCTCTTTACTAACTCCCGTGCTAATGGGTATGCTAGGTATGGGGGCGATGCGCTCGTTTGAAAAGAAAAACAATGTAGCAAGAGAAAGGTAAGAGATGAATCAATTTAAATACTTTAAACTAGAAGATTTTAATTGCCAAGAAACTGGCGAAAATTCTATGAACGAAGATTTTATTCATGCTTTAGACCAACTAAGAGCTGCTTGTGGATTTCCTTTTATAATTACAAGTGGGTTTAGGTCTGAGAGCCATAGCGTAGAAAAAATAAAGTCAAAAGGTGGTACTCACACAAAAGGTATTGCTAGTGACATAAAAGTATCTGGTGGTTCTCAACGTGCAAAGATTGTGAAACATGCCTTAGCAATGGGTATGTCTGTTGGAGTTGCAAAAACATTCGTGCATGTAGACGTACGTAAAACAGAACAAATGTGCTGGTGCTACTAACTATAGGCTACCCAAGTAATGGCGCTTAAAAAATTAAGTCTAAAAGCAGGTATTAACCGAGAAAACACTAGATATACTAGCGAAGGTGGTTGGTATGAGTGTGATAAAATACGGTTTCGCCAAGGTACGCCGGAAAAGATTGGTGGGTGGAGGCGTATATCTACAAACACGTTTGAGGGTGTTTGCCGTTCTATATGGAACTGGGTAACTCTTGGTAGTCAAAATCTAGTTGGTGTAGGTACTAATCTAAAGTTTTATATAGAAAACGGAGGAGCGTACTACGATATAACTCCTTTGCGTAAACCTGCTAGTAATCTAACTAATCCTTTCGCAGTAACACAAGGTTCTACTACTGTGGTTGTCACTGATACCAGTGGCGGATATCTTGCAGAGGACTATGTTACTTTTAGTAATGCTTCTGCTGTAGGTGGGTTAACGTTAGATGGTGAGTTTCAGATTGTAGAACTTCTTACTACCACCACATACACAATTACAGCTCCTACTGCGGGACAGTCCTCTGCTACAGGGGGTGGCACAGTATCTGCTGCATACCAAATTAATGTTGGACCTGCCTTTGCCATACCGTTAGTAGGTTGGGGTGCATCCTCTTGGGGGTCTGGGCAGTGGGGTACAGGTTCGGAGTCTACGGAAGACCTAAGACAATGGAGTCAAGCTAACTTTGGTGAAGATTTAATCTTTGGTCCCCGTGGAGGCACACTATATTTTTGGGACGCTAATGCAGTGGGAGGACTAAACTCAAGAGGAGTAGAGTTATCTTCTGTTGCAGGTGCATCTAACGTACCTACTATACATAACTTAACCTTAGTATCAGATATAAGTCGATTTGTATTTTGTTTTGGTAGTAATGAGTTAGGCGGTACTACGTTAAACCCTATGCTTGTGCGATGGTCAGATCAAGAGGATGCTACAAACTGGACTCCTTCTGCATCTAATCAAGCAGGTGACTTAATACTGTCTAATGGAACTGAGATTGTTGCTGCTAAACAAGCCCGTCAGGAAGTATTGGTTTGGACAGACTCTGCGTTATATTCTTTACAGTATGTTGGAGCACCTGCGGTTTGGACTGCGCAGTTAGTTGGTGAAAACATATCCATTGCGTCTCAGAATGCAGTTGCATACGCAAACGGTATAGCCTACTGGATGGGTAGAGACAAGTTCTACATGTATGATGGACGTACACAGCCTCTACGTTGTGACTTACGTAAATTTATATTTAACGATTTTAACGCTCTTCAGTACCCTCAAGTCTTTGCAGGTACAGTAGAATCATACCATGAAGTATGGTGGTTCTATTGCTCTGCCGGCTCTACCGTAGCAGATAAGTATGTAGTGTATAACTACCTAGATGACATATGGTATTACGGAAACATGTCGCGCTCTGCATGGTTAGACTCTGGTCTTAGAGGTAATCCTCTGGCAGCTACATATAGCAACAATTTAGTTGACCATGAAGAAGGTGTAGATGATGAAGAAACTGCGAACATAACAGCCATAGCAGCGCACGTTGAGTCCGCACAGTTTGATTTAGATGACGGACATCAGTTTATGTTTATATGGCGTGTTATGCCGGACATTAGCTTTGACGGGTCTACATCAAATTCTCCTAGTGTTTCTATGTCCCTACTACCTTTGGCTAATTCAGGTTCAGGCTACAACAACCCCTTATCTGAGGGCGGATCAAACAGCGCGGCTGTTACAAGAACAGCTATAACACCTGTAGAGAAGTTTACAGGTGAAGTATTTACCCGCGTACGCGGTAGACAAATGGCTATAAAAATAGAATCTAGCGAAACTGGTGTGACTTGGCAACTAGGTTCTCCACGAATTGACATGCGACCTGATGGTAGACGCTAATGGCTACAGACAATACTAGATACGAAGTACCTTTTCGTGCCCCCGCTTTGCCGTATCCTCCGAGGGAGTACAATGCGTTAGACTTTGAAGAGTTTAATAAAATACTACGTATTTACTTTAATCAGGTAGATAATGCATTACGAAATGCTACGCTTAATCAACAAGCAGAAGCTACTACTTGGTTTATGGGATAATGGCTAATACTTATACAAATGCAAAAGCAGACCTAACTACCACTAACGCTACAACTTTATATACTGTAGCAAGCCTAACTACGGGTATAATTAAATCTATATTGGTCTCAGAAGATTCTGGTAATGCTGATACTATTACACTTACTATAACTAATGGTACTACTGTGTATAGTTTATTTAAGACAAAAGCCATAGGCGCTAACGCCACAGTAGAACTACTTACTGCCCCCTTAGTATTACAACCAACCGAGATATTAAAAGTTACTGCTGCCACTGCTGATAGGTTACACGTAGTAGCAAGCATTCTAGAGATTACGTAATTATGAGAGTTGTAGACAGTAAAAAGAAAAAATTATCTTTAGCTGAAATAGTTATCATGCACATGGATAATGTAGGTACGGGTGATATCTCTATGGAAGCAGCTATGTTTTCTGTGTTTCAAGAGTTCCAAATGGAAAATTCTATGTCCGTGCAATATGGAAATACTGTGTTTGGTGGTCATAGTGAGCCTAATGGTACTCAGATGTTGGGTAGAGTATTTAACGTAGACACCGCTGAAAACTATATAAACAACATGCTTAAATTTGCAGCAAACATTCAAAAGAAAGGTATAACACACTACCTTGTTACTTTTAACAAAGAGTACGGAGAACAAATTCTTCCTGTGTTAGCTAAATTAAAAGAGGCTTTATCCCCTTTAGGAGGTAATGTAGGAGTAGGTATTTCTGAAGACGAAGAAGATTACATGATATTTGTTTTAATACCTAAAAAACCAATTAAGCAGGCCGCGTAATGTCTTTTGTAGTAGATGCTATAAAGAAAGTTGGTCGTTGGATTGATGATAATATCTTTCAACCTATTAAAGACGTAGGTAGTTGGATTAATGAAAAGATCTTTAAGCCTGTAATTAAGTTTGCAGAAGCACAAATACAAGCCATTCTTGACGATCCTATAAAGGCTATAGCTAAAGCAATTGCAATGTCTAACCCAGCAACTGCTGCTATGTGGCTTGCTGTTATTGAAGGTGTAGATACCGCTATTGCTGGTGGTGATATTGGTGACATTTTAGAGTCTGCCGCTAAAGGATATTTAACAGGTAAAGCAGCAAAATTTGCCGAGAATGTAGGAGACACTGTAGGGTATTATGCAGGAGATGCATTTGGAGGTACTGTAGGTAATGTGGTATCTAAGGTTGTAACTTCAGGCACTGCGCAAGCCATTGATGCTATAGCTGATGGTAGAGACCCATTAGAAGCGTTTAGGATGGGCGCTATATCTACCGGAGTTGGATTAACTTTAGGTAAAATAAACACCGAATTAGAAGGTAAGTATGACGAATTACCTGATGTAGCTAAAAACGTAATACAGGCTAGCATAACTGACTTAGTTATAAACGGTGAGGTTAGTGAACTAACCCTATCTCGCGCTATAACCAATAGCATAATAACCGCTCAAGCAGTAGATGACTTCTTAGATAAAGCAGGGCTTGGAGATTGGACCCCTGACGATGCAACTGATCGCATGAACGAAGGTACTCTAGGCACTATAACAGCCGTAATACAAAACACCGTAGCTTATGCTGCCGCAGGAGAAAGCGGAAGTGATGCCTTTGGAAGGACGTTAGTAAGTCGTGTAGTTAGTGAAGCAGTTAAATCTTATCAAGAAGGAACCTTGTTTGAAGACATGCAAGACACCTTTAGTCGTTTATCTGGTAAGTATACTGCGGCTAGAGAAAATGCAGAAGCTATAGATAATTTTGTAACAAACAAACATGTACCAGAAGTTGAAGAATACAACGAGATAGCTAAAGCTATAGGTGACGCTGCTACTGAAGTACAAGCTCTTGAAGATGCAGCAGAAGATGCAAGAGGCGCGTATAATGAAGTTCTAATGGAAGAAGGGGGCACAAAAGATGGTGTTCCAGAAAGTGACATATTAAAACAATTAAGAGAAACCGCAGAAGCTAACGAAGAAGCATTTAATACTGCTAGATCAGACTTTGAAGATAATGTAACCAATGTTTGGAACCCACGTTTAACAGAGTTAAATGAATCATTAAACAATGCCGAGGCAGAGTATAACGAATTAATAGCAAACTATACTGAATCGCTAGATGAGTTAAATGAAGCTACTGTAGAAAGTAATGACGAGCTAGCGCCTCGCATAGCGTCTCTTAATGAGGCTGTAGCAACACAAATAGCACCCGACGCAGATTGGGAGTTTTACCAAGAACAAAATGGCTTTGATACCAAAGAAGAAGCTATTCAACATTACTTATCTCAAGGTCTAGCATCTAACGCGCCTACTACACAAGCTGCTTTAGACTATAACAATAAAATAGAAACTCAAAACACACAAAATCAAATAGTTCAAGACGTACTAGATAAAACTCTTGGCGACGGTGGCGAACGTTTTGAGGATATGTCCCTTGCAGACAAACAAAAAGCCTATGAAGCTTTATCAAAAATAGCAGAAAAAGAAGGCGTATCTATAGAAGAATTAGATATAAATAACGACAGCCAGTTTGCCGGAATAATAGATGCGTTAAAACTAAATGGTTTCCTACAAGTAACTACAGATGCAGATGGAAATCAAAACACAACTAGGATTGTATCTGATGATCCTATTGAAATTAATTATGCTGACGGACTTACTAATAGTGATTTAGCTAACGGCTCTGCAACTCTTGTATACAATAATGAAACAGGTAAATACGACACGGTATTTGTACCTCAACAACCTACAGTTTATAACGGTCAAATACTCGCGCAAGACAATAATGGCGAGTTTTATATAGATGAAGGTCTTACAGGAGAACAACGAAGATATGTAGATGGTACTACTGGAGCAATTTACACAAAAGATGAAAACGGTGTTCCTATACCTGTTAGTAACGAAGCAGGTGAAATCCTTAATATAGATAGCAGGGAATTCCTAGACTCAGACTCCTCTGAAGATACAGATCCTGAAGCAGATACAGGAACGTTTGCAGAGTTTATTAATGACAATACTTTAGGAGACACATTACAAGACCTAGCAGAAAGTAGCCCTCAAGATTTTGTTGATATTGTAAACGAAGGCAATCTTGCAGATACAGAAAACCCAGACTACACACCTCCCAGTTGGTTACTACAAGCTTTACAGGACGGCGCGGACTATCTAGCAGGAGAAGGAAAATGGGAAGTTAAAGGATCTTCTACTGAACTAGCTAGAGAATTGTATGGTTGGACTCTTACCGCTGCTTCAAACCTAACTACAGCTTGGAATAGTCTTGCTACCTTTATGGGAGAAGAACAAGGAGTTAATCCCGCAGATACTGAAGTAGGCAAATTTGCGGAAGCTATGGGTAGGGTTGGAGATGAAGTACATAGTGACAGTTATAAAGAAGATGTAGGCATAATGCGAGAGTTTACTAAAAAGTTTGATAAAAACTTTGAAGAAGTCACGCGTGTAGAACGGTATAACGAGGCATACGCAAAAGCTCTAGCAGAACACGAAAAAGAAGCAAACATATTAGAGCTTACTGGTGTTGAGAGAGCTGAATATATAGCTAGTAAAGAAGAAGAACGCATACAGTATGCAGAAGGCGAAAGTGTCGCTACTTTTATGGATGGCGTAAATAGACAGTTTGTTATGGCGCTAAACAATCCGCGAGCTTATGTTGGAGAAAATATAGCAGTAGACCTTCTTGAAGAAGCTCCTTACATATTTACGGGAGCAACTGTAGCTAAATTAGTTGGCAAAGCTGGCTCAATGCTTATGTCGAAAGAAATAATAACAGGTTTATCTGATAAAGCAGCAAGTGTACTTGGTAGAAGGCTGGGTCTGGCTACAGACCTTGGACTTAATATAGGAGAAGCTTGGGGCGCTGAAGCCGCAGGTGCTTATGAAGAAGCCTATAACACTTTATTAGCAAAGCATAACAGAGATGCCGATGCTTTAAAACTTACAGGCGATGCAAGAGCTGAATACATAGCTAGTAAAGAAGAAGAAAGAGTAATTTTTTCTACTGAGATGGGGATTAGCACAGGAAATATAGCCGCATTTTTTGAAGCGGCTACGGCTTTTGCTGGAGGTATGGCGGCAGACAAGTTATTTATTGGTGGTAAAGTTCCTAAAGAATTTGAAAGTTTGTTTTATGAAGTTGCAGACTATATAGAGTCAGGTGCAGATATAATAACGAAAGAAGGAACAACAGGGGTTCTTAGTGAAGTAGCTCCAGCAGCATGGCTACAAAGTCATTTGGCTATGATAGATCCTAGTATTAACGTACACGAAGCTTTAGGTAACACAGCTTTCTTATCCTTGGTAACATCGTCTTCTGTAGCAGGTGGTATAATACTAGGGTCGGATATAAACGATTTTGCTACTAAGTTTGCGCTAGCAAAAAATCCTGAAGCTAGATTTATAATGGATAACCCTCAAGATTATGACGAACAAGGTTTGTATGACGCATTAAGCGACGTAGGGCTACAAGATACAGTATTAATTAATGTTATGAATACTGCGTACGATGCTGAGTACACAAGCACTGCCGAAGCTACCGATGCATTTGCAGGTACAGGGTTAGTTCCCACACAAGAAGATATTGATGCGTTAGTAACCTCTGGTATAGGTAGTAGTGAGGGGAATACTGATGCGTTAATGGATGAATTAATAGAATACTGGACTCTTAACTTTGGTACTGAAGACGACACTGATGGAGACGGTATACCTAACAACGAGGATGCTACTCCTAACAACCCTACAGCAACACAATTTACTCCTGACGAATACGTTGACTATATAAACCAACAATCTCGTAACAATGCAGGTGTATATCCGGGCACTGACAACCCTTATCCTGTTGCTATTGTTTCTTATGACCCTGAAACAGGTATGTATGTAGTAGATTATGGTCCAATTGGTATAGATGGTGATCAACAATTCCAAGCTTTTACTCCCGAAGAATTTTTTGCCCAGTATGCAAGTACTTTAGAAGGTATGACTGCCCCAATTGATACTAGTGGGGGTGGTACTGACCCTGTAGAAGGCGTTTCCGAACCGTACTTAAATAATGAAGGCTACACAGTAACTACAAATCCTGACGGCACACTTACTATTACAGACAATGAAGGTAATATAATTCCACCTTATGATGGTGGCTTTGACCCTGTTGTTGATCCTGTTGATACTAACACTACATATAAACCCCTTACTTTAATACCTCACCCAGATGTAGAAGGTAAATACACATTAGTTGCGGCTGATGGAGAAACTTTGGGTGGTACTTACAACGAGGATGGCACTGCATTTAAAGGCCAAAGAGCACCTTGGGATGATAGCGGAACCGTTGCTCCTTATAACCCCCTAGATAATCCTGATGGTGATGGTAATACTGACGATGGTACTGACGATGGTACTGACGATGGTACTGACGATGGTACTGACGATGGTACTGACGATGGTACTGACGATGGTACTGACGATGGTACTGACGATGGTACTGACGATAGTACTGACGATGGTACTGACGATGGTACTACTATTAATAATATAGACAACAGCACTACTACAATAATAAATGAGTATATTACTAATATATTAAACGAGTATATAACTAATATAACTAACAACACTACCAATGTTGAAAACATAACTAACATTGAAAACATAACTAATGTATTAAATGAATACATAACTAACATAACTAATAACATAGACAACAGCGTCACAAATGTAGATAACAGTGTCACAAATGTAGACAACAGCGTCACAAATGTAGATAACAGTGTAACAAATGTAGATAACACAGTTACAAATGTGTTTAACGACTACTCCACTACCACTACAAATGTTACGGAAGAATTCATAACGAACATAACAAATACAGTTGACTCAGACGCTATAGCTGTATCGGTAGCTGCTGAGATAGCTAATCAATTAGAGGCAGGAGTAGATTTAAAAACCGCTGTAACCAATATAGTTACTTTAGCGGTCAATAGTGGAGTAGCTGACATTACCGCTATTATGGGCACACCTGCTAGTGATGGAGTTGCCGCCACAGGAATATTTGCTGAGTTGGGCGCGTTAGGACAATCCAGCGCAGACATTGCAGCCGCATTAGGAAACCCTGCCAGTGAAGGAGCAGAGGCGACAGGAGTATACAAATCTCTCGCCGAAAACGGAGCGGCTATAGCTGCGGCAAATACTTCTATTGATGTTTTGATAAAGGCGGGAGTAGCCCGTGATAAAGCTATTGATGCTATTGCTGTCCAAAGTGGGATAGATGTTAAAACTCTAAGCACGTTGATTGGTAACAATGCTACGTCAATCTCTAATATGCAGCTTGATGTTGATGCTTTGGTTAAGTCAGGAGTAGCCCGTGATAAAGCTATTGCTGAGATTGCTAAACAGAATGGGCTAGATACTACCGCATTAAGTACGTTGATTGGTAATAATGCTACGTCAATCTCTAATATGCAACTTGATGTTGATGCTTTGGTTAAATCAGGTGTATCACGCGATGAAGCTATTGCTGAGATTGCTAAACAACAAGGCTTAGATACTACTTCATTAGGTAAGTTGATTAACGGTAATGCTACGTCAATCTCTAATATGCAGCTTGATGTTGATGCTTTGGTTAAGTCAGGGGTATCACGCGATGAAGCTATTGCTGAGATTGCTAAACAACAAGGCTTAGATACTACTTCATTAGGTAAGTTGATTGGTAATAACGCTACGTCAATTTCTAATATGCAGCTTGATGTTGATGCTTTGGTTAAATCAGGTGTATCACGCGATGAAGCTATTGCTGAGATTGCTAAACAACAAGGCTTAGATACTACTTCATTAAGTACATTGATTGGTAACAATGCTACGTCACTCTCTAATATGCAGCTTGATGTTGATGCTTTGGTTAAGTCAGGGGTATCACGCGATGAAGCTATTGCTGAGATTGCTAAACAACAAGGCTTAGATACTACTTCATTAAGTACATTGATTAACGGTAATGCTAAGTCTATTACAGGTGTACAAGCAAGTGTAGATGCTCTGGTAGAAGCAGGTACTTCACGAGATGAAGCTATTGCAGCTATTGCTGAACAACAAGGTTTAGATACCACTGCACTAACTGAACTGCTCAATGCAAATGCTAAATCTATTACAGGTGTACAAGCAAGTGTAGATGCTCTGGTAGAAGCAGGTACTTCACGAGATGAAGCTATTGCAGCTATTGCTGAACAACAAGGTTTAGATACCACTGCACTAACTGAACTGCTCAATG
>Ga0209535_1002750_pt1 | contig 11436 bp, 7 predicted proteins | sample LinPmetageLP28_FD_184041 | JGI IMG/M metagenome (GOLD analysis project Ga0209535, IMG submission 184041) | Marine viral communities from the Pacific Ocean - LP-28 (SPAdes) (version 2) | ecosystem: Environmental > Aquatic > Marine > Oceanic | place: Pacific Ocean | collected 2009-08-22
ACACACGCATCTGCCAACCCATCCGTGATACCAGCCACATCGGCGACCAAACATTTCTACGTCTATTCTCCACAGACTGCGATAATATCAGTGGACGGATCCACAATCAGGGGAATCAACGAAGAAGCAAGTTCAGGATTTCCTGTCACGTTCAATAACGACACAGCAACCAATCCTGGTGCTTTCTCCATATTCAACACAAATTCATCTTCCAACACATACACTTGGAACTTCGGAGAGGGTGGGAGTAACCAAGTAATCAATGCTGGGTCAGGATCAGCGGGTGACACTGGCGTGGACATATCAAACACATTCAATCTAAGCACGTCACAACAGAACAACGGCACCACAACAATATTCCAAACTACAATCAGTTTAGCGAACGGACACTCGTCCACACCAAGCACAGCAGACATAGACATCATAGTTGAACCGGACGTGAGGGCAAACTTGGCAGGCACTTCGGCGACAGTTAGCACAGGATCAGGAGACAACTCACTGACATTGTATGACACAGTTGATCTAGATGGCACAGATAGGGCCATCGCAAACTTCACTAACACGTCACAGAATGCAACCAACTTCATTTACGATTTCTTCAATGATTCAACATCAACGTCATCAATCAACCAATCTGGCACACCAGCAGGATCATCAGGGGGTGCTGTTTTAGCCAAAGACTACTCTGGCACCAGCGCCGGCACAATCACATGTAGAATGAGAGCATCGGGCACACCAGACACTTTCTTCCAGGACGACGAAGAGACAGTGGCATTCACAATGAAGGCAGTGCCATCGGCACCATCAACGTTAAGTTCAAAGTCATTGACAATGAGCGATGCCGCACAGGGAACTAACCCTCATCTATGTGCTTCGTTCACTGACAACACATCATCATTTGCAACACAATCCGCAGGTGTCAGTTGTGAATCAACCACAGTGAGAAGATACACGTCAGGCACCATCGACACAAACACAGTGGCAGACTTTTTGACCAACAACCACAACGGCACAGGATCAAATGTGAATGAAACAATCACTGCGAAAATAAACAACGCAAGTAGAGGTGCTAGAACATACACCACAGTAGAAGGTGGCGACAACAATTCAACATTTACATCGTTGATCACAACCAATCACAGAGACTATGATGCGGCAGACGGTGCTTACCCACAGAGATTGTATTTGGTAGCAACTGCCAAAATTACTCAAGCACTAACTGATTACTCAATAGGATTGAATGCACAAAGAATCGAAAGCACCAATGGTGGCAACACTGGATTGACATATGTCGTGAGAGACGACATCACGTCGGCACCAACCACAGCAATCGGCACAGTGGCAGAAGGCACTGCAGGATCCAAAAGATACATTTCGGGCATACCTTATTACAACACAGGGTCACCCACTGTTACTATCACAGGAACAACAATAGCAAACTTCACTGGACAAACGTATCAAGACACATCATCACCACACGAAGTAACAGCAGACAGCAATGATGAATCAACATCAGGCAATGTGTTATCATCTAATCCAACACAATTCACTTACGCAAACGTGGATGGTGCATCAACAATGTTGAGCAGTAGCATACCTGTTACAGACACAGGTGTTGCAAGTGCATACACCATAGGTGCAGTGACATGTGCTTTAACAAGCAGTTCAAGAACAAGTGTACAAACAATCAAAGCAAGATCGAAGAATTCAAACGGCAGTGGATCTTACAATTCATCATCAACCAAGATACAGTTGTTCACAGCAACACCAACAGGACTCAACAATGAACTAGGTGGTATCACAGTAGCAGATGGTTTGGGTGCAACACATGACGATGATGCAGTGAGGATTTTCAATTTTGCAGGTGCAACTACTGACAATCCAAACATACAAGATTCAGCAAACGTAAACTATTACACAGACGATCAATTCTCAGGTGCTAAGACAGTGGCAGGTACTAGAGAAGCAGTCACTAGATTCGGCACTATCAAACACTACACAGTAGATCATTCATCTGGTTACTTGCCAGTTGGACCAGACCTAAACACAGGCAGATCAGGATCACAGTATTATACTTTTGCATTCAGAAGATCAAACATGGCTAGTTTCAATTTGACAATGTCGGGCAAAGTTTCAGGCATGTTCATTGCCGCACCAGGCACAGCAATAGATGACTCATCAGGACTTGGTGGATGGTTAGATTGTTCTACCACTTATGGTGGATCAGGTATACCTGGATCAGACACAGGCAATAGTGGGAACGGATCAAATGGATGTGCATTCAACTCAGGGGACAGAGTTGTTGACAACACTACATACTCAGGACAAGAATTTACTTTTACACTTGGTACAGAAAACGGATCGAATGCAAGAGGTAACGTAATATTAGTTAGAATAAAACTAGAAAGTGGAGACAGTGTGACAGCACTGGAGATCGATTAATGGCTATCACTGACGCAAAAAAAGTTGACTATCTTTGGAAGAAGTTGGGTTATGGGGTTACTAAATCAGATACCAATGCGGCCAAGAAAGCACCCAACGAAGCGATATCATCACCACTATTGATCAATGGAGCCAACACATGGAACCAAGCATCAACCATACCTGGCACTATGCCGGGATCAAGTGCTGGTGTAGTCACAGTTTTTCCAACAAGTGGTCCAGACGAGACCGCAAACGATGGCACAGCAACTGCCAATAGAACATGGAAGACTGAATTGATTGATTGGATACCACCAGAATTTGGATCAACATATCAAGTTAAAGTTTACATCCACACATCAGGAAATGCTGGCACAGCCGCGGCAAGTGGCACACAGGTATTTGCAACAGGTTCGGGTAATGATGACGAATGGTTCTTTGATTACCAGTCTGGTGTTTTACATTTTATTGGTGCTAATTTACCCAACGGTGTTAGTTTTACAGGCAAGTCAGTTTATATTTCGGGTGCGAGATACACCGGAGAAAAGGGTTTACAAAATGTAGGCGGCAACACAGGGGACATTTCATTCTCAGGCAACCAGATACAGTCAACAAGTAATTCAGATATCCAATTCACCGCAGGTGGTACAGGTGGCTATCAATTTGACGGAACCGGAGGACTCACAGTACCTGCTGGTACAACTGCCCAAAGACCATCCGGCGAAGTCGGCATCATACGTTTCAACACAAACACGGGCAAGTACGAAGGTTCAACAGATGGTTCAACTTTTGTGTCCTTCAACACAGGATCACCGGGTGCAACCATAACAAAAGATGTGTTCACCACATCAGATGCTTCGACAACTGACTTTTCGCTCACACTGGATCCAGAAAATGTTAACAATGTTATTGTGTATGTGGATAATGTTATACAGGAACCGACACAAAACTACACACTGGTTGGGTCAACACTCACAATGACTTCTGCCCTACACGATGGTGCTAGGTTGATCGTCATGCACGGTTTCGATTAATTCAACTGGTTCTGATTCGATAGCCATTACTTGGGCAAAGCGTGCCGCATCTTGCTTGTCTTCGAAAGACACTGCCAATCCATTGACATCAAACAGTTCTGGCATGCCCCATTCGCCATTTCGACAACGCATACGGGCAACTTCTTCCACGACTTCTCTGAACTCTGATAGGGCCTGCATGAGGTCGGGCCTATTGATAATATCCAACCAAGATCTTGATCTGCACGTGGGCGGCCATTTCAGCCATATCCTGTAATTAAATGCCATAATGTATGCATATTTAACATTGTATTCCATGCACTTAATTCTAAAATCCAATAAATATCACAAATAAAGGGTTTCCTAAACTAAACCTAATATTTGTCGACAAGAAAAAATTTAGGAGAATAATAAAATGGCTGTAGGACGAATTACTGGTCAAATGCTGAGCGGGACTCTTAACAGGGTTACCGAGGATTTGACAATCAGATCAACTGGAGCGGCAAACTTACTTCAATTAGATACGTCTAATAACAGAGTAGGTGTTGCTACTGCTTCACCAACAGTTCCATTTGAAGTAACGGGTGCAATCAAAGGTAGTTCATCTATCACTGCAAACACCTTAGCATTGGCAACAGGGTCTATTACAGACTCGACTGGTGCAATTTCATTTGGAAATGAAAACTTGACTACTACCGGACAAGTTAACACTTCAGGTGTTAGGTTGCTGGAAAACGAAATAACTACAATCAGATCCAACGATGATTTGGTATTATCCGCAAACGGTACAGGCGGAGTACAGGTCCTAGGTTCACTTACAGTCAGCAGTGACTTAACAGTAAACGGATCTGTAACAACTGTAAACTCAACAACATTGACTGTTGATGACAAACACATCGAACTTGCACACAGTCCATCTGGTGCATCAGCGAGTGACACACTAGCAGATGGTGGTGGGTTGATACTTAAAGGATCAACTGATCACACAATTTTATGGGCAAACGCAACAGACGACTGGGATTTCTCAGAAAACATTGACATTGCATCAGGCAAGGTGTATAAAGTTAACGGCACTGAAGTACTTTCAGGTACAACAATCACAACAGCGAACGCTGTCCACAACATAATTTCATCATCAGATTCGACATCAGTTAGAATCAATGATGGCTTATTAGTTGACGGTGCGTTGGACGTTGGATCAAACTTTAGTATCAGCAACGGTACATCAATCAATGCAATTAATGACCAAGACGACATGTCTGGAAACAGTGCAACTGCACTGGCAACACAACAGTCGATCAAAGCATACGTTGATTCACAAACAGCGGCGGCGGGTGTTTTAACTGTAATTGATGATTCATCAACTGCTGTTTCAGTAACTATAGCAGACGATGACTTGAAGATTGCAGGTGGCGCCAACGTAACTACATCAGCATCAGGTGATGTGTTAACAGTGGCTTTGGATGCGGCAGTGAGTGGATTGACTTCACTACAAGTTGATTCATTAAACTTACAAGACAACGAAATCACAACTGATTCAAACGCAGACTTAGAATTAAGTCCGGGTGGAACAGGTATTGTTAAAGTTGACGTGATTGGTTCAAACAACTCAAGTGTGATCAACGTCAGGGATGGTTTAGACATAGATGGTAACTTATCATTAAACGAAGGTACCAGTGTAAACTCAATCTTAGACCAAGATGACATGACTGGAAACAGTGCAACTGCATTAGCGACACAACAGTCTATCAAGGCTTATGTTGACGCGACTGTAACAGCACAGGACTTAGACTTCCAAGGTGATTCAGGCGGAGCACTAACTATTGATTTAGACTCAGAAGTACTGGACATCGCAGGTGGTACTAACATCACAACTACTGGTTCAAGTAACACTTTGACAGTGGCATTGGATGCGGCATTGACTGGACTGACTTCAGTACAGATTGATTCCATCAACATCCAGGACAACTCGATCACAACTGATTCGAATGCGGACTTGGAGATTACTCCGGGTGGTACAGGTAACACTAACTTCAGTAAAAGTGACAACCAGATCATCGTGCCAAAAGGTACAACTGCACAAAGAAACGGTGACATCCAAGGTGCACTGAGATACAACAGTGAAACAGGAAACTTTGAAGGTTACTCAGCATCAGGTTGGGGTGGACTAGGTGGAGGTGACTTGACAGCAGTTGATGATTCTTCAACAACTATCTCAGTCACACTTGCTCAGAACTCAGTTAAATTTTCGGGTGGTGCTAACGTTACAACTTCTGTGGCTGGCACAACAATTACTACAGCACTCGACACAGCACTAACTGGCTTGACAGCAATAACAGTTGACAACTTAAACATAGATGGCAACACTGTTACTGCATCATCAGGAGACATTACATTGGCTCCTGCGGCAAATGGTGATGTAAACATTGGTGCTAACCTAGGATTAACTTTCGGTGACGACGGAGAGAAGATCGAAAGTGATGGCACAGACTTAACAATCACTTCAGGTGCGAAGATCAACTTAACTGCTACATCAGATGTACATATTCCAAACAACGTTGGAATTGCACTTGGTGCCGGTGGTGAGAAGATCGAATCAGACGGAACAGACCTTACTGCAACTGTAACAGGTAACTTTATTGTTAGTGGTACAACTGCAATGGTAACTCCGAAAGGTACAACTGGACAAAGACCAGCAGTGACAACAGGGTTAATTAGATTTAACTCTACACTGGGTGTTTATGAAGGTTCGACTGACGGTTCAACTTACACATCATTCTTGACTGCACCAAGTGGTGAAGCGGCGGACATCAACAAAGACGTGTTTACAACTGCAAACGCGAGTACTACTGCATTTACTTTAAGTTTTACTCCAGCAGAAGCACAGAACGTTCTTGTGTTTGTTGACAACATCTACCAAGAACCAACAGAAAACTACACAGTGAGTGGTACAACACTTACTATGACAGCGGCACTACACAGTGGCGCTAGATTAGTAGCACTGCATGGTTTTGATGGATCAGGTGGCGTGAGTGGCGCAACATGGATTGGTGGATCAAACACTGACGTTGATTCAGCAATAGAAAATGTTGACACATTTACTACAGCAACATATAGATCAGCAGAGTACACTTACGTGGCAACTAACGCAGGAAGTGACAACGATTCAACAGTTGGACACCAAACAGGTAAGATATTGATTGTACATGACGGTACAACTGCTTACATGACAGAGTTTGGTATTACACACACTTCTACAGTTCCACTATTGACTTTCTCAGTAGATATTGACAGTAGTGCAGTTAGATTGAGAGCGGCTTCGGCGGCGGCTAACACAGGTGTTAGATTTGCTAGACTTGGACTTGCTCCACTGTAAACTTAATATAATTTAATTCAAGGGCGGCTTTGGTCGCCCTTTTTTTATGATCAATTGACTATGATGTTGCCATTAGTGTCGACACTTAGGCTTCCTCTTGGTTTTGGAGGCGGCAAATCTTTTTGAGTTACGATATCCCAATTTCCACAACACAGGGCCCAATCCTGTTTGCTGATAAACATAACAGGAATACCTTGTGTGGTTGCTTCATCTGGTATCTTATAAGGTTCCTTGCAATTATCATCACACCATGCTTCGACGTCGGTACGATGCTTTACCATTGCATTGGCCACTGTCTGGTTGCGTTGCATTTCTTGGACATCTCGATTTTGAGCAATCAGAGGCCATTTGATTAAACAATAGTATTGATGATTAATACCTACTGTGCCCTTTACAATGTCCTTGGGATCTGTGCTGAAATCTACCATTATGTTTTAGTTATAACATATTATTTTGGTAAAATCAAATAAATATGTGTGTATATTACATAGAGTTATATACGCACTTAATTATAACATAGGGGACAGGGAACCATGGCGACAAGAGCGTTTAAAGTAAAACAAGGTCTTTTAATAGGTAGTTCAACAACAGAGATTGGATCTATACTTGATGAAGATAACATGGCGTCGGATAGTGCAACAGCACTAGCGACACAACAATCGATTAAAGCATACGTTGATTCTGTGGCATCAGATGCCGACAAGACATTAACAGTAATTGATGATTCATCATCAGCAGTACAAGTTGTATTAGCAAATGATGATTTAAAAATTGCAGGTGGTGCCAACATCACAACAACAGCATCAGGCGACACAATCACAGCGGCACTAGGTGCGGCACTGACTGGGTTAACTTCAGTACAAATTGATTCATTGAACTTACAAGACAATGAAATCACAACTGATTCAAATGCTGATTTAATTTTAGCACCAGGTGGAACAGGTGACATCAACTTAACAGCAGGTGCTGACGTAAACATTCCAGCAGACATCGGATTAACTTTCGGTGATGACGGAGAAAAGATCGAAGGTAATGGCACAAACTTAACCATTGCTTCTTCAGGCACAATGAACTTCAACAACACAGGAACGGCAACATTCTCAGGTGCGTTGACAGTAACAGGTGACTTGACTATTAATGGTTCAACAACTACTAACAGTTCAACAAACACCACTATCGCTGATAACATCATCGAACTTAACAGTGGTATTTCATCTTCAAGTAACGACATTGGATTCATCTTTGAGCGTGGCTCAACTGGTAACAATGCGGCATTTATCTGGGACGAAACAGCAGACAAGTTCACACTTGGTACAACAACGGCAACAGGTGCAGATAAATCGGGTGGTATCACAGTATCAGCAGGTACATTGGTAGCAACTTGTTCGGCGGCACAATATTCGGATGTAGCAGAGAGATATCATGCTGATTCTAATTATGGTCCGGGCACAATCGTTGAACTAGGTGGTATTAATGAGATCACTAAAACTGCAACAGAAATGTCAGAAGAAGTATTTGGTGTTGTATCTTCAAACGATACAGCGGCATTTATGATGAACGACAGAGACACTTATACAGATGCTACTCATCCATTCATTGCAATGACTGGTAGAGTTCCAACAAATGTTATAGGTACAGTTAGCAAAGGTGCTAGACTAGTAAGTTCAAGCACTCCAGGTTATGCAAGAATGGCACAACCAGGTGAAGCAACTGCATTTAACGTTATTGGTAGAGCACTAGAGGCAAAAACTAACTCAGCAATGGGACAAGTTCTTTGCGTAGTTTCAATCAAAGCATAAATTAAACATTAACAAGGCTGTAATTCTTTACAGCCTTGTGTCTTGAGTGCTATAATAAATACGTTATATGGCTGTAGGAAAAGTAGTAAAAGATATGATCACTGACTCCGCAATAGTGGAGGCAAAATTTGGTGTAGGAACAACTTCCGGCACTGCTATAGGACAATGGCATATAGATCAAATTTCCATTAACGGTGACACAATATCAACAACATCTAATAACAACTTGATATTGTTCCCAGACAACACAGGCAAAGTGGGTGTAAACACATCATCTCCCGAATATGAACTCACTGTAGAAGGAGATTTTGGGGTGGACAACTTGAAAATGGATGGTAACACCTTAAGCACGACAAACACTAACGGTGATCTTACACTCAGTCCAAATGGAACAGGATCAGTTGTGATCGACTCTGTGTCAATTAGAAACAACTATATCACCACAAATGCGTCAAATGCCGATCTATCTTTGCGTACAAACGGGTCAGGCAATGTTGTGGTACAGGCACACATATTGCCAACAGCAAATGCAACGTATGATCTGGGATCTACTACAAAACGTTTTGCAAACATATACACGTCGGATTTAAACTTAACCAATGAAAAAGGATCGTGGACAATACAAGAGGGCAAGGACGACCTGTTTATTATAAACAATAAAACAGGCAAGAAATTCAAATTCAATCTCACTGCTGTAGATTAATACTGTAAATTACCGATAAATATTGCATCATGCCAATATATGTCAGTGACGATATCGTCTTAAAAGATAACAAAATATCTTCAGCACAATCAAACGCCAATGTGCAAATAGTGCCAAACGGCAGTGGTGCATTGCAGATCGACGGTGTAAACATATCGGGCAACACAATCACAACAAATTCTTCGAATGCAAATTTAGAACTTACAGCAAACTCTTCGGGATATGTACGAGCAATCGGTACCGGAGCATTTGGAATACCTGTGGGCACCAGTGGACAAAGACCAACAGCAGTTTCCGGACAACTGAGATTGAACACCACAACAGGAACCTTCGAAGGGTACGACGGAACATCATGGGGGTCACTTGCAGGTTCGTCCGAGGCAGAAGCAGACACATCTAACACAACTAAAATTACATTAGGTCAGATTGGATCGACAGCAACTATTGTAGATTCATTTCTAACGTCAGCGTTCCAGGCAGTAAAATACAACTATGTTGTAAATGACGAGATCAACGGTGAATTTCAAACAGGATTCATACATCTTGTGCATGACGGTTCTGCAACATATCTTTCCGAATACGCAATCACGCACACCGGATCGAGTGCCTTCGCTACTTTCACTACAGACATATCAGGATCTACAGTAAGACTTAAAATAACCGGCACCTCTACAACAAATTCTATCACACTATTTAGAACCGGACTTGGTGACAACTCTGAAGCAGATTCTTCTAGTACCAACACAGGTTTAACACTGAACGCAGATGTAGATTCAGCACAAGAATCGCTAGACACTTCAACAGCGTCGACATACAGAGGTGTCCAATATTTCATTCTTGCATCACAAACAACAGGTGATGGCAGTACTGTCGGACATGAATGTATTAAAATAAATGCCGTACATGACGGCAGTAATGTTTACCATTCTGCATTTGGAAGGACATCAACCACAGACGCTGACTTGATGACATATGATGTGGACATCAACAGCGGCAACATAAGATTGTTGGGTACAGGTGCAACAGCAAACACATCTGTCAAAATTTATAAAATAATGATACAAGACACAGAAGAATCATCAACTGGTGATAACGTATCTGTGATCACAAACACAGATGTTGATTCAGCGATCGAAAATGTTGACTCATGGGAAAACAGTTTGACCGCAGGCACAACCTATCAGGCCGCACATTATTTCAACACAGTCAAAGCACCTGCAGGCGTCGGAGGAGCAGAATATCAAGTATCTGAGATTGTCGTAGTAGCAGATGGTGGTACTAATATTTTTGAAACTGAGTTCGGCATAGTTCATTCGGGCGACAGGCAACTGATCACATATTCAACTGACTACAACAACACCACAGCAAGATTGAGGGGCGTGGGTGCGACCACTAATCTAGTTGTGAACGGATACAGGGTCAACATGGAACGTAAAGGGTTGGGTGTAAGTGCGGCATCGGTCGTATTAAACACAAATGATCAAACAGTGGCAGGCACTAAAACTTTCACAGGAGGTGTTACTCTTAATGATGATGTGAAATTAAAACTTGGTACCGGTGGTGATTTAGAAATTTATCACGATGGTAATAACAGTTACATCAATGACGCAGGTACAGGTAATATATTATACAGATCAGGCACACAAACATTTCAAAATGCCGCTGGCTCAAAAACAATGGCTGTGTTTAATGCGGCAAATTCTGTTGATTTGAATTACAACAACAACACAAAATTTCAAACATCAAATCATGGCGTTGCAATATCAGGCGTCATAGCAATGGCTGTTGAATCAGGTGATCCATCAACTGTGGCCAACAGTGCTCATATATACTCCAAGGACGATTCCTCAAGTGCTGAAGTGTTTGTAAGAGACGAAGCGGGCAACGTTACTAAGATATCTCCGCACAATTCACAAGGTGAATGGGAATACTATTCACGCAATGTTAAGACTGGTAAGACTGTTAGAATCAACATGGAAGATATGATTCGTGACATCGAAAAACTGACCGGTAAAACATATATCAACACCAAATAAATACTCGAGGGCAAACACTTTGAAACAGATTATAAAAAATTTTGCAGGCATCATAGCGATTGTAATTTTCTTTTTTGGCATATATTCG
>Ga0209535_1002751_pt1 | contig 11435 bp, 15 predicted proteins | sample LinPmetageLP28_FD_184041 | JGI IMG/M metagenome (GOLD analysis project Ga0209535, IMG submission 184041) | Marine viral communities from the Pacific Ocean - LP-28 (SPAdes) (version 2) | ecosystem: Environmental > Aquatic > Marine > Oceanic | place: Pacific Ocean | collected 2009-08-22
AAGAATAAAAAAATTATTACCAAATACAGATATATATTTTTAAACATTATGAAAACACATATAAGAGCATTATTAAGAGAGGGAATTGATGGAATGACAAATGAAGCCTTAATTGGTAAGTTTGTTGATTTTGTTGTTGATTATCTTGGAATTAAAACCAATCTTTCTTTGGTTTTAACAACGGATAAATCTGACATTGAAACAACCGCCTTCTATGACATAATTAATAAGGTTATATGTGTATACACAAAAGAAAGGGCAATTGGTGATATAATGCGTTCAATCGCTCATGAAATGGTTCATCATATACAAAATGAAAATGGTGTATTAAAAGGTGACCCATCCGAAGGTTCAGATGGGTCAAATATTGAGAATGAAGCTAATTCAAAAGCTGGTGAAATCATAAGAGTTTTTGGAAAACAAAACCCAGAAATTTATACAAATAATAAATTAAAAGGGTAATTCTGGGTGTTCTTCATTAACATCTTCAAACCAACTTAGGATATTATTTGTGTTTATACCAATATTTTTAACTCTTTTTGATTGGGTTATTTTATTAAATTCTGAAATAAACTTATTGATATGTGACATTGTTTGTTCGTCAGCATCTTTGTTTTTAAATCCTCTGCATTGTACAATATATAATTGGTTATTTAATTTTTTTGATATTTCAATAGTGAATTTATCAAATGTAAATATAGCGCAACTCCCTGTATCAACTTTATTTATATAAGTACCAACACAATGAGACTGTTTCTTACCTTCTAAAAACATTTCTTTTGTAGTTGTTAACATATTTAAATTTGAAAAGTCTCTAAATTCTAAAAAAATATTACTTATTTTTAAATCTCTATTACATTCTTTATAAATAATTTCAGTAATTTCATTTGACCATTTATCATGTTCTTGTTTTAACCTTGAATTAGACCATGAACAATTTACTTGTCTATCAAGTGTCTCTGCCATTCTTAGGGAATCATAAAAATAATTATGTGTCGCACTACTTGTTTGTAACCAATCTTCTTTTATAGATTCAACATTTTTTAAATATTTCATCTTTTTTGGTAAATCAAATTTTGTAAAATAATTATTACATTTATTTAATAATTTAGCAGTAGGATAATTTGTTTTATACTTATATTTAAGAGCCTTTTTTAATGTGAAAAGTTTTTTACTCTTAATAGTATTCACTGAAATGTATGTCAACAAATTATTTACCATTAAAAACTCAATCCAAGGGAATTTTTTTATTAATACTTTAAACACTTTTGCAGTGTTATTCATTGTTTGAATATGACTTAAAGTAAAATGTCTAACGCCTTTACTGTTCCCTGTTTTATTTATAAACCAAAATTTACCATTCTTATAAGTTAATCTAATTTCTGCGGTTTCTCTGTTGTACATTTTATTGGTTACACTTATACCATGTATTTTTCTATACTGAACTATTGAAAAATTATTACCTTCTTCATATAGCCAAGTACTTCTGCGTATGAATTGATGTTTACCACTGTTTTTATAGAATACCCTAGCATGATATCTGTTTTTTTTATATAATTTAAACAAGGTATCGATTGCGGTTGGCTTGTCTTCAGATATTAAAGTTGATTCTGTTTTTTCTTCCATGATTACCAAAATAGTTTAATTAAAATAACTGCAATTGCTGTGTTTGCGAATATATCGCCCATGTGTTCTGGCATAATAAATACTAATATTGAACCAATTAGAACAGGGATTAGTGCGATAATGTCTTGTTTTGTTAAATCTTCTACTTTCATTTTTTATTAATTTAATTTTTAAAAAAGGTTATTATCTAACAAATGTAAAAAAAAATTAAATAACTTCAAAACTTTTGTTTAGTTTTTTGAAAAAAATGTTATAATATTGTAAAAAATATATAAATTATGTATCAAAAATCAAATGACGCTAATATTGAAGAATTAGTAAGAGCAAATGGAATAACAATGGTCTGTCTTAAAGCTGAATGGTGTGGACCTTGTAGAGTTTATTCACCAATAATAAAAGAATTTTCAGTTGAAAATGAAGATATATCTGTGGTTATGTTAGATGTTGACGAGTCTAAGGGGTTTGCAGCGAAGCATGGTATACGAAGTGTACCAACAACAATATTGTTTAAAAATGGTCAACTTATCACAAAGATACCTGGTTTGATACCAAAACAAAAATTACAATATTATATTGATAATTTAAAGTAATTTTCTCATATTTATTAATATGAAGAAAAAAATTATTATAACCGAAAAACAATACGATGTAATTAAAAAATTATTAACTGAGAGTAATGATTATGAAAATATAGTTAATAGTATTGTTGAGGATTTAAATAACAATTATGTTAGGGCGGTAGAAACCTATCTAGATGGTGGTGAATATAAGAAAAGAAAAGTTTTTGAGGTTGTTGTTGATGAAAGAATAATCACACCAGAAGAATTGGTTGAATATTTTAAATCAAAGTATAAACTTGGTGAAAATTTTCTAAAACAAGTTATAGTTGATTGGTGTGATTACAAAATAGTAGATGGTGCTTTGTCTAAAAACGTAGGGTTAATGGAGTGACTTGGAACTAAAACAAAAAATAAAAGACAAGCTAAGAGAAGTTTATGGTACATTTAATACTTACTTAGAAATTGAATATGAGAATTTAATCATAGAAAAATTCTTAAGTGATAATTGGAACCATAAACGTAAATGGGCTACATATAATCAACTTGTTTTAGAACTAAAAAATAACATTAACAATATAATTAAGGTTAGAGAACTACAATATACGTTAACAGAAGATGTTTTATCAAAAAGTAATTGTTTAAACGTAATAGAAGATATTAAAAACGATTCCCCAGAACTTAGAAGGTTATACGAAAAAATATCAAATTTTTAACAAATATATGTTACTTTTTTAATATATTTTAGATATTTATAGATAAATAACATTCTATTAAAACATGACCAATGAAAAACTTTAATTTTACCATTAAAGATGGTCCAGGTAAATACTCCAACCTTGATAAGGAGTACAATAGTTTTTTAAATGTAAGACTTAAAGATTCTAGTGATGATGAATTTTACAGATGGGAGACTTACAATTTAATAATGGATGAACTTTTAAAAATAAATGAAAAGAGTTCGTTTAATGAAATTAAATATCGTTTAACTGACGGTGAAAATCCTAATAAAGTTATATTAAGTGTGTTATCTAAGTTATATTACGATTCCAGTTTAATATTTTTATTAAAAAGAAGAGTAAGGGATTTTATGGAAGAGGATTTTTATAATAGATTTTATTAAGAAAAAGCATGGGTGTTTCCCATGCTTTTTTTTGTTTTTATTGGTATATTTGTATAAAATTATTTTATGAGCAGATTACAGTTTTTAAAAGATAAATTTAACATATTTGATTCAATCAATGATGATTTAGTCGATAACGATTCACTGTGTATTATTAAAAATTATTCAAATGAAATAATATCTTTCATTGAAAAAAACGAAATAAAAAAACTTAGGAAAGATGGTTCAGAAAAAATAAAAATTAATAAAAAAATACATATTTCTGATACATTATTTAATTTAATGGTTGATTCCGACCCATCAACTAAAAAAGTATATACTCAATGGATGTTAACGGTCTTTAATAGGTTATTAAACGATGTTAAAACGCATTCAGATGCAATAAGATTTGTACAGGAGGACTTACCCTTAGCTAACGAATATTTGTTGTTATTTGAGGAAAATAAACGTAAAAAAATATTCAAAAAAATAAATTCTTATACACTAAAAGATATAAATGATGTTACAAATATAAACCAATATAAATCACTTTCACAATTATATGATGCGGTTGAACCTTTTATTGAAAGGGATTCTAGTAATATAGAATCTTTAATTAATAAATTTGTTGGTATAGGTGAAGCTGAAATGTTAGTTAATGATAGGAACTTTATGGTTATAAGACCAAAAACATTATCAGTGAATGTACTATTTGATAAATTTACTACATGGTGTACATCAAACCCTAATAATGGAATGTTCAAACATTATACTGAAACTAAACCATATTTAAGACCAGATGGGTCAAATTCTGAAATTTATATAATAATAGATAAAAGGTTTTTAAAGTTCAATCAGTTAGAAGATAATTTCTTATATCAAATACACTTTGAAAGTGGTCAAGTTAAAAATAGAAAACAAAATGGTAAATCTGATTTTTATAATGATATATTAATTAAAAGTGAAGGTGTATCAAATTTGATATACGATAAGTTAATGAGTATGTCAAAATTAATTGGTTCTGTAAATAACAACAAATATTTAAATTACTTAATTAAATTTGGTTGGTCTGATGCTTTGTTTGATTTAATGGAAGATTATACACCATATATAAGAGTTTTTAAAACTAAAGTAAAAAAATTACCAGATTTAACTAGATTTAAAAACTTATTAAGTTTGATAGTTACAAATTCAAATTTAATTGAACTAAATTCTAGTATTGGCAATTGTTCAAGATTAAACGAAATTATACTAAGAGATAATAACTTAACTGAATTACCATCTGAAATTGGTAATTTAAAAAAATTAGTTTTTTTAAATGTACTCGGAAATAAACTTAAAAAAATACCAGAAGAAATAAAATACTTAGATAAAACAAACGGTGGTAAATTACATAGAATTTGTGTTGATAAAAAAGAAATTGGTAGTGATAACTATAATAAATTGAGGCAATTGTTGCCTAGTGTTAAATTTAAATGATATGGAAAACGATAAATGGTTTAGAGTGAATAATGGCCCATTAAATATACCTGTTTATGATTATTTGACTAATATTTTTAATGAAGAAATAAAAAATGGTTATAATTTAAAAGTAGCCGTAGGAACGGATTCCCAAGGTTATAACACTAGTTATAAATTTGCAACTGTAATAGTTATTATGCGACAAGTGTTATTAAGCCCTAACAATAGTATTGGTAAGGGTGCAATGATAGTTGCAAAAACATTTTATAACGATAAATTGAAGAAAAATAAAACTGGTGTTAAGGAAAGAATGTTATTTGAGGTTAGTAAGTCGATTGAAATAGCGTATAATATATCGCCACTATTAGATATGTACAATATACCATTAGAAGTACATGCTGATATTAACCCAGATGTTAAATGGGAGTCAAATAAAGCTTTATCTGAAGCGGTTGGTTACATTTTAGGTATGGGTTATGAATTTAGAGTTAAACCAGATGCTTGGGCAAGTTCATCAGTAGCTGATAATATTTGTTAAAAAATGACTTTTACCAAAAAACTACATATTTATAATATAGTTATATAATTTAAAACATAAAAATTCCAGGAATTATGTCTACAAAGAAAACTGTTAAAATCAAAGAAAGCGAATTAGTTGACCTCATCGATAACATTGTAAAAGAAACTGTTCAGACACAGAAAAAACAATGGATTTCAGAGCAAAAAAAAAGAACTAATACGTTAATTGAATCAAGATTAGCTAAATTAGAAGCTAAATTTAAAAATTTAAGATAATTTTATAGGGTTGAATTTCAACCCTTTTTTATTTTAATAAATAAATCTTTTCTATTTTTTAATTGGAAAGGCTTATTTATTTATGCGTAAAAAAAGGTGGTTAATAACCACCTTAATTTAATAGAATCTTTTTTATTTTCTTATCATAAGAAATTTTAATTAAATCACCTTCTGAATATTTACCATTTAATATTGCATCTGCCATTGGGTCTTCTATATACCTTTGTATTGCTCTATTTAGAGGTCTAGCACCATATGCTTCATCATAACCTTCTTTAGCAACAAAATCTATTGCGCTTTTGTTTACCTTTATTTTATAACCAACCTCAAGCATTCTTTCTTTTAGTTTTGTAATTTCATTTTGAATTATTAAATTTATTTCACCTTGTTTTAATGAATTAAAAATAATAGTATCATCAATTCTATTTAAAAACTCTGGTTTAAATTTTTTCTTCAAAGATTTTTCTATGATTGACCTAGCTCTTTCTTCTTCATTAACAATTGAAGCGGTGGTTTCAAACCCTAAAGATTTACCAAACGAATTTGCTTCTTTAACACCTATATTTGATGTTAGAATAACTAAAGAGTTTTTAAAATCTATTTTTCTACCTAACCCATCTGTAAGTTGTCCTTCATCTAATAGTTGTAATAAAATATTAAAAACATCTGGGTGAGCCTTTTCTATTTCGTCAAATAAAACAACTGAATATGGTTTTCTTCTTACCTTTTCTGTTAATTGACCACCTTCTTCATACCCTACATAGCCTGGTGGTGGACCTATTAGTCTTGAAACAGAGTGTTTTTCCATGTATTCAGACATATCCATTCTTATTAGGGTGTCTGAATCACCAAACATGTATTCTGCTAATAATTTTGATAGCATTGTTTTACCAACACCTGTTGGACCTAAAAATATAAAAGAAGATATCGGTTTACCTTTATCTTTTATACCTAATCTACTTCTTTTAATTGCATTAACAACCTTCTCAACAGCCTTATCTTGCCCAATAATTTTACCGCAAAGCATTTTATCCATCTCTAATAATTTCTTTGTTTCTTGTGAAGAGATTTTTGAAACAGGTATACCTGTCATCATGGATATAACTTCTGAAATATGTTCAACGTCTACAATTGGTCTATGGGTGTCTAAATTGTTTAACCAATCTTCTTTAGCATTTAACAAAGCGTCATTTATTTTTCGTTCTTTGTCTCTTAACTCGGCAGCTTCTTCATATTGTTGTTCTTGAACTACTCTCATTTTTTCTTCGTTAATAAACTCTTTTTCTGCTTCTAATTTTTTAATTTTTTCTGGTGTTTCTTGGTTAATATTTCTTGATGCACCAGCTTCATCTAACACGTCAATTGCTTTATCTGGCATTGCTCTATTTGAGATATACCTGTCTGACATTTTAACGCATTCTTTAATAGCGTCATCAGTATATTTTACTTTGTGATGGTCTTCGTAATTTTCTTTAATGTTCTGTAATATATTAGTTGTTTCTTCGATAGTAGGTTCTTCAACTAAGACTTGTTGAAATCTTCTTGTTAATGCACCATCTTTTTCGATGTTTTCTCTAAATTCGTCTAGTGTTGTTGCACCTATAACTTGTATTTCTCCTCTAGCTAAAGCTGGTTTAAAAATATTAGCAGCATCCATTCCTCCACTAGAATTACCAGCACCTACAATTGTATGCATTTCATCAATAAACAATACAACATCTTTGTTAGCCTTTAATTCTTCAAGAACCGCTTTCATTCTTTCTTCAAATTGCCCTCTGTATTTAGTTCCAGCTACTATAGAAGCTAAGTCTAAGGAATATATTCTTTTATCAGATATAATTCTAGGTGCTTTACCGCTTTTAATTAGTAGTGCTAAACCTTCTACTATTGCGCTTTTTCCTACACCAGGTTCACCTATTAAAACAGGGTTATTTTTTTTTCTTCTTGATAAAATTTGTGAAACTCTTTTTATCTCATTAACTCTACCAACAACGGGGTCCAATTCATTGTTTTCTGCGGATTTACTTACATCCACGCAAAAATTATCTAAAACTGGGGTCTTTGACGTTGATTTTTGTTTTTTATTTTTTTTATTTTTATTATCAAATACATCATCAAACTCATCACTTGTGCTCATATCGCTTTTTTCTTTTTTAAGTAAATCTTCAATCTTTTTTAATTCATAGTCTAAATCAGATAGACCAGTTTTAAACTTTTCAAGAATTTTTCTATATTTGTTATATGTTATACCATGTTTTTTAAAAAACGTAACTAACTTTTTATTTTTAAGTTTTAAACTAGATAAAATAATATGACTAGTGTCAATTATAGTGTCATTTAAGTTATTAACTTCTAAATCTAAACTATTTAACATTTTTTTAGACTCAGAACTAAATGGTAGTTTAAACTTATTTTTATTTACTAGTTTGTGTGATATAGAATTTTGAGTGGTTTTTATTAAATCATCTAAATCTTGATAGAATAAATCAATATCAATATTCATATTAGTTAATAACATAGCACCTTTATTTTCATTATCTATAATAATAGATATGATTATGTGTTCTGGTTTTATTTCTTTATCACCACAATTTTTTGCCTCTTCATTGGCACTATTCATTATATACCTAACTTTAGGTGAAACATTTTTTTCCATTTTGTGTTTGTTTTCTAATTAATAAATATACCAATCAAATATGGTGCTAGTTTATAACCACTAAAAGCACCTAACGCTGTTGGGATTGGGAATACAATAAATTTACCTAATTCTGTAACATATTTAGGTCTGTTTACTATTTTACCTAAAAAGAAATAATAAGCTAGATAAGCAAATAAAACAGCTACATCAATTCTAAGAGTAATAGATACAATTATAATTGCACCTATGAACCCATAAATAAAATTATCTCTAACACCACTATAAAGTTCATTTTTGGGTGTCTCAGAATATTGTTTAAAAATTAATTTAATAGTTTTCACTAATATATTTTTTACCATATTGTTATATACTATATATGTATTTATATAACGCAAATATAACGATTTTTAGTGGAATATTTAACCTTAATTTAATCAAGTAAAATATTATAACTTGTTATAGTTTTATATAACTTATTTAGTACACTAAAATCGCCTCTTTGTTCATAAGATAAAACATTTTCTTTTAATAACTTAAAGATAACATTTTTAAAAGATTCTATTTCTTCTTGTTTTAGTTTTTTGATTTTATCTACTACCTTAGTTGTGTCTACATTTTCATTCTTACTGAAAGAATATCTTTTAATATTACTATTCAATATTTTACCTTGACTTTCGGCAGTTTCAAATCTAATGTAGTCTGTATTATCAACATTATAGTAAGAATAACTACCACCATGTTTAAATACAATATTTAAAGTTTTGTCAGTGTGATTATATTTTGATGCAACTATATTTGATGATTCATAAATTGCTTCAATTATACCATTTTTTTCTACTTTATCAATTATCATTTTTTAATATTTTATATGATTTAATATTATTCAAATTATATACGGTACTTATAGTATGATTATCTTTTGGTGTTGATATTATCATATGGTTTGAACTTAATATATGATTTGAATCTTTAAATATAATTTTATTTATATTTTCACCGTTAAATTCATCTTTAATTAATATCTCAATAGTATATGTATCCATATTTTATGTGTTATCGTAATGTTTATTAATGTAACAAATATAAAAAAAAATAACTTAATATCTTAATTATAATTTTTTTTATCTAAATATTTTTCACAATATAATATTTTTTTAAAATTTCTCAATATTTATTAATAAAACTATTAACTATGCCATATAAAAATAGTCATAATATTATAAGAGCCGCAGCAGATGCTGATTTTGTTAATGAATTATATTTTCAAGTTTATGCATCACAAACGGCTTCACCAACAGTAAATGGTGTTGCAATTAACATGGGTGCAAGTAGTTCAATTGATATTATTGTTAAATCAATATCTAGTACTGCTAATGTATTTGTTATTGGGGATAAAAAAGATTCTGTGGATGCACCTACTACGCTTAGTAAGTATCCAGCACCTTAATAAGAATTAAAAATTAAATTTAAAATGAAAAAAAGAAATATAGTAAGACCAAATGGGTTAAAAGGTAAAGACAAGTTGAATAGAATGAGAGAATTAATGGGTGGTACATCTATTAATGAAAACGTAAATAGATATGTTGTTGAATTAACCAAAATGGGTCCAGATGGTAAAGTGTATGGAATTGTTAGAGAAAATCAAGAGTATTATATTAAAGTTACTAATAAAACAAAAAATATAATTGCTGAAGATTTTCAATATATGGGTGGATTAATGAACAAAAAAAGTAAAAGTTTCCCATCATATGCTAAAGCTATTAAAAACCTAAACCTTAAATTCATGAGTCTTAAAGAGTCTATTGGTGAATCTGGTCAAGTTAATATCTTTAAAAATGATAATCTATTGAAAGAGCATCATCCACTTAAATCTGATATGAAATTATCAGACACTAAGGGTATTGGTGATGGTCAAGAGTATGTTGTAAACAAAAAGGGTTCTAAATTATCTTATGATAATAAAGAAGGTAAAGAAAAGGATGGTTTTGGTGATAATGTAGCTATAAAAGATTCAATGGATGAATTGGAAGATGTAAAATTAAACGAGACTGAACGTTTAATTGATTCTATATTATCTGAAATAATGGACGATGAGCCAGAAGAATTACCTAAAGAAATTAAAGCTAAATTTGATGCTGAAGATGAGGCAGAATATCAAGAAAGATTAGCGGATGAATATCTTTCTTCCATGGAAGCACATGAAGACCCAGACCATGTACCATTTGAATATGGTATTGAAGAATCTATTAAGAATTTGGTAAACAAGGTTAACAATAGGATTAAAAAAAAAAGTAAAGTAAACGTAACTTCTGTATTAAAAGAAATGCGTTTTGATGAAAACTCGACAGGTTTATTCGAGGATGAAGAAGAGGGTTACAACCTTGATGAAGAGAAGTATGTAGTTAAGGTTGACGCTCCAGGAAAAGAAGAAGATATTTTTGGTGGAGATGATTCGATGGATTCTTTGGGTGATATGGATGATATGGGTGATGATGAACCTATGGTTGGCGAAAAACCATTTGATGACGAACCATTCGATGCTGGTGTTGAAGCTGACGAAGATGAAGACCCAGAAAAATTTATACAGCAATTGGCTGGTAAAATAGGTACTTCACTTAGAGCATATACAAATGAAAGAGGTGAACCAGATTTGGATTTGGAAAAATATGTTGTTAACTCTGTTATTTCAGCGACACATACATCTGAAATGGATGAAAAAGACCAAAAAGATATTATTAAAAAAGTTAAAATGGCTGGTGCTGGTTCTGATGTTGATGATAAAGACGTTGAAGCTGATGAAGATGAAAAACCAGAAGAAGAAGAAATGGATATTGATGTTGAAATGGATGATTCCGAAGATGAGATGAATGAAATTGAAAAAGAACTCCATGAATCTGCAAATGTATTCAAACACTTGTCGTTAAAAAAAAAAGAGAAGTAAGTAAAGGATTAGCGTATCATCTTAATAAAAATTTACCCCTTAATGAATCAATCTATCGATATGGTTCTAAGGGGTTTTTTGATTTATTTATTGAAGCTAAAGAATTATACGAATCTGGTGATTTAATCATAAATAATGAAGATGACTTGGAATTAATATCCTCAAAAATTGGTGCTGTCGGAATTTATGAAAATAAAAAAGTATATTTAAATGTACCATATTTGAATGAAGCTGAATACAAAGGAAAAAAAGTTGATTTAAACAAACCTAAAAGAAATACTGGTTCTGGAAAAAAATATTATGTATATGTTAAGA
>Ga0209535_1002752_pt1 | contig 11434 bp, 15 predicted proteins | sample LinPmetageLP28_FD_184041 | JGI IMG/M metagenome (GOLD analysis project Ga0209535, IMG submission 184041) | Marine viral communities from the Pacific Ocean - LP-28 (SPAdes) (version 2) | ecosystem: Environmental > Aquatic > Marine > Oceanic | place: Pacific Ocean | collected 2009-08-22
ACGGCGTATCACGCTTTTCACCCTTCTTCCTACCACAGGCTTTACCGGTACGTACATCTTTCCAGTCTTCTTTAAACCAACGCTTTAACGATGCGCCTTTCTCGGTCTTTCTAACTGCCACTCTTATTACCCCAGTTCTTAGCGCCTTTCTTGCGACACTTCGCAATAGCACCCGAAGCATAGGCGGAAGGGAAGACCTTATAGCGAGACTTAACCTTGCTATAGCACGCGTCTTTAACCGAACCGCCTTTTTTATAGTAACAACGCATTAGCTACCCTTCATCGTTACCATTTTAGCAGCACGTACGCCTTTGGTAGCGCAACCAGCGCCACGGACTTTGCCGCCAGCCTTATAGATTTTACCGCCAGCTTTTCTGCCGCCACCGCCTCTACGAGCAGCACTCCGGGCTTGTCGCATTGCTTGCCGCTGTTGTGAGGATCTACTATCTGTCGTTGGTACATCTAGTGGTGGTGCCATAGTTGTCATTGGTGGGCCTTGGTCTGGTGCCTCTTGCTGCGGCATCTCTCTGTTATTAACACCAGCACGTCGGTTAGCCATACCAGCAGGCATAGGGCCACCGCGTTGGAACTTCATGGCCTTGTCGCCAGCAAACTTACGCTTGCCCATTGACTTCTCCATACCTTCGCTCTCGTCACGACGAGACTTCATACTTTGCTTCTTTTTACCGTTCTTAGCGCCCATAGAATCATCTAGACGAGCGTTATAGCCTTGCGACATTCCACCGGCTTGGTATTTCTTCATTCCTTTCATCTTATCAGCCTTTTCATAGTCTTTGCCTACTGACTGAGGTACCCCAGTTTTTTCGGCAAATTTAGGGTTATTGGCTACTGCAGCCATAAAATCTTGTTGCTTTTTGCTTTTGCTAGGCATCAGCAATTCCACTTCCGCAAGCTCTTGTTTATCCTGCTATTAGGATCTTTTGCTGTCTTAGAGCTGGTGTTACGTTTCTTCATACCTTCCATACGAGCGCAGAAAGACTTGCGGCGTTTAGCGGCTTTAGAACCTTTTTTCAGCTTGCTTGGCTTCGTAGTAACAGCAGTTTTTAACTTGCTGCCGGGGTTAGCCTTACGATAACTAGCAACGCCTTTTTTGTTCAAACCGCCAGAGTCGCTCTTGCCTTCCTTACGCGTCCACGCAGGAGACTTAGATACATTTCCACCTGCTTTGTAATAAGCACGCATCTGCGTTACCTATAAAACACGGTCGCTGCTGTACAAGCAGTAAAGGCAGAAATATAAACATCCGAATTACAGCGTATGCCGTCGTTAGGTATATTAACCGAGTGCGTAGCACTTGCATTGAAGTCTAGATCCAGTACGGTCTCTCCACCATTACCATTAGTAACAGTAACGCGAGGAGAGCCAGTAGTGGTCAGGACTTGAATCTGCGTAATACGCGCAGGGCCAACACCTAATGATCCGGTTCCTGTAATCCGTTTTGACTGGATATCAGAACTAGACATTCCCTACTCCTTATGGCTGTACCACGGTGTTGTAGGCTTGTGCGTACAAAACAGTAATACGGACAGACCCAGCATTTGTAGCAGCAGAAGCCGTTACGTTTAAACGTAGGTCTGAAGTGCCAATATTACCCCACTCTAACGTACCACCGCCTGAAACACCTAGAGCCTTAATGCCAACAGTAGTGCCTGATGCTAACGTGTTTACGAATGTATTAGCACCGCCACCGACCTGACCAACACTAATGTTTGTTGTAGCATTTGCAGCCGCAACTAAGTCAACAATAATATCTACAATTTTAGAGTTAGCAGGGATTACGATATCTGTTGCAACCGCTGCGAGTGCGCCACCCGCAAGACTCTGTACTGTGTCTTGACACATTACAACATAACCTACGTTAGCAACGTCTGTGCCAACCGTAGTTCCTACAGTATTACGAATATTACCAGCCCGGATTGGGCCAGAGAAAGTTGTGTTCGCCATGAGTATCTCCTGTCGTGGCTAGTGTCAGGTACGGGATGCACCTGTCAGGGATAAGTTCTTTATACTACAGAAAAAAGAAAGGGGCAACAAGTGCCCCCCGCTTCTATACCAGCATTATGCGCCGGGTGAACCATAAATCCCGAGGGGATCAGATACACCAAACGAGTAACGCTCACGAGCTTTGTAGCGCGAGTTGCCTGTATCGAAATCAGCATCCATAGACGTTGACATCGGAGTACGGACAAAGTGCTTCAAACCGTTAGGTACGTCAGTCATTAAGAACCACGCATCTGGGTCAGTCAGATAGTGGTTAACTGAGTATCCTTCGGGGATAGAGCCGTTGTTACGAAGTGCGTTGATGTCGTTATCCGCAGTACCAACACGTCCTTCGGTCTCTAACAAACGAGTTGCTACAAACTGAAGATTGGGTGGGATAATCAACTTACGAGGCTTCGCAGCGATCAACAGGCTTCGCTCATCAGTCCAACCAGCAATCTGAATAACAGCCGCTTCTAAAGAAGTTTCGTTAAGGTCAGCCGCGATAGCAGGACGGTTTGAGTTAGTGCCGCCAGATACAAGTGGGTGAGCCGTTGAAAGCAGCGTTTGCCCGTCACCGTAAGTGGTGCCAGCAGCAAAGCCGTTGTTCAAGATGGTAGCACCTTTAACTTGCTTGGTGTACGCCATAGCGCGAGCGAGAGCTTTCGTATAACGAGCAGACAGTGAGTCATACAAGTTATCTTCGATAGCTTCTTCAGTAATACTGAAGCCCATCGCAATCGTCTCATGCGTGTAACGTGCACTCCATGCTTCTTGTGCATTGTCATATTCGATGGCAGAACCTTCGTTTTTAACAGGTGCAGCAGAAAAGCCGGACAGTTTGGTTTCTTCTTCAAAAGAACGGTCAGAAGATTCTGATTCAAAAATCTCCTTCGTTTCTTCCCCATACTTAGCATACTCTAAACCAAAAAGAGCATTAAGACCGGGGAGGAGTTCTTTCAGTAATTGGGCTCTTGAAATAGCCATGATTTACTCTCCTTATACGCCAGTTGCGTTTTGATACTGGTGCATGCCCCAGTTCCACTTCACGATAACTTCTACGAAAGCATCAGCGCCAGTAGCCGTTTCAGGCACTACGTCGATGATTCGGATAGGTTGTGTAGCAGTGGTAGCTGTCGTAGAGCTAATAGAGATTCGAGAATCCCCAGTAGTAGTAACTCCAGCCGTTTGGATGAGCACAGAATTGTTACCTACAGCGGTACGAGCCACGGTAGCGATGTTAGCAGTGCCAGCAGCGGTAACTGCGACCTTGAACAAAGCATCGGGATCGTCAACAACATAGGCAACGATATCACTAGCAACTGTGCCAGTGGGATAGTATTGACTGAACAACTGATAACCCAAAGCAGGGCTAGTGTATGAACAACCAACAAAGACGCCAACGGGGGTGGCGGTAGCAGTACCAGTGTCTTTTTCGATGTTTCCAGTGTTAACTAACTTAACAACATCACCATTGAAGATGTTTGCTGCGTAGCCAGAAGCAATAGGAAACTGTCGAGTAGCACCAGCAAATACCCTTCCACCGACCAGATTGACCGGTTTCAGACCATATGGGCCTGATACAGTAGGATAAGCCATTAGAGACTCCTCAAATTAAAGTTAGATTCCTTTACCAAAAGTAACCTTCGTCTTCCGCTCGTTAAATAACGGCATACGAGGGTCGTTCTCTCTCATGAGGCTGTTGTCTACAGAAAGGATCTGAGCATTATTTTGATTTTCATAATGTTCGTTTCGCTCTTCCGGTAGTTCAGACGGAGCTTTACAAAGCATCAGACCGCCGATTACAACATTGTCTTTGAACCGTTCGTTTTCAACGGCGACCATTGTAATTTCGGGATGATCTTCTGCCCTTACAGGCTCCCAGCCTTCACGGAGTTTGGACGAAACATTAGTGGCGTCAACTTGACCTTGCGTGCTTACACGAACCCATTTAAAAGCGTATCCGTCTTCGGGGGTAGGTGAAGGCAGGACTTCTGGTCTTGACCATCCTCTTTTACGGACTGTTTTTTCACGAGTCGTTTGTTCACGATCTATTCTATTCTGAGCCATTATTGTTTCCTCATGTCTATAGCAACCTGTTTGGCGTATTGTTCGGGGGTGAGACCCAACCGTTTAGCAACTGCAACTTGTGTTTGCGTTAACCTAATTTTTTTAGGGGCTGTGCTCCGCGTTGCGGGTGCAACCACATTAGTTTGTCGCTTCCGTTGTTCTGGTTCACCAACATCCTCGAAATTATCGGGGAAGATCTGTCGCATACGAGAATTAATCTTCTCGTAGTAATCGTCACTTTGAGGACTTACGCCCTCTTTGACAAGTTTTGTATGCAACCCCAGCGCAAAACTTGTCATTTCATCATCTTGTCCGAACCACGTATTGGATGCTGCCCAATCGTTTGCTCGGTCGTCAATAGGTGCTGGGGCGAATTGTTCTTGGATTTGCTCTGTTTGTACAGGAGTTTCTTCCTGTTGTAAAGCGGGACTTTTAAGGTTACCAAGCCTGTCAGACTTTATCTTGGCGTTAGTTAACTTCTCTTGTGCGTCAAGAAGTTTATCAGCATCACCTGCTTCATACGCCTCTTTATAAGCGCGTTTAGCAAGGATTGCTTCACCTGCAGCCGTACGTTTAGCCTGCTCTAGAAGGATTTCTTGGTTCTTATCAACCGTACCCTTAAGCTGTTTATTCTCGTCAACAAGCTGTTGAGCCAGTCTTTCAAGTTCTTGGCGTTCACGTAAGGCAGTTTCTTTAGCCCGTCTTTCGTCATGATACCCTTTACTGAAGTGCTGAATACGCTTACGTACTTTTTCAGAGTAGTCTTCAAGCTCCTCGTCAGTAACGTCCTCTGGTGGTTCCGCAGGCTTACGATTTCGGTCAGCTTTTGGCGTGTCGTCAAGCACTTCAACTTCATAATCTTCTTCCTCTACAACCTCTGCTGTTTCTTTTTCAGGTTCTGGTTGAGGTTTTCCTGATACGTCGATCTCCGTAGCACTTGAAGATTCAATATCAATGTCGGTACTTTCCTCGGTTTCATCCGGGAAATTAAATTCTACTTTTTGAAACGGCATGTTAACTCCTTATGCTCGCGTGATACCACGCGGATCTGCCACAATAGCTTCAATAGAATCATCGTTCATCAAACGATACTCTACCCCACCAACCTTGAACCGAGTGCCCGTGTTCATACGGAACATCACATAGTCACCCGCTTGGCACCACGGGCCTGTTGGGAACCGATCTTCGTCAGAATAGGCTTGCTCGCCCATATCCAACACAAGGCCGATAATCGACATAATGTGTTCTTGGTTCATTGTAGTGTTAGATTTGAGCAGTCCGGTTTCCCCAAACGTCTCTTCTACTTGCGGTAACGCGACCAGAACTCTATACCCTACGGGTTTAGGTAGCTGCGCCTCGATCTCTTCAGGTGTTAACATCTCTTCAGGTGTTAATGTTTCTATTGCTTCACTCATCATACTCTTCCATATTGCGCGAGAGGTCTTCTACATAATTAATACAGGCTTCGAGACCCCGAACCATACCTGTAACTTCCTTATACTGAGCGAAGTCTTTAGCTCCACCCCCTCCAAGAAATTGTAGTGCAGAGGATTTATCTTCCTCGAATTTATCTTTAAGCACGTCTAAGACGGTTTTAGCCATTACTGACCCTTATTCTGTTGGTCTATTAACCTAAGCAGTTCTAGGTTTAGTTTGTCTGTGTTCTCAGTCGTTGACTTCGCCAGCTTCAACCCGTCTTTTTGGGCTTCCAGCGTAAGTTCTTCTTTATCAAGTTGTAGTCGTTTCGTAGCAATAGCCGAATCAATGGCTTCTTTCTGCCCTCTTCGTTGCTCTTCAGACATACGGATTTGGATATCTGCAGCGTTCTTCTGGGCTTTAAGCTGTACTTCCTGCTCTTTAATCGCCACTTCTTTCTGCTGTAACTGGAACAGTGGGTCTTGCGCTTGTTGCTGCGCTGCCTGTTGTGCCTGTTGCTGCTGTTTACCTTGCGTAAGTTGCGTCCCAGCCTTAGCCATAAGCTGTGCTAGGGTGACTTCGATATCTTCTGGCAAGTCTTCGTTCGGTGCAGGAAGCGGTGCGCCCATCTTCTCTTCGATCTGCTTGCGGTACTGGAAGCCTAAGTGTTGCGCTAAGTGCGCTTGTAGAGCCGCCATAATGGCTTGACCCTGCGGGTTTTGACCAATCATCTGAGCAACCATAGGGTCTTGCATAAACGACTGGTGGGTCGCCATGTGCGCTTCATGGTCTTGGTAAATGAATGCTTTCATCGGTTTTCCAACCAGCGCATCCATGTTCTCACTAACCGGATCAGTGGGTCTAAGATCGTCTTCAGTCGGAATCAACTTATCCGCATTCTTAACGCCCAGTACCTCAATCATTTGCCGATGTAACTGCGGCAGGTCGTAGATCTGTGGAGCCTGTTGCGACATCTGGAGTACCGCTTGGTACTGTACAACCCGCTGCGCCATCGTAGAGCTGTTTGGATCACTGACGGGGATCACGTCCACCATCATATAATCCGCTACCCTAGCACTAACTTCTCCACGTACGGGGATATAGTCGTACTCGGTAGGTGCATACTCAGACATGATTGTCTTGAGCATCTTGAACTCTTGCTTCATGGCATAATGAACACGCGCTTGTACTGCAGCCATAGGCTTAAGCGTACGCTCTAACAGCGCCAGCGTCGTTCCTACCGGAGCGTTAGCCGACATGTCAGATATGTTCATATCACTGATAGCCCCTAACCGGCGGCCCTCAGTTGTAATCTGGTTCAATAGGGCGAGAAGAGTCTGGCTTGGCTCTTTGTACGGAAGTGGCATAATGTTGTCGCGGATACTACCAGACGGTACATCCACATCCTTCCATTCCCCCGGCTCGATGGGCGAGTCATCACCCTTGATCCGTAAGCCACGAGACTTCAACCCACCGGGAAGGTTAGACAGCGTACCGGCATCGACCAACTGACGAATCAGCGAGGTACCTGCACGAGCATACCCACCGATAATGTGGATCAAGCCAAGGCCGTAGAACCCAAACCCCGGTACATAGACGTAGTGCACGAAGTGCTGACGCTTCAGCATCAACGGGTCTTCTTCGCTCCAGTTACGTCGAATCGCTAGAACATTACCCGTACCACGTTCAATCGTGACAACGTAAGGCTTTGCAATCTCGTCTTCATCTTCGTCGATACCTTCAATAATAAGATCCGCGTGTACTTCGTATATCGCATATCGATCATCGTCAGTAATAGAGTAGCCACCTTCTTCGGCCTTCCTCTTCTCAATGTCTGTATGGAACGGCTGTGGATCACCGAGGTCTACCTCTCTGTAGAACCCCATCGCTTGTAGCTTCTTCAGCTCGTTCTTGGTCTTCCGCATGACGTGGGTAACACGCTCTGCAGTCTCAATATGGGACGCGCCGTAGGGCACGATAACGTCTTCGGCAGGAATATAGATAGCTACCTGACGCCCTAAACTCGGGTCATAGTAGACCTTCTTAAACGCAGACCCCGCCAGTCCTAGGCTGTATAAGAGGCGTTCATGCTCTGGCCGATACTCAACCATGCGCTCAGTCAGCTCATAGTTCATATCTGCTTTTACCCTGTCAGCAGCTTCGGCTTTCTCGGGTGTTTCCTCTCCTAGTACCTTTACACGTACGGGGCCAGCGGCTGGGAAAGTCTCGCTCATCGTCTCTGCTTGGAAACGTATCGCAGCTTCGGCCAGTACAGTAGAGTAAACCCCGCAGGCACCTTCCCACGGGTCTGTGCGCTCTTCGTACTTGAACCCTAATACGTCCAGTCCTTTGACAAACGTATCAGCCCAATCTTTTCGACTATCAACGTCAGCGTCGATAAGTCCAACTAAATCCTGTGCAAGCCCTTGCAGCTCGCTATCATCTAACGCTTCAGCAAGGTTGGCATCAAACCCCATAAGGTCTGCTTCATTGCCATCAGGAATTAACGTGATTTCCATACTGCCATCGGACAGCGTAATGCTTTCAGGATCGACGATCTCGATCTCTAATGCTTCTCCACCAACAAGCTCGTCGTCCATCATCTCGCCTTCGAGTAGATCATCAATGCCTTCTGGTGCCGCGTACAAACCTTTTTCAATTGCCATAATTTTTACTCTATAATAGTCTTGTACGCCCACCTGCATTGAACCCTTCAGGTAGCGTAGGGAGGGCGGGGGTATTTAAAGCCTTTTGTGCCGCTTCAACTTCTCTAGCTTGGTTTGCTGGCACTACTTCTGCTGCTGTAGCTGCTTCTCGTTGAGCATACTCTTCAGGAAAATACTCATAAACCATATCATCTTCCATTTGAACTAAAGCCTCTTCAACCTCTTCAGGGCTACGGTAGTAACCTTTTTTGGCCTCTTCAAGGTAACGTCTTACTATAGGATTCATACCAGCAGCAAGGGGTTTTTCCCCCCTGTCTCTAAGGATTTTTGTAGCCAATGCAATAAAAGGCTTTGGGTCTTTGGTGTCGTTGTCTGCCATAATTTTTACTCTTAGTAATACCCGCCACGCCGTTGTTTGAAATAACGTATGTCATCAGGTTCATCAGTTGGTAAGCGTATGAAACCACCTTGTCTAAAACGCATTAACGCCATGACTGTCGAATCCACTAAGTCATCATGGCTCATAAACGGGAATCCAGCAATCTCTTCAATTACTTCCTCCGCCCAGCGAGTTTCAGGTATCCATACTATACCTGATGCTACAATATCAGCGACGGAATTTAAACGTGCTAATTTATCACCAGATCCTCTATGAGGCGTATACTCTTGTACTGGCAGTCCCATACGGCGCATCTCCTGATAGATCGCCACACCAGAACTTTTCTTCTCCACGATAAACGCATCAGGTTCCCAGTCAGCGTATTCTTCCAACGCCAACTCTTTCAACTCGGGAAACTCCAACCGCTTCTTAATACTGTTCAGTAAGATGATGTTGTACGCTTCGGCCTCATCATTAAAGAAGACTCCCCATGTCGTCAGGGCCGTAAAGTCAGCACGGTTGTGCTTCTCTGCAGCAGAGTCTAACGACATGATAATATACTCGCAGTTGGGCGGGTCTTCCTTTGTCCAACGACTCCACCACTCACGCTTAACGATGGCAGCTTCTTCCGCCGTGGGTTCCTGCTGATACTGGGCGTTCCACTGGAAGACTGGCATAGAAGCCTTAGTCCGTAGCAGTGCTTCCAAATCAAAGAACTCAGGCCATAACGGCTTCTGTACAGGCTTACCTGTCTTTTTATCTGAGGTCTCTAAGATCGCAGGGAACTCGATCACCTCGAACTCATCAGCACGTTCGTTGTTTCCCATATCCCGCACAACACGACCTGTCAGGTCATCCATGTGCCAACGGGTTTGGATAATCGCTACCCGACCTCCGGGCATAAGACGCGTACGTGCCCCAAACGTGTACCACTCATACGCCTTCTCAAATACCGAGAAGTTACCGTTAATAACGTCTTGCTCAGAGTGCGGATCATCCACCAGAAGCAGGTCAGCACCACGTCCAGCAAGGGCTGAACCCACCCCACAAGCGTAGTATTCGCCCCCTACACTGGTGTTCCACCGACCTGCAGACTTGGAATCAGAGGCCAAACCGACCGTAGGAAACACCGCTTTATAGGCGTCTACACCGATTAAATTACGTACTTTACGCCCAAAATCTACAGCTAAATCAGTAGTATGCGACACCATCATGACTTTTTTATTAGGATTCCGCCCTAAGTACCACGCTGGGTAAAAGATAGACACTAACTGGGACTTACCGTGACGTGGGGGTATGTTTACGCATACTCTATCCTTGTCCCCACCCTCAATCGCCATCAGCATGTCAGCCAATATGCGGTGATGTTTACCCACAATGAACTCAGGCATCATCGCCTTGCAGAACTCTATCAGGTCGTCGTACGCTAACTTGTTTTTCTTGCGGGAATCCAGCTCATTGACCAGTTTGTCGATCTCAAGGACTTCATCTTGGGTATAATCGTCCAGATTATCCAACATCACTTGGATTTCTTCTTCTGTAAAGTCTAAAGCGACCTCACTCATCGTCATACTCTTCGTATATCTCGGGTTCTTCAGGTGTCAACCCTAATTCTGCGTCCACGTCAATAACTTTTCCCTCAAATATGATGGGTGCACCCAATTCTTCGGGCGGATTGACTAACTTCTCTAGTTTTTGACGCAGCTTCAAACGCAGGTCGTCCGTAGACTGGTGCGTTATAGTGACTTCTGACTTCTCTGCAAACAAACTAACGTCTGAGATCTTACCTAACAGCTCTAGGGCACGGATTCTTACCCGTGGGTCTGGGTTCTCTGACTCTAGTAGCAGCTTATTGGTTACAAGGTGGCGTATCTGGGTAGCACTCTCGGCTACAGACTGCCCAAACTCTTGCAAGATGTTGTTAGTAAGCACTAATGAGGCCGGGGTCATCTTAGCAGCCTTGGGGTTGCTCACTTTCTTAGATGTTTTTATAGGATCTTCGGCGTATTCCACGGCTAGACCTGCTGCTATGGTCTTATCACCCTTGTCTGGCGCTATGTCTAGGCCGTGTTCGGACAAATATAACGCAGTATTGCAGGCCGCTTCCGCACGAACGCGGAGATCTGCATAGGACATGTCCACAGATAGGGGTATTCCAACTTCTGGATGAAGCACTACTGTCATAGATGTACGCAGGTTGTTAACCGTTACCGCAAATGTACACGAAAAATAATTTTTTGCAACATTAATCCATTATACTCATTAACTTATCTATAAACCCCGGTTCTTCCGGCAAGAACCCTAACCGCATACGCTCTTCTTCGGACATATCTCCTAAAATACCTGTTTCTAGGTTTTCTAAGCCCCGTAACATATCCTCTTCTCGGCTAAGTAAGTTTTCCCGAGTTCTTTCCCCCGTCTGCAACTGCCGTATAAGTTCGTATATTTCGTGTTCACCTTGGGTGGTACCAACCCTATTTAAGTTAGCCACATCCCTACGATGTGCACGGGTGTCTTTCCACCACGGTGCACCTTCTTCTTTTTCCTGCGATAGATAGTCTTGTACTCTTTCGGAACGTAGCCCTCTATGCCGTAACTCATGCTTTAACGTATCTTCGTATGGATGCCCTTCAATTTTATTGTATTGCGTCGTTAAGTCTGCAAAAACATCATCCCCTTGGGGAGGACCACCAACAATAGCGGCCTGAATACCACTAAATCGGTCGCTAAGTATCTCTTCATACTCCGGTAAAGACATGGCACCGTCATAATTTTGGTAGGGGGTTACGTATCGCCCTAATGTCCTAGAGCCGGTACTGCCTATAGGTCTGGTATAACTTCTTATGTTTGCAGGTTGGCTGAATTGTGGGTTATCTGTTTGGTCACCGTATAGCCCAAGCGC
>Ga0209535_1002753_pt1 | contig 11430 bp, 20 predicted proteins | sample LinPmetageLP28_FD_184041 | JGI IMG/M metagenome (GOLD analysis project Ga0209535, IMG submission 184041) | Marine viral communities from the Pacific Ocean - LP-28 (SPAdes) (version 2) | ecosystem: Environmental > Aquatic > Marine > Oceanic | place: Pacific Ocean | collected 2009-08-22
GTGCAAATAGTTATTTCGGAGGAAGTGGTAATTTCGGGATTGGTACAACTACACCAACGGGGAGGCTAACTGTTCAAGGAACTAACACCCTTTCAACTTCGTCAGCTTTACAAATTTATGACGGTGACGGTACGCCTAATTTACTTTGGGACTTTAAAAACGATGGTACTTTAACTGGGAATAAATCAAAAACAACTTTACAAGCTCAAAACACAACAACAAACAGTTATACTGAATTTACTTTTCAAGCTTTAGCGTCAAATGGAAGTACAAGGCACTTTTTTATAGGTAATGCTGGGGAGGTTGAAATTGGAAAAGGAATTATCAACACTTCATCAGGGGATAAATCTGTTGATTGTCTTTGGGGAGCTGAGGGGTTAACAAGAGGCGGCTCTGGTCAATACGCCGTTGTAATTGGAAGTGGTAACAATGCAACATTCGGAGGCACGGGGGCGATTGCAATTGGAAAAAATGTTACCGCAGGAAGTGGCCGCACGGTTGGAATAGGGGAATTTATAAATGTAAGCCACGAACACGCTTTCGCTTTAGGAAGAAATTTAACTAGTGCAAGTGCGGATGTACTTTTAATGGGCTCAAATAACACATCAAGCGGTCGTTATTCAGTTTTACTAGGAAAATATTTAGAATCAACAAGTCAAGGAGCTAGCCTAATTGGAAACGGTAATACATCAACGGGAGCAAAACTTGTAAACAATACATCAAATAGTTTAGCTTTAGGTTGGAATAGTACAACTCCACAACATTTATTTAAAAGTACTGGGGTTAATTTAACTTTACCAACTAGCTCAAGCGGTTTAAGTTCAGGAGATTTATACAATGATGGTGGTACAGTAAAAATAGTTTAATAAATAAAGATGATTAATAACAAAGAATATTACAAGATTACAGGAGACATAACAGCTGACTTTGGTGTTAGTGTATCAAATCCTATTATTAAGATGGTTGCATACGCTACAAGTGTAGAAAGTGATGGACTGTTAAACTGTGAATATAATATCTACTATTCTGAAGACAACTACTTAAATGGTGATTATTTTTTTAAAGCTTCAAAAGATGGTAAAAGATTAATTAATTTTACTTATCCTATTGCTGATGTTCCAAATTGGGGTTTTCAAAGTTATAAGGATGACCAGAAGAAAATAATAGCAGATACTTTTGGTTTAGATATTTCAAATGTTGAACTAGTACAAGAAGATTAAAATGAACAAAGAACAAGCATTAAACTTATTAGTTAGCCTAGCTTCTCAATCAGAGATGCCAAAAGCTTTAACTGTTAATGATGCTAAAATATATATAGATCAGATAAACGAAGCTTTAAATGTAATAAAAGAGGCTATAAAAGAAGATTAAATGTATTTTGGTAATATATATCCATACTTCACAGAAGAAGAGATTAGAGTTGCTTTATTAAGGCAAATAAGAAAGCACAACATAACTTATGTAATGCCTGTCTTTGAAGAAGCTTGGCAAAGTAAATTCTGGAGGGTTGATGGTTATGATGGTGCAACTTTTATCCAAGATAAAACCCATCCTAGTGTGGATGTTTTTATTCATGATTGGGCTTATAGGGTTTATGGTGGTAACAAGTATGATGATTATATCTTTTATAGGCTTCAAAAAATCCTAAAAGATAGGGCTAAAAGAAATTATTTAGGAGTTAGAATCTTTGGTTTTCCTTTAAGGCTTAAAAACAGAATACAGAAGAAATCAGGTCTTTCAACGAAAAACGTTTTAAAGCTATACAAAGCGTTAAAAAAAATAGATGTTTAAATAAAATTAAAATGGAAAAATTAACAGAAGAAAAAAAAGCTTATATTACCTTAATTCAATTACTAGACATAGCAACTACAAGGGGTGCTTTTAATAGGGTTGAAGTTTTAAAATATAATAAAGCTTTAGGGCTTTTAGATAATATATTCCAGGAAGAGGGAGATTATGTTAACGAATAATTAAAACATAATTTTTCGTTCTCCGTTGAAAAAAGTATAATATATTATTTTTCTATCTTTATGAGAAATAAGCACGTAATGGATAACACTAATTTTGGTATTTTTATAAATACTATTTTTTCTTTTTTCGGATGGGCTTCTTTAAGTCAAAACGTAGAAAACATAAGAGACAGTATACCTTCTTTAGATTATTTTAAAATAATAGTAACCTCTGCTGCCGAGTCAGGCATTGATGCAACTAGCAAAATATCCGTTTTAGTTTTAACTTTTCTTTCAATTATAACTTCTTCAATAACAATAGGTCAGTTTATTTATAAATTTTTCAGAAATAAAAAAAACAAGAACTAATGAAGTTAAGTAATAATTTTTCTTTATCGGAAATGTTAAAAAGTAATACCGCAAGTAGAAGGGGTGTTGATGAGCAGTACGACCCACCTATGGATGTTATTGAGAATTTAACTAAACTATGTAAAGAGATTTTACAACCTATTAGAGACAGCTTAGAGATGCCAATTAGGGTTACTAGTGGTTATAGATGCGAAAAGCTAAATAAAGCCATAGGAGGAAGTTCTCGAAGCCAACATATAAAGGGTGAAGCTGCTGATATTGAGTTATGGATAAGAGGTCAAGAGAAGAATGCTATTTTATTAGATGAGATAATTAACTTATCATTTAAAAATAAAATAAAGTTTGATCAGTTAATAATAGAATATCCCGACAAAAACGATATACCTCAATGGATTCATATATCCAATAGTGAAGAACCTAGAGGTCAAATTTTAGTTTGTAAAAAAATTAACGGTAAAACCGTTTACTCTAATGCCAACTTATGAAAAAGTTTAATAGTTTTTTAAATAAGGCTAAAGTGTTTTTAGCTAGTAAAGGTAAAGACGTAGGGCAGTTAGCTATAAACGCAGCCACAGGAAACTTTAAGGGGGTTATAAAAGAGATTGGAGATGTTTTAGGTGCTGACCTTTCACCAGAAGGACATGCACTTTCTGAGGAGTTTAAATTAAAGATAAAAGAATTTGAGCTAGAGCATGAAAGGTTAATAATGGAAGATAGAAATTCTGCTAGAGATATGCAGGAGGAAGCGTTAAAGCAGGGTGGTAGTCTAGCTAAAAACTTTATTTATTACTTGGCTGCTTTTTGGAGTGTTATTGGAGCTACGTTTGTAATACTTTCATTCTTTGTTGTTGTTCCAGAGGGGAACACACATTTAGTAGATACTTTAGAGGGGTTTATACTTGGTAATATAGTAGCTTCTATAATAGCTTTCTTTTATGGAGGTATGAATGACAACTAGTCATCTCCAAATAACTTATAGTAAAGCAAGTAGTTGTAATCTTTAACTATTTGTTTTTTTGTTTTAGACCAGGTAAAGTTTCTTTTTTTTTCTAAATCTCCTGTTTCCCATTCCATATGATGCTCAGGACATAAAAGTTCTATATTGTCTTTGTTTAATCTAAGCTCTGGTGTTCTACCTTTAGTTAGTATATGAGAAAAGAATATAGGTTGAGGCTTGTTTCCTAGCTTCTTCCCACAATTAGAGCATACATGCTTTCTTTCTTTCCATATTTCCATAAACATATCCCATTCTCCGGTTTTGTTTTTTTTCATTAAAACATATTTTTTTTATGGTCCGGATTAGATTTAAAAAATTCTTCTGTTATGTCTACTGATTTGTGTATATAAAATGTGTAACCATCAGGATTAATTTTTTTACATGTAATAAAAGAATCGTCTATCCTGCAGACCTCGTATTCATCTTCTTTGTATGTAAAAACATCCCCTGGTTTTAAGCCGTACTTCGTCATTTAGGTATTTTAATCTCTAAATATATTAATATTTTTTTTATACAAAAAAGAGGGGTTTAACCCTCTTTGTAATTTTTAATATTTACTCTAAAAGTAGCCCTCTTGCCTGGGGGTCGCTTGTTGAGTATCCGTCCGTTATCTCCAAAAGAAACAACTTCATCATATTTAGAGAATGCCATAATCTTTTGCTTTAGTTTGTCTTTGGTTTTTTCAAGTAAGGATATATCGTCTGTACATTTTTTGTACTGAACCGCTATATCCCATTCCTTTTCTTCTCCTGCTCTAAGTGTGTCCTCATAAGATGTTTTGTACTTGTCTTTATAAAACTCTAAGTACGCTTCATTTCCTGAAGGCTCAGGCTCTATATCTGTAATCTGCCTGTCTATTTCTAACTCATCTCCTTCAGAGTTGTAAATATCTTTAGCCATGGTCACACGATTCCAAAACTCATAAGACTTAACAATAATCTCTTGACATAGTTCTAAGTCCATATCTAAGGGTAATACATTAAAGTCTACTCCTGCTACTAGGTATGCAAGTTCAGCATATGTAATTCCTAATACTATCATTTGCAGGTTTGTTTGGACTACGTATCTATGTGGAATCCCTAGCTCATACTTTTCTGATGCGAACTGAGAAACCATTTTAATCTCTAGAGATGCGTCTGATTCAATTATCTCACCTGTAAATGGGCTAACTTGTCCACCAGGAATGAAGAAGTCTAAGGAGGCTGATAAATGAGGATAGTTGATGTTTATAGCATAGCAAGGGATAGGAACTTTTGTTCTAATCTTTTTTGCTTGCGTCCAATTATCTACCCATCCTGTTTCTGTTCCGTCATAGAACTCCCATAGGTCTGATATTTTCTCTTCAAAGTGCAATCCGTTTACAGTAAACTTAGTTGCAAAGGGAGGGATGTCATAGTCTATCTTACTTCTGAATAGTTTTACAGAGTCACCATACTCATCCATTTCTATTATTGTGGCTATCTCTGATGATCCTAATGTGTTTTTTCTAAATGAATACCAATCTTCATTTCTTTTTCCCTCTACAAATTGGGGAATAAAAAATCCGTATACATCTTCTTTTATTTGTTTAGCGTACTTAGCGTATTCTTCTAAGTGTGCAATCTCCTCTGGAAGTTTACATCCGAGGTTGTCTGCTGACAGGTCTATTTTGCTCATGTTTGTTTAAATAAAAAAAACGGGCTTCACCTATTCCCGTTATTTGTAAGTGTGAGTGTAATGATGGCTTCTTTAAATTTGATAATTAAAAAGGTAAATCGTCGTCCTCGTAAGGAACTTCTTCTTTTTTCTCCTCTCTTTTTAGCTTAAGAAAAGCATCCACCTCTGTTGCTGTTTGTTTTAACTCAGGGCTAACAGTGTTAAGAATATTATCCTCGGCAGGTTTTAATTGAGAACACATTTCTTTAAGCTTTTCATGAAGCTCAAAGCGATCATAATCTGTTCTGTCTCTTAGCTTAGTAACCTTAGTTAGGTTCATTTGCTCCTCAACGCTAAGTTTCCATTTAGGTCTGTCATCTCCGTTTATCGTTAGATAAGCTGTTGGATAAGATTTACCATCTTTGTTTCTTGTTGCTAAAGAAATGTTAATTAACCCCAACTCTGTGTAAGAGCTAAGTGTGTTAAGAATCCCTCTACCTACCATGCTAAGTGATGATTCAATAATATAATCCATACCGTTATCGGTAATGGTAAGGTTAAAAACTTCTGTTTGCTCTCCTTTAAACTCATTAATCTGAAATTTAATGGATTTAAAATAACCGCTAACAAATGTTTCGCTTTGTGTGTGCTGATACTTTCCTGTTTCAGCACTCTTCTCATAAACCTTAAACACTGGCTTTTCTTCTTTAGTGTTTAGCTTTAAGTAAGTCTTCGGAGAATTATCTCTTCCTAGTCCCATAATATATAAAATTTAATTGTTTACTAATTTAATAAGGAGGTTCTTCTGGTCTACTACCTTTAAAAACTGTTCCTTTGTTGTAATTGTTTTGATCCTCCATTTCAGAAGTTTCTTGTTGTTCAAATACGTAATCATCAAAGTTTGGTCTCTCATCTTTCGTACTGACAAATTCCTCCTCTAAGATAGTCTTTTTAAACCATCCTCGCAAAGGACTTTCGTTGTCAGAATCATAAAAACTAAAAAAATCTCTATGCTTTCCTCTTCCCATATTTAAAAGTACAGGACTGTCTAGTGGTGTCTCTAAACCACCAGTATGTCTAGATTTAACCTTTTTTACAGCTACTTGTGTTTGATTCCTTAATTCTTCTACAAACTTGTATCTGTGTACCAACAACATGTGTGTGCATTTGTTTTCCCATACAACACCATCAGCAAGGTCAGCAGCATTTAAAGGAGAGGGATTACCTTTTAAATCACCCGATTGGTGAATCCTTCTTGCTGACTCTGTGTTGGAGTGCATACCTATGTATAAAGACATGTTCTTGTGCTTGCACCACTTCTGTAGCTTAGTGGTTACTTGAAGTGTGTATTGATAAGTATTAAGCTTTCTGTCTACTTCAGTATAATCTACTGTTAAAGCGTTCCATGGGTCAATAAATAGATAATCATACTTTCCTTTCTTGGCTTCAATCTTTTCCACCATGCTTAAAATATCTAGGTAGCTAAGCATGTCTTCTGTTTCAATAAATGCAAAGTTCTTGTCTAAGTATTTTAATCCTTTGTCAATGTGTTGTTTAGGAATATCTTTAACTTTTTCTCCATACAAAAACTCAAGGATAAACACTTTCAACTCCCAAGCTGGGTTCTCTGTACTGTATATGATGACACGCTTACCATGAAGAGCATTCGCTAAGGCAAATAGAAAACAAGCTATAGTGGTTTTACCTAAACCAGCAGTACCTCCTACAATGTCAAAAGCTTGATCTTTAAAACGATAGTGTCTGTCTAAATCTTTATATCCCGTTGATAGTCCCATTGGGATTTTACCACTAGCAAAATCATGTATATAGGAGTTGGCTTCATCACCAACAATAAACTCATGAGTGTTGTCTATCTCTACAGGCTCGTCTTTGGTTTTATACTTAGACTCAGGGTTAGTACCGTATCCCATATCTCTTAGTTCTCTTGCTGCCTGCTTAGGGTCTCCTCCACATTGTAGCACTGTGTATATACCAAACGGACTATAAGATTTATCACTATCAAAAATAGATGATGTGCTAAATACTCTTAGTAAGTTATGTCCTAAAGAAAAGTTACCTGACGTAGGGGAGTTACTCCCTGGTCTTACAACAGGTATTTTATTGTTCTTCTCTTCTTTTAGTTCCCAACCATGGCTTGACATTACCGTTTGCCAATGAGATTTATCATCGTTATAAGCATCCCAAGGAGGTATTCCTACGCTATTGTATACAACTTGAGGTTTCTCTTGAAAAACGGGAGGTAAAATCTCATCAAATGTTCTACAACAAGCAAAGAGTTTATCCCTTTCTTCTGTGGTTATTTCTTCTAATTCTAAAAGCTTCCCTTGGGTTAGCTCATATCCCTCGGATGGAAAGCAAACAACATAGGCATTTGCTGACCTTGTTTCTAAAAGCACCAACCTTTTCTGACCTTCCTTTTCTTCTTTCTTTGTAGGCTCTCTTTGGGCTAACTTAACACTTCCGTCTTGCTTTCCAGAGACTTTATATATAAGGTGGAAACCATTGTTCTTTGTTGTGGATATGGTAAACTTCTCCCACAACCCAGGACAGAACATTTCTACCTTCGCCTCTAAAAGCTTCATTAAATTTCCCTCTCCAATCCAATATTTAGCGTCTACATCAACAACCTGCACTCCTGCTATTTCTCCTGTTACAAGCCCTACAGATTGAAACTCTGATATGCTTGAGCCTAACTTATAAAGTTCCTTGGTGTATTTCTGCCAAGAACTTATGTTAGGTATCTTATTCTTTTTTAAAGGTATAATGCTAAGCCCATTTCTTAAAAAGGCTTCTAGTCTGTTTCTAGTAATCATTTAGTGTATTTTTTGGCAAGATTTTTTAAAACATTAATATCTTCCTCCTCTACATTACCTTCACTATCTATTAAGTCTATAAACCTTATTATCCCTTCCGAAAGCAGTATTTGTTCTTTTAGTAATTGTGTAACCGCCTCCACGTATCTTAACCTAAACTCTGCTTCTTTTTTATAAGAGTTAAAAGCTTTTGGGTTTTTAGGAGTAAACTTACCTTTTTCTACCGCCACCAATGACTCTAATTTTTTCTCACACTGATTTACTAGGTAATCGTTACCTTTTATAATTTTATCTTGTAAATTCACTATCTATTCTTTTTTATCAAACTCATAAAAGTATCCATCTTCAACAGCCCACTTGTGAGCGTTTTCACAAAAGAACTCATGGGTGCTTACTTTAAAGTCTGGTGGGGTTAGTTTATTTGATGTTAAGGATTGATCATAAAATAGAACCCTATTGTTTGGCTGAGCAGCAAACTGACCGTTATCCATCTTAATAATATTAAAAGACTTGTGTTCGTTTGGCGTTTGCGAAAGGCTGACATTTAGCTCATTAGGTTCTGAGTGGCAGCTATCAATAGTAAACAAGTAATACCCTTTATGATACTTCTTGTCTTTCATGTATACCTGACAATCTATGTTCTTTAATATTGTTTTTTCTATCACACTTATGTTGTATGAAAAACAATCCCATATCTGCAAATAATCTAGTGGAACAAATGTGTCAACATCGGCATCTGTTCTCCATACAAAAGCCGATATAGGCAGCTTGTCATATAAAGCCCCATATTCAGTTAGGTATGCCTCTATGTATAGAGCTTTGCCGAGTATAGATTTAACACTAACCCAATAGCAAGGTTCATAATCTCCATGACCTTCATCAAAATCGTACAGGTACTCTCTTCTGACGTAACACTGTATCTGTGGTAAGTTGGCTACTAGGTAACTCATTTTTTATTTTTTACAACGTATTCAGTAATAAAAGTTTTAAGCTCCTCTGTTGGCATGTTAACCATAAAGTTGGCTAAGTCCTTATACTTCCCTTCGGGGTCATATCTCTTAAAAGCAGGCATTAGTTGTAGCCTGGTAATGCCAAACATTTTAAGACCGTCAGCTATTTTCTTTAAGTCTGAAACCTTTCTATTATCAGTAATAAAACTAAGGTCTAACTTCTTAGTGTTTTTCTTAGCCTTCTCGGTAAGGGATTTACCTTTAGAGACTTTTTCTTTCTTCTCAACCGTTCCAAGTTTTTGTTTAGCGTTTACCACTTCTTCCTTAGATGCGTAGTTTTCGTTGTCTCCAATACCCAATGCTCTGAATGCTCGTCCTATTGCAGAGGTTTCTGCATTCTCCACCCAACTAGTTTTATTAATGGTGCTAGTGCCTTCTCTTTCTGATGCTATGCCTGTAGCGACAACCTTCCCTGAGTGGTCTAGTATTTCACACTTAATAATAACCTGGTGCTTACCTTCTATGATACAAGTATCTATTAAGTGTGTGGTTATTTTGTGGGTTAGATATTCTTTTTTAAATATAGCTTGTCTGTCAGCTACTTTTTGGTAATCTTCGTTATAGGTCATATGTTTTCTTTATTGATTTTCTAATTAGTTTAGCAACAGATACTTTTTTTTTACTTGCCAACTCTTTAAGTTTAACAATTACATCTCCCTCTACCCTTATCTGGAACTTTCTATCTTTATTCATGATTGTTTGATTAAGTTTGTTTTTTTAATTTATCAGCTTGTTCGCTTGTTACTTTTAAAACTTTTCCTGATATTAAATCTTTAACAAAATACTTTAGATCTATTAGCTTCTCAACGTTTATACTAGCCATATCTTTAAATATTTCTTCGTATATGGTTTGTATTTCTTGAACAAGTTTAACTTCTTCTTCGTTCTTGTGCATAGACTTTTCTACGGGGAGTGTTTTCTTCTCTAGCTCCTCTAAAAATTTGTTTCCGTAAAACTTTAATTGCTTAGACCATACCGGAGTGTTTTTAAGGTCTTCAATATTCTCCAACATTATTATAGCGTTGGACATAAAGGAGGTACATAACCTCTTGTGTTTATCAATAGCTGCTTCCATAGTTGTTCATGTTGCCTAAATTGGGCTTTGTTATTTGTTGATTCATAAATGTGTCACATTTAGGACACTTAACTTTTGTTTTGTAAGACGGTACTAATTCGTCTTTTAATTGTTTTTTGCATTTTTTGCAAATGTAATCGAATATTGGCATGTTAAATTCTTTAATGCTATGGTAATATCTTTATCTAAATTGTACTTTTTTTAAATCGTAATCAGAATAAGATATAACTATTAGTCCGCTTTCATTTTCAATACATACTTCTTCTGATTTTTTTGACATGTATACTATTTTACCCTTACAGTTTTTTTGACTCATTAGCTCCCATGTCAAAGAGGTTACTATGTCTCCTACTTTAAATTGTTTTACAATTGGCTCTTTCATTATTTCTCTATTTCTTGAACTATTATTATTAATTCATTAAGAAGTTTGTTTTTAGCTTCATCGTATGTTTTGTAATAAGGATATCTTGTAGTTGAATGAATAGGTCTATGATAAACCCCACGAGCATATATTTTATAGTTATACTCCTCTCCTGTTTTTTCAATCCATGAAGTGTATCCCCACTCCTCTCTAAACCAATTAAAAACCTTACAAAAAGTCAGACTATTTTCATAGCCTAACTTTTTTATACTTGAAAGATGCTTAATAGGTATTAGATCTTCTGACATTTTTAATTAAAACAATAAGTTGCTGCCAGTACAATACTGGATAAGTTGTTGCTTGCGTCAAAAGTCTGCTCTTTTGTTTTGTCAAACCTGTACTCTAATATTAATTTTAGATTATCAACGCTGTAGTTTATGGTTGTTGTAAGGTTGACGGCATCGTTTTCATTGTGGGAGAAGTACTCACCTCTAGCTCCAAAAGCTAATTTGCGAATTGAATATTGAGGATATAAAGCCACTCCGTAAAATCCTGACCCATCGGTGTCGTTATAGGTAGAGTTAACTCCTAAGTAAAAACTTTCGGATAGATTATACCCACCTGTTAGGTCAATTTGAAAAGTTGCCTTAGATGTGGAGTCTTGTTTTCCGTACAGAGCGTTTAAATAAGTGCCTTTATAGCCTAGTTGCCCCCCTAACGTGCTAAGATTAGTAGGATTGTATTCAGTAGCGTCTGTGGCGTTTAAAATAGCTAACATAGCTGTGAAATCATCAGACAAATTAAAGTCGGCTTTTAAACCACTGTGAGAAAACGGTCCATAGGAAAACATATATGATGTTGAATAGTTAAAGTTTCCTGCAGGAGATATAACCTCATATCCTAGAAAGGTATTAAAGTTACCCATAGTCAGGGTCACACTATTATTAACGTTCCAATAAGTGTAAAGCTGATTAATTATGTTTGAACTACCAGCAGATAGAAACACTGCGTCTTCCCCCCTAGGACCAAACACTAAGTCAGCAACAAAGCCTGTTCTTTTAGTATCATAAGAGCTAATAAGATTAAACATTCCTAACGAGAATCCATTTAAGTTAGCAAAGGAAGTAGCCGGAGCTACTTCTGTATTTGCTGTACTAATGTTCCTTCTGTAGTAAACATCAACACTACCTTCTAAAGAAA
>Ga0209535_1002754_pt1 | contig 11427 bp, 17 predicted proteins | sample LinPmetageLP28_FD_184041 | JGI IMG/M metagenome (GOLD analysis project Ga0209535, IMG submission 184041) | Marine viral communities from the Pacific Ocean - LP-28 (SPAdes) (version 2) | ecosystem: Environmental > Aquatic > Marine > Oceanic | place: Pacific Ocean | collected 2009-08-22
AGAGGGTGATTGTCACTATCGCCCATTAACAAAACTATAATACTTGATATTACAGATACTCCTATAACCAAATTAACAATTTCATAAATCATGAACTTGGCACATCAGGAAACTCTCCTAATGGTCTTACTGGTGGTGTAGCATCGTTATAAACATATAGTGCTGCTAAAGCATCTACGTCTGATACTGCGTTTATCTTGGTTTTCATACTTGCATCTGCTGTTCTAACTGCTGATCTATAAGTAGTCCAATCACTTGCAACTGAGCCACCTGTTTCAGTAGCTTTAACTACCATCCAATCGTTAGGTAGTAATAAGTCGTATGCTTGTTGATTTACAATAACTAACTTAGGTGGTCTTACTCCAGGCTGCTTTACATCACCTTCTTTGCCAAGACCATCTGTCTCGTCTTGTGCCGTAAAGAGTACATTATCTAAAGGTCTAGCTGTAGCTGTACCATAAGATGCTGTTACTACACCATCTGCAAACGCAAAAGACTGGTCTGTATTTATGTAATACTCTTTGTCTTTTAAATTTGAGTTATCTATAACAACTGCATAAATACCTATAGCTTCTAGCTCTGAAGAACTCCAAAGCATAAAGATATTACTAGGGTAATTAACCTCACCTATTGTTAAACCTTTGGGTCTTGTATATATTTTTGTTACACTTCCTGATTCTACTAATGCCCACATAATTTACCTCGCTGTTGTTGGGATTCCTGTTGATGTTGTGAATGGATTTTCTGCAAATGCCATGTAGTAAACAGTTGTGCCGTTTCCATTCCAAGTGGCGTCGTTGTGTCTTATTTTAAATCCATTAGATAAAAAATCTACTGGGTCATAATTTATTAGTTCTGTATTAACTGCATTTGGCACTAACCCTGCATCAACTGTATTTGTTGGTGACCTAGTGTTATCCCATATATACCAATTTTTAGAAGCGGAGTTGGCTTTAATCATAACCCAAGCAGGTTTGAATCCTGTATAGACGAACGGACCATCTGCATTTCCATTACCGACATAACTTCTAAACTTGCTGTAGCCTTGTCGTTCTGAAAAGACATAAGCTACATAGGTAGCCCCATCTGCATTTGTAACGGCATTAGTTCCAACTGGAAATTTTGTTGCTGAACCCCAACCAGTGTGAAAATAGGCTGTAGTATTTGCTTTTGCATCTGTTGAGTTTAAAAATAATGTTCCTGTTATACCTGCTGATTCGTGATAAGTTGCCCAAGCACCTGTGTCATCTTTTCGTTTAACAATAACCACTTGTGGTTGTGTTGTTAAACCATGTGTAACTTCTCCTACTGTATCTATGCCTGTGTAGGACACGATTGAGAAACCTGCTGTTTCATTTTTTTGATAAGTTCCACCTGCGTTATACTGGCTTTCATTAACAGAAGTTGTCGTACCACCAGCAGCTTTCCATTGCCACGCTACATAAGTATTCCCATTATAGTTTGGTACTTGTTGTCCACCATAAATTAAAGTAAATCCATCTGTATTCCAAGAAGCATATTGAGTTGTGCTAGTGCTTTCTGCTCCTGTTGTTTCTGAAGCAAGATTTTTAGTAATTCCTCTTGTTGAATCAGTTAGTCTATAACCAAACCCAACATTTCTATCTTTTAACCATATAAAATCTGGTTGTAAATCTGAGTTACCATCGTTGGTAATTGCTCTATTATTAACATTATTACCAGTCCATATAGCAGTCTGAATATGTGCTGAAGGGTCATCTATCGTTGTATATACTGCCATATTATCCTCCGTACAAAGCTAAATTTTTAGTGCATAAGGCGTAGTAGCCTGTAGGCGGTGCGTATTCAAAAGTTCCATAGCCATTGGCATCACTTGCTGCACTTGAGATTGTTCCTGCTGTATATCCACCAAAGTTAGTATATATTTGCCCTTCATTTCCACCTTGGTCATAGCTAGAACAAGCTATGGCAACTACTCTGTTTGAGTCAAAAGCTACGCCACCTGTTCCAGTTGCACCAGTTGTAGGGTCGCCTGAGTTTTGATATGTGCCATTTTTAGCAAAATAAACAAAATAATTATCCATATCTACAGCAACGCTAATTATATCTCCATCTGCGGCTGATGCTCCCCAATTTGCCTGTTCAGTAGTTCCACTGTCTGCTGTTATATACAATTTTCCGTTTGCTTGATAAAAACCTACTGACCATTGACCTGCTTTTCCCAAGCGTGAGTTGTAAGGCACTATTGCAGATATATCTGCTATGCCTACTAGGTTATCTGCTTGATTGCCTTCATATTCAAATTCTGCATACCACTTGCCACTTGTTACACCAATAGTTGATGCAAAAGTATTATAAACATCAAACTCTTTAGCTGTCGCTTTTGTAGCACCTTCAGTAATAGTCGCTGAGTTATTTATAACAGAACCATCTAGTTGCAGTTGATTAAGCGTTGCAAAATTATTGGTTGGCGTGTCCGTAGATTGTGATGGGTATGCTCCACCTGTTGAAAAGTTATGCCCATTACCACTTGTATCTTTACCAATACCAGTTGCACTTGCTGCTGATTCTTTAAACTCTAGATAAAAACCATTTGTGCCATAAGAACCTTCATAGGCTTTAGGTTTCCAAATTCCGCTATCTTCATCATATTCACCAAAAGCATCTGCATCATTTGCCACGCCATCAGTAAAATTAACTTCAGCCAAATAACCATCTAGCTGTTCGCCACCAGCATAAAAGTAACCAACATTAAAATTAACTGCATTATTATTTAGTCTAAATTCTGTATTTTGTGGGATGTTTGCAGATGTGTCTGCTCCACCTCTTGCACCAGTATATAACGCACCATTTATGTATAATTTTGTTCTGTTAGCGGCTGTGCCCTGTGTTGTATCACACTGAAATACAAAATGATACCAAGCAGAAGTGTCTCTAAAAACTGTTCCTGTATTATCAGTATCATAATAATATGTAGTTGACCCTGTGTACAAATGAAACCTAAACCAATCAGGACTCATAAAAACCATAGCAGTGTTTTGTGCACCGAAAATTGTAGTTTCAACTCCTATTTCTGACCTTTTTACCCAAAGACTCATTGTCCATGTTCTTTGATTGCCGTCAGAAGATGGGTTAAATTGAATACCATTAGCACCCCCAAAAGCTGCTGAGTTATCAATATCATATCCAGTAGATACGCTTCCTCTATTTGCTGTTCTTTGGAGGGTTTCCATATTAAGTCTGAGCCATATTCTGGCTTCTGCCAATCTCTTGCCAAACAGAACCATTGTATCTAAAACTAAAGATGTCAGTCTTAGCATCTGTAGCTGTCATTACTGGAGCTGTGCTAGAAGCAAACTCAAATACTGTGTTCCATGCTAGAGTGTAAGGTCCTGAAGTTGCGTGTTGTGCTACTTCGATACTAATGATTGCTCCTGCAACTGCGTTACTTGGGGCTGATATAGTTGTGTTTTCTTCTAAGACTAAGGTTGCGTTAGCTTTTGCTGCTGCATCCCAAGCTGTAGTTCCATCTGCTAAAGCTCCTTCTGTAATATTTGCTGAAGTTGCTGCTGTTGCTACACCTGCTACTGCCAAGGTACTTGCCATATCTACAGCACCATCAATGTCTACTACATCAAGATTGGCTGTACCATCTACATCTATTGCACCAGAGATATCTAAAGATGCAGCAATAATTTCGCCACTAGCATTAATTGCTCCGTCAATATCAATAGTAGTTGCAACTATCTGAATTTCTGTATCTGCAACAAGGTCAAGTTGACCATCGGCACTAGAACTTATATGAATTGCTGCATCTCTAAACAGTATTTTATTGTCAGTACCCATGGTTGAGTCAGCATTACTAGCAAACCCACCATTAAAAACTGTAGCTGCTGTTGTAGTAAGTACGCCTGTAACAAGAGCAGTAGTTGCCATATTTACAGCACCATCTATATCAACAATATCTAGGTTAGCTGTTCCATTTACATCTATAGAGCCTTCAAGGTCTATATCGCCACCAATAATTACATCGTCTGTAACTGTAAGATCGTCTTGTACTTTAAGGTCAACAACATTAAGACTGGCGAAAGCGTCAACAACTGCTGCTCCACTTCCTGCTCCATCTAGGTAAACTGCTTTAATATCTCCAGGTGGGATTGTTATTGTAGCTCCTGAACCTTGTTTAATAATAATGTTTTGAGAACCACTAGTACCATTTTCAATAAAGTGCATTCTGTTAAGTGTGTTAGGAGCAATCGTAATAGTACAAGCACTGTCTAATGTGCCTGTGTATTCGATATACATGGCTCTACCTGGATCAGTTGCACCATCTGCTACTGTAGTAGTATGAGTATCAGCATTGGTTGTAATGCCTTCTGTGCCATAACCTAATGCTTCACCAATTAATTCTAAATTTGTATTGGTTGTAGTTCCCCATGTACCACTGGCATCACCAGTAGCCATTTCGTTAAGTCTTAAATCATTTACATATGAACTTGCCATTTGTTTTCCTCGTTTTAATTATAATATAATCTTTAAGCAACTTCACTCCAATTTGGAGTTTGTGAATCGCTTACTATTGAATAGTATGGTGTTTGAGAGTCATCTATTAAACTCCAAATATGAACTTTTCCTAAATTTGATGTTGTCACTAAACCTGTTATATCTACATCTGCTGCTGCTATTGGAGCTACCACGCCTAATGAAGAAGTTGCTGCTCCTAGTGTAATATTAAGAAAGTTATTACTAATAATACTTTCATCACCAAGACCACTTGTAGATGTAACTGCAGATACTCCAACAATAGCAACTGCTTGTACAGCTACTGTTCCAATTGCAGTTGTGTTTGTAAAACCTGTAACTGGTAAAACATTATTTGTAACTGGTGATTCGTTACCTAAAGAAGTAGTACCTACTGTTCCTGTAACTCCAACATCACCACCAGCACTTATAGCAACACTAGTTATTGCTGTGGTTGCTGCTACTCCTGTTAAAGCAACAGGTAAGGGTTCACCAAAGGTTAATTGACCCCAAGTACCTCTACCCCAACCAGTTATATTAGCCATAAGCTAAATTAAGCTATTCTTATAATAGCGTTAGATGCATCTGCTGTAGGAAATTGAATAGTAAATGCACCTGCTGTAGAAGTTTTATCTCCACCAAAGTCAAATACTGCAACATTTCTATCAGCATTAGTATCGTTATAGATCATGCATCCTCTAGCTGTAATTGTAGCTGTACCAAAAGTTAGATCAGCAAAATCTGTAAAAGCTGTTGTACCTGATGTGGCTGGATTAATATTAGTTAATGCAGAACCACCAGAACTATAGTTAGTTCCAGCCGCTTGATTAGTTGTGGTAAATGCTGTTGTAGCTGCACCCATTGTTGCTGAACTTGTGTATAAAGCTAGTTTAAAAGAATTACCTCCAGAAGCTAAAAAGTTATGCTTTCCTTCTAATAGTTCTTTTTTAAAACTTGTTGCCATCGATTGTGTTATTGCCATTATAGTCTCCTAATAATATTTGCTAGGTCTTTATGACCTTGTTTTTCTAATTCATTACATACTGTACAAATATGGTTTTCGATTCCTTCTTTAATATAGTATGCAATAACCATTTTTGTTCTATCTTTAAAAGCATGAGCTTGTGCTTTTATCATTGGATCAGCATTATCACTAATAGAAACTATTTTATTTGTTGCCATATCTGCAATTGTTTCTATGCTGTGTCCTTTATGATCTGTTGTAGTTACGCCTAAACTACCTATTTCAATGTCAGTTTTTAATGAAAACATATTAATATTTTTTTGGTTCTACAGGATTTAATTCTAAATCATTTCTATTAATTATACCAACTGGCTTAGGCGTTTCCTGTATTTGAACTTCTGAAAGTTTGCAAACACTCATAGTTGAACCATCTTGATAAGTTATCTTTGGATCATTAAGTCTATGGTATCCATAAAGTTTTTCTTGCATTGGTATATCCATATCTAGTAAGGATGATCTAGGTGCTACTTCTATTTGTATTCCTGCATCAATACATTTAGATAACCAAAACTCAGTGCATGATCTACCTGCTTCTGCAAAATGCATATTATTTCTATATGTAAAATCAATGCCAAAAAGAGAAAGTTGTTTAACTTCGTTCCATAAAGCAAAAGCTATAGCATAAGGAATTGTATTATTAAAATATGAACAGCCTAAATCACTTACTATTGATTCTATTGGATAATCAATGGCAAAAGGAACTCTGTTATCTAACTCACAAGTATAAATAGGAAATTTACATTGAGGCAAAAGCCTACGCATCATAGGTGTCATTGTTCCAGCATCTTCTGTATCTAAGAATCTGCTCATTGGGTCTAAAATAAATGCTCTATCAATATTAGGTAAAACACCTATCATTGCATTTATTGCCCATACTTCATCAAATTCTACACTGTGTGTTTGTGATAAATGAAAGTCTATTTGACTTTGACCCATAGCAACTATTGCAACATTCTTGCCTTCTAACTCTTTAATTGGCTCATTAGACATTAATTTTTCGTTGTCCATCTCTGTAAGCATCTTTTCTATTATAGCCATCTGATTCTAGTGTAAGTCTTTGTAATCCTTCTTGAAATCTTTTTTCATAGTTTGCAAGAATATCAGGCTCACCTTTCATAAAAGTATAGGCTTCGCATAAACTAGCATAAAGTAATACTTCTGGTGCATTTGTTCCTAACCAACTAGTACCATCAGATGTTGCTGATATAGATTGAGGTATATAAAAATAATGAAGTTCTACTGATAAATTTGCATTAGGAGTTGGACCAACAATAAATGTATTGTCATCAAATTGTGCATAATGTTTTGGTGTTTCTGTTACAGGTCCTATAAGTATGTTAGCTTGTCCGCCCATTCCTGTATGATTTGTGCAGTAGTAGTAAAGAGTTGCAGCATTTTCTGCAACTGTTATTTCTGTGTAAGCTCCTGCATTTCCTGGTGTACCAACTGCTGTTACTCCAGTTGTGTATTCTATTCCTTCTGCCCAACTACCATTGCTTGTTATTGAAAATCTTAACGGATGATTTAAATTACTACTATCAGACTGATCAAATTTATATGTTTTTCCTTCTGTTAATTCTACAGTAGGACTATTAATACCATTTAGATAATATTTATTTCCTGAGCCATAAGTATTTACACCACTTGCTACTGTAACTGTGTAAGTTGTTGTGCTTAATCTAGCTACAGGATATGCTTCTCGTATAAAACTAACATCTGTATTTAAAAGATAAGTGTAATTATTATTAATATCTAATACTGCTAAAGAATAAGGATATAAATAATCACTTGGTGTAGCTAAATATTGATTATTAGAAGTTAGAATACCAGTTACATTTTTTCTAAAATTTGGCAACTCAACAGATTTAATAATTCTTTGTTCTGCTTGAGTAATAATGGTTGCTAAATTAGCAACAAATGTGGTTTCTGTATTTTGCGTATAATCTTGTATAGCTGATTTTAATGTTGTATATGTCCAACTCATGATGTTCTCATTGTTGTATTTTTAAATTTTAAATATGTCATGTGTTAATTTGACCTCCCATTCCTGAATGATTAGTACAATAATAATAAAGTGTTGGAGCACCAGATGCTACTTCTATTTGAGTGTATGCACTTGATGATCCTGGAGTTCCACTAGTTGTAACACCTGTTGTATATTCTGATCCACCACCATGCGTACCATCCGATGTTGTTGAAAGTCTAAGTGGATGACTGCTATTACTACTATCTGCCTGATCAAATTTATATGTTTGACCTTCAGTTAAACTTAAAGTTGCTGATCTAGAACCATCTATATAAAAATAATTTGATCCAGAATAACTAGCAACTGTTACTGTATAAGTAGTAACTGATGGAGATGGAGATGGAGATGGAGAAGGCGAAGGCGTTGGCGAAGGCGAAGGTGTAGGAGATGGACTAGGTTGTGGTGTAGTGTCAACAACACCTGATAAAGTTATTCTTCCTAATGTAGCTGTTATACCTAAGCTATTGAGTATTTTTGATCCAAAATATGATGTTGATGATTGCTTTCCTGTATCTACTCTAGGATCAAAAAGAGCTTGATTATCACTGGTATTTATATTGCCTAATTTAAGTTGTGGTTGATCTTGATCAAAACATTCATTGCATACACGCAAACCATTTCTTTTACTATCAACAATTTCATATTTTAAAGTATTTAATTTATAGGTAAATCCACAACGATCGCATAATCCTAATGCTTTTTTTCCTTGTGCGTACATTAGTATATTTTCCTAATAGTGTAATTAAATGGATTAACAGAAGATTTAGTAAATGCGTTGCCTTCTATATCAATACCTTTTAAAAAAGTATTATTAATTTTAGTTATTTTTTTTAGTTGAATGGTAAAAGTATTAGACATATTGCCTTCTTTATCATATTCAATAATTCTTATTTCATACTGTTCTTTAGTAATTTTATAATAAAATTCTACTAACTTTTTAAACATTTAATTATAAAAACTTACATCTGGAACAAATCTAACTGGAGCTTTTTCTCTATCAGCTTCAGTTACTTCTTGCCATAACTCCATGTAACGCTGTCGTATCATAGGAACTCTCTGTTGAGCTTCTGGAGACTTACAAGCTAAATTATATGCTAAGGCATAGGTTAAGCAGGGAAGGTATCTAGAAGGCACATCAGCATTTAAACTAGCTACTGTTCCAACATCTTCTATTCGTTTTACATAATCATAAACAAGTGTATATGTTTGTGCTGAATCTGGAGTTGCCCAAAGAACTATTTTTACTGAGTCATTGTCTTTGTCTACAAAAAATTGTGTAGGTTTTGATTGAACTAATTTACTAGCTTGGTGTGCATATTCTGTTCTAGATATACGATTTAACCTTTGATCGAATTGTTTGTTAGCATCAGCAGAATCAGTTCTAATAAAAACATCTACAATATCTAAGGCACTTGCATCTACTGTATAACTACTTGTACCTGCTGTAAGCACAGTAGAGTCTTGTTCTATTGTCCAAAGATTTAAACCTTTGTTCTGCCATTCTAAAAATACAAGGTTAAGTGCTCTTTTTGCACTTCTATAGCTATAACCTGAACGAAGCTCTAAACCACATAGATCATAGGCTTCTTCCATGATTTCACTCATGTCTAGATTAAATGTTGTTGTTCCACTTGTTGCCATAATTATCCTATATTAACACTTCCATCTTCTACGAGCCTGTCTAATTCTAGAATTAGGATCGTTTCTCGTTTCTGCTGAACTGTTTTTAAGTTGTCCTGCTGACCTTGCACAATAAGATTTTCTACGCTTTGCAGCTTTACTACCTTTTTTTACTTTACCTGTTACTGCTGTTTTTAACTTAGAACCTGGATTTGCTTTGCGATAAGCTGCAACTCCTTTCTTAGTCATACCAGCACCAGACTTGGTAGATCGATAGTTAGCACCCTTACCTGTAGTTGTTTTGCGTATAGGGTTTTCTCTTTTTCTTTTGGTCATTTAAAAAAAGTTAATTAACTTTTACCACCTTTAGGCATATATTTAGATGACTTTCCACCTATTGCCATACCTTTTGCAGTTTTATTTTTTTTCATAGCTGGTCCACTTGTATTACCACCGCCAAACATTTTTTGCACATACTCTTTGTACGATTGAGTTTTAGCTTCTTTGCCTACTTCAGTTTTCATACCACCAGCAGCTTTATATTTAGATGATTTTCCACCACCTTTCATGTATTTTGATTTTTTCATAATTTACCTTTTTAATTAAATAGTTATAGCACCCTCTGTAAGGGTACTATAAACAAAGTGAGTTATGCTATTTTTTAGTAGCAGTTTTTTTAGACTTACCTTTTTTAGCTGGAGCTTTTTTAGCTACAACTTTTTTAGGTTTATTTTTTTTAGATTTTTCTACCTTAATCTCAACTATAGGCTCTTCAACCTTTTTAGAAGGTTGCAGTTCTGCAACTTTTCGTTGAGCATCTTCAAGATCAGGATCAGGACCAAAAATTGGTGTCCATATTCCATTTTCATTTTCTTGAAGAACTTTATATTGAGGTGGAAATTGACCTGTTTCTGAAATAATATATTTCATAATAATCTCCTAAGCGTGAAATACTGTCATTGTTAAAAATGTTGATACAGTATATTGAACATAGATACCTGCAGAAAACACTACGCCTTCATCTGGTATAACTACATCTCTTGTTGCATCAGCATCACCAACAGAACTTAATCCCATAATACTTGTACCTGAAGGAGAAGTATTTAAGAAATCAACAGTACCTGCTGTAGCTGTACTTGTTAGATAAATACCTTTAAGTCTACTTCTTCCTGCAAATACAACATCTGCTGCTGAAGCGTTAACTCCTGCTGAGACATTACCTGCTGGATTACCAACTGCTGAAATGCCTGATATAGTTTTAAAAAACTTAGTTCCAGTAGCAGTACCTGCGTTAGCACCTGTAATGGATTCTGTTTGAGCATCTCCATTAACATCAGTGCCAGTTACAGTAAAAGATTTAGCTGCATCATTCCCAGCAGAAAGGATCGTTACAATCCTTCCATGACTGAGTGAAACTGCACCACCTGAAGCTAACGCACCACCTATAGTAAGTGCTGCGTTATTTCCAACTGATGCTGCGACTGATATTCCATCTGCGTCTAAGGCTACTGTGTCAGCAGTTATAGTAACTGCTTGTACATCTGAATATCCTGACATAATGTACTCCTGTTACGCTACTGTAGCTATTGGAGTTGATAGAGCAGTTGTCATCCACTTGGAATTTGTTCCATCATCTGAAACACAAGTCATAGATACTCTAGCATTTGCAACTGTTGAGTTTACTAGGGTTAAAGTATCTCCTGCTACATCGCTTACTGCGTTTGCTGCTGTTCCTGCAACTAATGAAAGCATTGCTTGGAAATCTGATACAGCAGAACCTGGAAGTACAATAGTAGTTGTTACGCTTCCGCCAACAGCTACTGTAAGAAAGAAGTCATAAGTAACTCCTACATTTCCAGTAGATACAGCAGGTAAGGTAATTACATTATTTGCTGCTCCATTAATTAAAAACAAAGTTCCTGATTGAGCTGCTGTCAAAGTAGCTGATGCTGCTCCTGCTGCATTGAAAGTTGTATCAATTTTTTGTCTACCTATAATAGTGCTTGTAGTAGAAATAGCACCATCAGATGCAATTGAACCTACATCGGTAATATTACCACTTGAATCAATATCAAAGTTTGTTGTTATTGCACCTGTTGTGCTATTTTTAGTGATTTGTTCAAAACCACCTTCGGACCTAACTGGTCCATTAAATGTTGTGTTAGCCATTTTATTCTCCTAAAAGAAAGTATCTATCATCTTGGCAAGTCTGCTAGGGCAGTTGATAGATTAATTAAAAATTCCCTAGATTAAAAAA
>Ga0209535_1002755_pt1 | contig 11426 bp, 17 predicted proteins | sample LinPmetageLP28_FD_184041 | JGI IMG/M metagenome (GOLD analysis project Ga0209535, IMG submission 184041) | Marine viral communities from the Pacific Ocean - LP-28 (SPAdes) (version 2) | ecosystem: Environmental > Aquatic > Marine > Oceanic | place: Pacific Ocean | collected 2009-08-22
TTTAGTAGATAAGAAAGACGATAAGATGGCATTAAGTTTTCCAAATCTAGGTAGAAATGATCCTATGAGGCGCGCCAGTGATTTTTCTTTAGGCACTCCAGTTAACCAGCCTATGACAGCGCCAGCGACAATGCCAAGATCTAAATCTATGTTTGGTGGAGTTTTGGATTATATGGGGCAAGTAAATCCGCAGACGGGTTTAAGTCGCGGGGAAAGTTTTGCTGCGGCTCTTGATCCTCTTGTTATGCCAAGGATGAGGGGTGGTGAGGCAATACGTCAGCGCGGCGCTCAGAGGATGGCTTTATCTCAGGCTAATAAGACTGTTGAGTGGCTCCGCAAAAATGGACACGCGGAATTGGCCACTGTTGTAGAAAATAATCCGGCAATGGCTCCGGCCGTTATGAGTCAAATTGTTAGTAGCAAGGTTGGCGGCACTCCTGTTAGATCTGATAAAAAATGGCTTAATGGAACCATCATGCAGTCTACCGATTCGGGCGTTATTGTCCTTAACCCGCAGGGCGTGGTTGTAACAGGGCAGGAAGCGGAAAGAGTTATTAAGGAAGCCAACGAATATGAACTGAAATACAACCAGCAATTATATGGAGGAAGAAAACTTGGTGCAGTTTCAATTGATGCGGCACAAGACGCGTTTCAAAAAATTGCTCTTGTCAATAACAGTGTTACCAATATTGATAATGCGGTTGCTGCGTTAGATGGAGGCGCCAAAAGCGGTTTAATTTACAGTATGATCCCAAATGTAACTTTAGCGTCAGGTCAACTTGAGACAGCTATGAATAACATGGGTCTTGATGTTATATCATCTGTAACCTTCGGCGCCTTATCTGCCTCTGAAATGAGATTGGCAATGGAGACTGCCGTTCCACGCGGGCTTGCCCCAGTGGAACTAAGAAAATATTTAATTGCCAAGCGTGAGGCTCAGATTAAAGCCAAAGAAGCATTGACAAAAGCGGCAACCTATCTTTCCAATCCAGCTAATAGTTTAAACACTTGGCTTTCACAGCAGGCAAACCAACCAGACCCAATAATTGAAACGGGTAAAGTTAAAAAATGGAATCAAGATTTAAATAACGGCGAAGGTGGGTTTGAATAATGGCTCAAGTAGAACTTCCAGACGGAACCATACTGCAATTTCCAGACACAATGAGCGAACAGCAACAAGAGGACGCTGTTCGTAGATATTTGTCTCAGGGAAAGGTGGGGGAAGTGCCGCAAGAAGCTGCCCCAACGCAACGCTTTCGCACTTTTTTGCAGGGCGTTACATTTGGCTTTGCAGACGAAATTGAGGCTGGGATTAGGTCTATAGGAAGCGCAGAGTATGATGATTTGGTTACTGAGGTTAGGGGTGCTTTAAAAGATTACCAAGAAGAAAACCCAATGGAGTCTTTGGGATTTGAGGTTACGGGGGCTGCGCTACCAGCCCTCATAGGAGCTATATTTACTGGCGGCGCTGCGGGTGCAGCAACGTTTGCAAATGTAGCCTCAAAATATCCCACTATTGCAAAAGTTGCAAAAGTTGCAGGCACAGCGGCCCCAAAGAGCCTTATTGGCGCAACTACTATTGGAGCTACGCAGGGCGCACTCACTGGCGTGGGTAAAGGTGAAAACTTAGATGAAAGATTACTTGGGGCTGCGGCGGGTACAGTTTTGGGCGCCGGAGCAGGCGCAGGAACTTTTGCCGTGACTGAGCCTATCAAACGTTTAGGAGTTGGCGTTATTGATTTTGCCCGCAGGAGGTTAGGCGGGCGTGGCGGAAAGATTGTTGAAACTGAATTGCAGCGTTTAGCATCAGAAAGCGGTAAAAGTATCGACGAAATTGTTGAGGGAGTTTCTAGCGGAATTATAATGGCGGAGAATAGAACGCTCTTAGACGCCGTTAGAGGATTTAGATCAACTGGTGGCCCCGCAGCAACGGCATTGCGTGAATCACTCGAAAGGCGCCCAGAAGCCGGACGCAAAGCTGCGCTAACAGGGATGCAGCAAAACTTATCTCAATTTGATGATCCAAACGTGTTGCGCGCTATGAGCGCAGATGACTTAGCTGCGAGGGCGGCGGAGAAAACTGCTTACGAACCATTCAAAACGCAAGTTGCGCCGCAGGGAGTTTTGAACGAACTGTCTGAAGCATTGCGCAGGGTTCCATCCGCTGCGGATGAGGTTAAAGAAGCTTTCCTTGCCGAAACTGGTAAGAAGCCTTTCTTCTCAGTGTCGAAGAGTGGTGAAGTTACATTTAATAGGCCACCGACTGTATCGGAAGCTGAGTCGGTGCGTAGGGCTTTGCAGGGTGTTGCGTCAGCCAGATATAGGGCTGGTCAGGGCCTTTCTGGGGAAGCAATATCTGAATTAGAAGGTGGCTTGAGAACTAGGCTTGATGAGTCTGCCGAAGGGCTGCAAGCTACGAGGGCGCAGGCAAGTGTTGTGCGTTTATCACGCGAAGCATTTAAAAATGGACAATCCGCATTATCTAAAAATGCTGACGCCGTTGAGGTTGAATTTGCAGAAGTAATGAGAAAAGGCCCAGAGGTTGTGAAAGCATACCGCGCTGGAGTTATGCAGGCATTTAGGAACAAAATGGGCATGGGTTCCAGAAAAAGCTTAATGGGAGCCTTGGCAGACTCTGAGAGAAAAGAAAGTAAAATACTTAAAATTGTTATGCCGGAAGACCAGTTAGATGATCTTATGTCTATAATTAATCGTGCCGCTGGATCTCAAGCTGCGGCAACAAAAGTTTTAGGTGGATCTGACACTGCTATTACAAGCTCACTGCAAGCGCGTCAGGGAATGGATATTGGCGCTGGTGAAATAGCAGAAGCAATTTCGTCTCCAAATCCAATGAATTTATTGAGGTTACTTGGTAAAATTACGAAGAAGGCCGCGCCGCAATTATCCGACGCAGATAGAAAGAAAGTTGTAGATGTTTTAATATCTGAAGATGCTGACTTTGTGAGCCGAGCGTTGAGAGATGAAAGTGGCTTGGCGCAACTCCAATCAAAAGTTCAGTCTTTAGCAAATTTCATTCAAGCTGGCCCACAACGCGCGGCACCAATTATGTCAATGGATGTTTACAATAATTATAATAGAATGAACCAGCCACAATAGGATAGTAAAATGGAATTAAAACCAAAATCACGCACTGAGGTTGAGAGCATTGTGCAGGACGCCATATCATCTGCCGTGGATTTTGTGGAATCTGAGATAAGCGAAATCAGAATAAAGTCTCAACGTTACTACGACGGCGAAGTTGATTTGGGTTACGAGAATGGCCGCAGTAAGGTTGTATCTACAAAGGTACGCGATACGGTACGTGCGGTAAAGCCAAGCCTGATGCGTATTTTCCTTAGTTCCGCAAAGCCAGTGGAGTATGTTCCAAATGGTGCAGAAGACGTAGCGATGGCGGAGCAAGCCACTGAGTTTATGCAGCATGAATTTGCTAGGCTAAATGGTTATCGCGTTTTAAATGACGCTTTCCACGACGCGTTAATTAAAAAGCAAGGCATCGTGAAAGCATATTGGAAGACAACGCCACGCGCAGAAATTCACACCTACACAGATTTATCTGATGACGAGTACACTTTTCTGGTGGCTGACGATGACGTTACCATTCTTGAGCATACGATGGAAATGTCACTATCAATGGACGAAATGGGTATGGAAGTTGAGATGCCATCCCACAGTGTCAAGCTTAGTCGGCAGGAGGAAGACGGCGAGTTAGTAATTGAAAGCATACCGCCAGAAGAGTTTTTTATAGATAGATCCGCGCGTATGTTATCCGACGCCTACGTGGTGGCGCACCGCACAGAAATGCGCGCCGGAGATGTAATCGAAATGGGCTTTGACCCTGAAGTGGTTACAAAGCTTGATAGCTTTGATAGCGGCTCAGAAATGACTGAGGCTGAAACACACGAACGCCAAGGCTTCAGCAATGATTTTGACGAAGACGAACAAGACCCGTCAATGAAAAATGTGACAATTACGGAAGCCTATATGCGCATAGATGTGGACGGAACTGGCATACCAGTTTTACACAAAATAATATGCGGCGGTACGGGTTATGAAATGCTTGATTTTGAGCAGTGTGATGAGTTGCCGTTTGCCAAAATGGAGATTGACCCAGAGCCACACACTTTTTACGGCAAGTCATTAGCTGATTTGATCATGGATGACCAAGACGCAGCTACTTCGATAATGCGTGGCATTTTAGATAACGTAGCAATGACGAATAACCCAAGAATTGGTATTATCAGTGATTCGGTAAACATAGACGATGTGCTAAATAATGAAATTGGCGCCATTGTCAGAATGCGTACCGCTGGCGCAGTGCAAGACTTGTCAGTGCCATTTGTTGCCGGACAGACACTGAGCGCGCTCACTTACTTAGACAGTGTAGTAGACCAGAAAACAGGTGTTACGCAGAACGTAGCCCTAAACCCTGACGCCATGCAGTCAACAACCAAGGCTGCTGTGCAGGCGACTGTAGAGGCTGCCGCTGGTCAGGTTGAGGTTATGGTGAGAAATCTTGCCGATGGGGTGAAAGACCTATTCGGAATAATGCTGAGATTAATGAGCAAGAACGTAGACGAAGAAAAGATGATGAGAATGAATGGTATGTTCGTTCCCGTTGACCCACGCGTTTGGGATCAGTCTATGGACGTTGCCATTAATGTGGGTCTTGGCACTGGGCGCGAGGCGGAAAAGGTTGCCGCGCTTGGCCAAGCCCTGCAAATGCAGACAATGGTATATCAAACTTACGGCCCGCAGAATGGTTTGGTTTCACTCACAAACATTAGAAACACATTGGCAGACCAATTAACTGTTTCCGGCATACGAAATGCTGACAGATATTTTGCGCCAATAACGCCAGAGATTGAGGCGCAAATGTTGCAAATGCAGCAGCAGGCGCAGGCGCAGCAGGGGCAAGCATCTGATCCAAACGCTGCATTCTTGCAGGCAGAGCAAATGAAGGCTCAGTCTAAGATGCAATCAGACATGGCAAAGTTGCAACTTGACGCGCAAAAAGCTGCTGCCAGCGACGATTTGAAGCGAGATCAAATGGCGCAAGATCTTCTGGTAGACGCCGCAAAGGTTTACGGTGAATACGGAACTGCGGTAGACGTTGCTAGGATACAAGCGGAGCAAGATAAAATGAGAATGATTGGCGGAATGGCTCAAGGCCAGCAGCCACAATGAGTACGGGAATCCGCATAAAAGCTGATGAAGCGCGCCGTTTAAAAAACGATACCGCGTTCAAGACTTTCATGCAGAGTGCGCGCGAAAATCAAATGTCGATTTTTGCGGGCAGCAGTGCGTCCGAAGTGGACGTGCGTGAAGAGGCTCACGCAATAATGCGCGCGCTAGACCAGATCGAAGCAACCCTCGACGCCGCTGTTATGGCAGAGGCGCTTTTAGATCACAAACAAAGGAAGTAGTACCGATGGAATCGACTACCCTAGAAGCAGCAGCAGAAAGCCTGCTCGCAACGTCTCCAGAACAATCTGGAGAAGATAATCTAAGTGAAGCTGTAGAAGCAATTACCGCGCCCGATGAAGATCAGGTTGAGGAAGTTGAGGCTGCAACTGAAAGCGAAGATGACGTTGAAGCATCCAGCGAAGATCTTGATGATCTTGATGATGTTGAAATTGACGACGAAGACCTAGTAGAAGCTACTGAAGACACCAATCTTATCCCCGTTAAAGTGGACGGAAAAGAGGAGAATTGGACACTGGATCAGCTTAAGCAATCTGCTGCGGGACAAGCGGCAATTAATAAGCGGTTCCAAGAGGTTGCTGAGATGCGCAAGCAAACTGAGCAAACTCAAGCCGCATTGCAACAGCAGCAACAACAATTTATGCAGCTATACCAACAAGCACAACAAAACGGAGTGCAGGCACCCGTCCCACCATCAAGAGAGTTATTTGAAAATGATCCCATTGGGTTCATGGAGCAAAAACTTAAATACGATGAGGACAAGGTGCAATATGACTCCCAAATGCAACAGGTTCAACATATGCAAAATCAACAGCAGCAGCAGCAGGCGCAGGCGCATCAAGCGTATCTGCAAGAGCAGGCTGAATCTCTTGTGAAGCATATTCCAGAATTGGGTAACCCTGAGAGCAGTGATAAAGTTAAGTCGGCTCTCGTAGAAACTGGCATCGAATATGGCTTCACTGCCGAAGAGATGCAAATGGTTACGGACAGCAGATATGTGCGGGCGTTGAATGACGCACGTAAATATAAGCAACTGGTTGCGAAGCGCAAACAAGCGCAGAAGAAGGGCGAGAATGTTCGTCCCGTTGTGAAGGCTGGTGCGGCCAAGCGTAAAGACGGAGATGCTGTAACTCGCAATAAAGCGCAAGCGCGCTTGCAGAAAACTGGCTCAATCGATGATGCATTGAGCTTGATTTTAAACCAGTAGTCTTTGAAAGGACAAAATAATGGCACAGCCATCCAATACCTTTGACAGTTATGATTCTGTCAATACAATACGTGAAGACCTGTCTTCAGTAATTTATAACGTGTCGCCGGAGGAAACTCCATTTTACAGCAAGAGTTCAAAAAGTTCTGCCAAAAATACTTTGGTAGAGTGGAACACTCAATCGCTACGCGCGAGTGCGGCTAACGCACATATTGAGGGTGACGCAACAACTGCTGAAGCTCGGACTGCAACAACAAGATTGAACAATTCAACTCAAATCTTTAAAAATGCAGTCGTGGTTCCCGATACTGATGAGGGATTAGACCGCGTATCCAAGAACAAGCAAATTGCCTACCAGACTTTGTTAATTGCAAAAGAGCAAAAGTTAGACATCGAAAAAGCACTTTTCGACAATAACGCTAAAGTCGCTGGTAATGCTACAACTGCGAGGGAACTTGCAGGCGCTCCAGCTTGGATGACCACCAACGTGAACTTTGTTTCTGCAAGTTCTGGTGCTAATCCTAACGGCACAGGCAGCAACGCACGTACCGACTCAGGCGCTCCTACAGCGTTTACTCAGGCTAAATTTGACACAGTTATGCAGTCAATTTGGGAAGAGGGCGGCAAGCCAGACACAGTGTATCTATCAGCGTTCCAGATGAACGTTGCTCTAGGCTTCACTGGTAACAACAACCAGCGTTCATCAGTGCAAGCTGGCGACGAGCGTGTTGTTAAGTCATTGGCTGTTTACGTGACACCTTGGGGAACTGTGGAGTTCATGCCATCACGGGAAAATCGTTCGCGTGACGTTTTCATCATGCAGGACAATATGTGGGAAGTCGCAATGCTGCGTCCAACCAAAAATGTTGCACTTGCAAAAACAGGTGATAACACAACTCGCCAAGTGGTGACAGAACTTACATTGGTTTGTAAAAATGAGGCTGCGTCTGGAATTATTGCAGACAACACAACTTCATAATATAACAATTTTAGGGGCGGCATTAGTCGCCCCTATTTTCAATTCAGGAGTTATTCATGCAGAAAATTATAGTTAACAGAATCAAAATTCTGTGCAGCAAGGGTAGAATAGAAAAGGGTGAAACTGTCATTCTGCCGGAAAGCGAAGTTGAGCAATTAAACTCACTGCGCGGCGATACAGTAACAATCTTAGAAACTGTGAGTGAGGCGCCGAAGGTTGCGCAGGCAGTTAAAAAGGTTGCCACCAAAGCCACTGAGAAAATTGGCACGAAACGCAAACGTGCGCGCAATGCAGACGGCACTCTCAAGGGTGATGATCCATCAACGCCAAATGTGAATGAGGCTTGGAATGAGTCTTAATACATCAACTAAAATTTCAGAAAAGGTTTCTTTTGAAGGTGACAACGTGGTCATTAAGAAAACCTTTGACGGTTCTCAAATGCTCAAAGACGCGGCTCACGCGCGCGAAGTTACGCAAAACAGTTTCGGCTCTGATTATAAGCACGTCGGAAATGTGGATATGGGGATGCTATCTGTTTGGCTAAAAGAAGCTGGTGTTGAGTGGACGGATACCCAAGCAGTCAAAGATGTGTTAAAAAGGAAGTTGATGAGTAGCGAATTTAGCAACTTACGCGTCTGGCAGGGCAGTTACTAATGGAAATGGATATGATCTGGAGTGCAATTTTAACTTTGGGCATAGCCTTTGTTGGTTTCGTTTTACGTGGTTATATTTTGGAGCTTCAACGGCTCCAAATTTTAATCAATAAAACGAGAGAAGAATATGTAACTAAACCTGACAATAACACGGCAATGGATCGTGTCATAGCACGATTGGACGCGTTAGATTTAAAGATGGACAGGATGCTCGACAGATAAACTAAAAAGGCTCCGGCATGATTGATCCTATCAGTGCGATAACACTCGCCACAAGCGCATACAAAGGAATAAAAAAGGCTTGTGAAGTCGGCAAGGAAATTTCAAGTTTCACAGGCGCAATTTCTCAGTTTGCAAAAGCATCTGCTGACATTGATTTCTTAGAACAGAAATCTAAAAAACCTCCACTTTATAAAATTTTTTCGGACACTCAAAGTCACGCTTTAGAATTGTGGACTCAAAAACAAAAGCTGAAAGAAATGCGTGAAGAATTAAAGGATTATATTTCATTCGTTTATGGGCCATCTGCTTGGCGTGAGATTGTAGCTATCGAAGCACAACAGCGCAAAGAGCAACGGGACTTGGTTTACGCAAAAAAAGAGGCAATAGACAATCTTATAAACGGAATTATAATTACATTGATAATTTCAGTTGGTTTGGCAATCGCGGGCGGAGTTATTTGGTTTGTCGGAAGATCACAGGGTAAATGGTGAGTGATATTAGTTCAAAAAGGCAAAAAGTACGTTGTATATGGCAAACGTGGAAAAGTTGTTATAATAACAAGTCATAAGAATATAGCAAAAGGATACGCAAGGAGTTTAACAGATGACTGAATATGACCTAAACAGTAACGGCAAGATTGATCCAGATGAGCGCGAGCTTATGCTAGAGGATCGCCGCCTGCGGATGGAAGACGCAGATCACAAGCGAGATGCACAACTCAAAATGACGTGGTTTGCCTTATTTGGCCTGCTGATTTACCCGCTTGGCATTGTTGCTGCGGATCTCATTGGGTATGACACCACGGGTCAGTTGTTGGCGGATATTGCCCCCACATACTTCATAGCTATATCGGGACTTGTCGCTGCTTTCTTTGGGTTCTCTGCGCTGGGATCTAAGAGATGAGTATTATTGCAAGCTTGATTGGCCCAGCCACAGAACTTGCCGGCAAATTCATACAAGACAAAGACAAAGCTGCGGAGTTGGCCCACAACCTTAGTACGATGGCCGACAGACATTCGCAGGAAGCCATGTTGGCACAGATAGCGGTTAACACAGCAGAGGCTAAGGGAAACTGGTTTCAGGCGTCGTGGCGCCCTCTGTGTGGCTATGTGTGTGTGCTAGGCTTGATGGTTAACTTTCTTATATCTCCTATTTGTGCGGGCTTTGGTTTTATAATCCCGCAGGCAGAAATGTCGGTTATGATGCCGATCTTAACAGGTATGTTAGGTCTGGCCGGAATGAGAAGTTTCGAAAAAGTTAAGAAGGTAAGCAAGTAATGAAAGAAGATCCTAGATTAGCGCGGGCTGGTGTGTCTGGTTTTAACAAACCCAAGCGCACACCTAGCCACAAAACAAAGTCACACGTTGTCGTGGCCAAAGCAGGCGACGAAATAAAAACAATTAGGTTTGGCCAGCAGGGTGTATCTGGGTCTAAAGATGGAACGGCCCGAAACAAATCATTTAAAGCGCGCCACGCAAGTAATATTGCGAAGGGCAAAATGTCTGCGGCGTATTGGGCAAATAAGGTGAAGTGGTGATGAGGATAAAAGATTTAACAGTATTTATCATGGGCGCCGGACTTATCTGCCTGCTTGGTTTCATAGTTTACGATGAGTTTGCGTTAGCGCGAGAGCAAGGTGGGCCAGTAGATCAAAACATCATTGAACTGCTCCAGATGAGCTTGACGGGCGTCATAGGCATTGTTGCGGGGCATATTAGCGGAAGGGAAAGCAAATGAAGGGTGTAAAACATTACACAGCAAGTGGCGCGGTTCACACTGGTGCTACACATAAAATGAAAAACGGTACGTTGCACTCAGGTAAAACGCATACGGCTGCTAGTAAAAAATTATTTCATTATAATGGTCTGTCAAAAGCAGCGCAGGCAAAAACTAAAATAAAGAAAGGAAAGTAAATGGCTAAACGCGGATTATATTCCAACATCGCCGCAAAGAGAAAGCGCATAGCTTCTGGATCTGGCGAGAAAATGCGTAAGGTTGGCACAAAGGGCGCGCCCAAGGACAGCGCATTTAAAGCTGCTGCTAAAACGGCGAAGAAAAGAAAATGAGTAATGCAATGCGAAAATTGCAGGCGAAGATTGGCGTTTCTGCCGATAATTCGTTTGGGCCAAATACGGCGCGCGCAATCGCCAAGCATTACGAATTATCTAACAAGCGCGCCGCGCATTTGATGGGGCAGGCTCACCACGAATCCGGCGGGTTTAAATTAACAAAAGAAAACCTGAGTTACTCTGTCGAGGCTATGATGCGTGTCTGGCCTAGTCGATTTCCAACAAAAGAAAGTGCAGAACCCTATGCTCGAAACCCAAAGGCACTAGCTGAAAATGTGTATTTTGGACGTATGGGTAACGATTCTAAAGAAAAAGCCAGTCTCTACATAGGCCGTGGATTTTTACAATTAACTGGATTTTCTAATGTAAAAGCCTTTGCTTCTGATATGGGCTTGCCGGAGGTTATAGAAGATCCGTCACTGCTGGAAGAAGAATACGCGTTTGAAACAGCTATGTGGTTTTTTTCTAACAACGGTCTGTATAAAATTGCAGACACTGGTGTTGATGGCGAGGTTATCCGCAAAATAACGAAGCGGGTGAACGGTGGGTATCACGGCATCGACGATAGGATACACCAAACCACAAAAATCCATACTTGGTTAGAGAGTGCTTAAATGCACGATCAACTGGCCCGCGCAAGTGTTGGGCGCGCTGGTGAGTATTTAGCATTAAGCAGAATTTCTAGGGCTGGCCACGAATGTACGCTTGTCAACAATAATGCTGATGACGCTTACATTAAAACAACAAATAATTTGCTGCTAACCCTGCAAATAAAAACAGCAGGCTTTATTCCATTAAATTATAAATCCTACAGTTTTCACACAAGAAATCTATCAAAACAAAAAAGATCAGATATTTGGGCGTTTGTAGCCTTAGACATTGAGAAGATATTTTTTTGTCGAGGCGATGATCCGTCAATAAAATCAGGTCACACGCGATTAAGACCCACCATGTTTTTAAACGAAAAAACATTAATGGAAGAAGTTTTTAACTCTTTCTTCTAATTTACCTCTTGTAATAGTATATATAATATATATGTTAGGCATATAAACAGGAGGAGTTATAAGATGGCA
>Ga0209535_1002756_pt1 | contig 11425 bp, 12 predicted proteins | sample LinPmetageLP28_FD_184041 | JGI IMG/M metagenome (GOLD analysis project Ga0209535, IMG submission 184041) | Marine viral communities from the Pacific Ocean - LP-28 (SPAdes) (version 2) | ecosystem: Environmental > Aquatic > Marine > Oceanic | place: Pacific Ocean | collected 2009-08-22
GCACCAAGCCAAGACTTCCGATACTTTAGCCGACGAGATTGCTTCAGCAATTCAAGTCGTTGAACACAGTGAGTTACCACCAAGAAAGACCGAAGAAGTTTTTGATTACTTCGCCGACGAGGGGATGACTCACATCTGGCAAGCGGACATTGACGGGAAGATTAACATTTGTGAAATTCACAAGGAAGGATTCATTGACCCGATAGTTTCAATGCCCTGCGATGGCATCAGCACCAAGTCACTTCGTCAAGCAATCGAATACATCATGGATTTGGAGGAACTATAATGGCTCACTTTTATAATTGCACTGACGTATCAGAGCCCCAGTTCGAGGGTGACATAACTACCCCAGCCCAGGCTAAGAAGAAAACAAAAGTATACCCATCCGTTACTACTGTCCTTGGCATAGTGAAGGATAGTTTCTTGGATAGTATCTACAAACCCAAGATGATTACATCCCTAGCCCGACAGTTCCCGCACCTCGTGTGGCAGGACATCGAGCGTCTAACATACGGAACAAGGGAGCACCCTATTACTGGTGATACCATTGAGTCCTCGGAGTTCGGCACCACTGTTCACAAAGTTATTGAGGAGCACGTGGATTACAACTTCCTTTACTCCGACCAACAGCCTGAGTCCAGTGTCTGGGATGAGTGGGCTACACCATTCGTCGAATGGATACACGCTGAGGGTGTTAAGCCAATTGCCTGTGAGAAGATTGTAGCGAGTAACCGAATCAAGATTGCCGGTAGCGTGGACTTCATTGGTCACGATTCCGATGGCCTGTTATTCTTAGCGGACTACAAGTGCAGGACTAACACCAAGGGTAAGGCTAAGACATATCCCAAGGACTGCCAGCAGTTAGCCATTGAATCATTCATGCTGATGAAGGAGCACGGCTTGGACTACTTGCCAGCCTGTCGTTCCGTTGTGATTGACTGCGATACAAAGAAGCATCATCACAAGGACTGGAAGGAAAGCGATATGCAGAAAGGAATAAAGGTAGCGAAGAAGTGCGCTGAACTTTACTGGCTGCTACGTATGAAATGAATCAATACGAAATTAAATACACCATGAACAATATGCCCGATGGCTACGTGGGGAGGACTTCTAAGTGGGCTAATGATGAGAGTTCAGCATTAAAACATTTACTAAAGAAGGCACCCGACAAGTCTGGTCGATGCGTCTTCAAGCGAGGTGCGACCGGGCAAATATTATCAATCAAGAGAGAAATATAAAAATGGAATACAATTCTGACTTCGGGTATGACCTAGCCGTTGGACAAATGTCCGAGAAAGCACTGGGTAATATCTTTGAAAACAAAAAGATAGAAGTAAAGCGTGACCTGATGGCAATACGAACTGGAAACTTATTCATTGAATACGAATCCAGGGGTCAGCCATCCGGCATAGTAACAAGCAAGGCGGAGTATTACTGCTTCGATATAGGTGACATATTTATTCTCTTGGAGAAGTCCAAGCTGATGGATATGGTGATGAGCCTAATGGGAACTGGTAAAGATATAAGAGGTGGGGATAACAATACATCCAAGGGTGTCCTCCTACCACTTAACGCTTTGATTCGAGGAAACGAATTCTAATGAACTACGTAAGCAGTATAACAAGCACGTTGGATTTATTAGATGCTTACCATGACGACAAGGAGTTCGACAAAATGATTGCTCGAAACAAGTTCCTTGGTGAGTGCAAGTCTAAGGGATTTGAACGAATGAAACGTCTGGGATTAATAAGTAACGACAAGGCAACCAGGCGGCCTCGTCTATATTTTACCGATGAGCAAAAGAAAGAGTTCGCCAGCAGGGCTTATGAATTAAGAAAGAAGGGCTTGACATATGACTCAATCAGAGCAGAACTCGGTGGCATCGCCGAAAAAAGTATTAGAGAATGGATGAAAAAATATGACGTATCTTCCTCAAAGTAAAATAAAAGAATTCAGAGAACAGAACAAACCATTGTGCTGTCCTATCCTAGCCTCGAAGAAAGACGATTGGGTTCTTGACCACGACCACCAGACCGGGATGGTTCGTGGCGTTATATCCAGACAAGCAAACAGTTTACTTGGTAAGGTAGAGAACTTCTATCTGAGAATGTGCAAGGGTGACAAGGAACATTTGCCTGGTGTCCTCGATGCTATGGCTGCATACCTCGAACAGGAAACCTTGGATGTCCTTCACCCCGTTGGACTTATACAACTTACGAAAAAATTTAAAAATTCATTGACAGCTGCTGAACAGGTTGTTGAATTAAAAGTTATAGGGGCGACCAAGAAAGAACTTGAGTCCTGCTCCAATGCAAAAGAGCGATGCAAACTGTATCGTGAACTAACCAAAAACCACTATGACCAAAGATAACACAGTAAAGATAATGCAGTCCATCCAGAGTGAGCTCAAGGCTCCCAAGGGACAGACTAATAAATTCGGAGGATACTCTTACAGGTCCGCCGAAGATATACTAGAGGCCGTTAAGCCTTTATTGAACAAATACAATTGTTTCCTCACAGTCAGCGATGAAGTCGTTGAGGTAGGTGGCAGAGTATACGTTAAGTCCACGTCAACAGTAACCGAATCCCACGGTGATACTGTCAGCGAAGCAAGTGCCTACGCCAGGGAGGCAGAAACAAAGAAGGGTATGGACGATGCACAGATAACCGGCTCCGCCAGTTCTTATGCTCGTAAGTATTCTCTCAATGGACTATTTGCTATTGACGATACAAAGGATGCTGATGCTACTAACAAGCACGGCAAAGGTAAATCTCTACCAGTTGTTACAACAACTGAATTCTAACCAACCAATAATAACTATGGCTGAATACGATAACACAAACAGCGGAACATTCTTCGTGAATGACCGCAAAGAAAAACCCAATCATCCTGATTACAACGGGAAGATTGATGTAGAGGGTAAGACCTACTACCTCAAAGGATGGAAGAAAGTCGCCAAGAGCGGTCTATCTTTCATGTCGCTCGCAGTTAACCCCGCTGACGAACGCTCGAGTGCTCCATCTTCTGCACCAGCAGGAGCGAGTGCGCCAACGAGTGATGACTCACCCTTCTAAGGATGGGGGACTTCGATAAAGGGTGGTGGGATAAGTTCCGCTCCGAAGAGATGGATGACATCCTAGCGATGACCGCTAACAAGAACTCGGATTACACGGGTGGCAAGACTTGCGATAACCCCTTCGCTAACTTTGACGCTTCTACTGAGTTCGGCGTTCACCCCCTTACGGGTATCTGCATTCGGATGCAGGATAAGTTCCAGAGAGCTAAAGCTTTCTGTTCAGATGGGTCGCTCCAAGTTACCACAAAAGGCGACCAATCCAAGGATATCTTTCGTGACCTAATTGGCTACTCATTGATAGCCATAGGGATGCTCGAAAGAGAAGAGAAGAAGTAAGTCCTTGTGCTAGAATGCTTGGCTCTCCGCAAATCGGCGGGGGGTTCAAGTGTTCTTAACTTCATAAATATACTAACAAACATGACAAAAATAAAAGAAGCCGCAGAGGTATCCCTAAGTATTCACAACGAGATTGATGCTCAAAGATTACCGAGAGAAATACGCATCAAGCACAATGCTTTAGGTCAATTACTTCGCGCTCTTTTATCTACAGTTGAGAATGAATCAAGACAAATTCGAGCTACTGGTCCATCAGCAACCACATAATGCTGAAGCGGAGGAAGGATTAATCGCATCTTGTTTACTTGAAGAGGATACAACAGTCTACGATTCCGTTACTCAAATCGTCCAGTCGGGCGATTTTTATTTGCAGAGATGCCAACTACTATTTGAAACAATTGGTGCACTAGCACTGCAAGGCAAGCCTCTTAATGAGGTGTCCATTCTAGAGCATCTGAAGACCATCAGGGGCGTTGATGAGGTAGGAGGTATAGCCGGGCTATTCGCCATCACCGAGAAGGCTTCTACGCAGGCTCAGGCAATCTTCTTTGCTAACATAGTATCAGAGAAGTCCAAGCTCCGCGAGCTCATGCGCTCGTGCAAACTGGCAGTCGAAGACGTTGAGTCCGAGACAAAGGGATACGATGAGATTCGTTCTGAGCTAGAGAATACCCTGGACGCTCAACCATTACTAAGCCAAGCTAAGATAAAGATTGGGGACTCCGCCAAGGAACTGCTGGATGATATTGCTAAGATGCAGTCCGGCGAATACGAGCCAGACGTAGTCAAGACGCACACGAATAAGCTGGATGATTACTTGGGTAACCGAGGCATCGCGGCTGGAGAGGTGATGACCATCGCTGCACCAACATCCTGCGGTAAGTCCGCCTTAGCCCTATACATTGCACTACAGGCCGTCACCAAGGACAGTCACCATTGCGGTATCTTCTCACTGGAGATGCCACAGAAGCAGTTAACAAAGCGTTTAACTCAAGTGATGTCAGGGGTAAACATTCGTAACGTGGAGGACAACGTAGCTACTGAGAGTCAAATGAAGAGAGTTACTGAGACGGTCAACTCCCTGTCCGAGCTACCTATTTACACATCTCACGCAGTCAAGAGTGCTGATGACCTATGCAGCCAGACCCGACAGTTCGTTAACAAATACGGAGTCAAGTTACTGGTGATTGATTACTTGCAGTTGATACCCTTTGATTCAAAGAAGGGTAAGGCTGAGGGTATATCTCATATTTCACACAAGATAAAACAGATGGCTATTGATTTGAACATAGCCGTCATTCTCCTAGCTCAGGTTAACCGAGAAGGAGCCAAGAGTGGTAAGCTCAAGCTGTATGACCTCAAGGATTCCGGGGACATCGAGAACGATGCGGACATCGTGTTGCTCATGTATCCATCCGAGGGGGACTTTGAATCCTCCAAGGCAATAGATGACAAGGGTCCTTACACAAAACTGTATTACGAGATAGCCAAGAACCGAGAAGGTCAGAGGGACATCGGTGGTATGTTCAAGTTCTACCACTGCCTGGGCAGGTTCTCGTAGAAAACAGTTGACATTTTTTTAGAAATCATTCCTTATGATTTTATGCCAATACCTAAAGAAAACATCGAAAGGATTCAGACGCAAATAGAAATGATTCGTCACGAATCCAGGACCCTATCCTACAGGATAGAGAGAATGGAGGAGCAACGGAAACTATTGCAGGACGAGAAGCGAAAGCTCAAGGAGTTCCTTGAATCCAATGATGTATAATGATTGAGAGAGGTAAGCCAAAGGAGTAATCCCGGCGGGTGGTTGTTAGTAGTTCCACCTTCTTTATACCTCGTTCATAGTTAGTCTCATCTCCCTGGTAGTCAGGGGGATGGGGCTTTTTTATAGACCCTGTTGTAGCTTAACTATGGTTATAATGTCGTTGACATCGGCTGTCTTAATTTTACCCAGTGCGGCCTCCTGCTCGAGCATCTTGAATCCAAGCTGGCTTGGTAACTTCTTGAAGTTCTCCACGTAACTTTCAATCCTTTTGAGCCTTGCTCCTGATACGGATGAAGAAATGCGCATATCAGGAACCTTTCCTTGCATGACCATACCTTTTAAGAACTTAGAGAAATTCTGAGGTAGAGTCTTGTATATATCCTCGTCAGTCTGCTCGAGTATCCTTAGGTTATTCACGTGCTTGATTGTTTCAGCTACATTCTGACGGTAGTTCTCATTGTATTTAGCGTAGCTCTCAGCGGCTTCGTTTGGACTCTTGGAGCGACTAAGAGAACCTGAGTAACCCGCTCGGATTCCCCTGAAGTTATCGTTAATTGGTCTGAATCTATACGAAGCCCCCTTTAAATATGTAGTGTTGAACTTTCTTTCTCCAGTAAGATACCTAGCTCCCATTTCACCTGGGGTTCTTTCATCCCACTTTTTTATGTCATTAACAAATCCGGGGTTGAAACCCTGCTTGGCGTAGAATGTTCCTTGGTCAATGATTCTATCAAGCCTATTTACGCTAGTAGATATCTTGCGACCAGTATTTGGATTGTAGTCCTGCAAGGTATTGATTATGTTCTTGGCATTCATTGTTCCCGTTCCGAAGAACTTATCCGTGAAGGATTGGAATACCGCTGAAGCAGCATCGGAGTAACTTCCAGTTCCCATGCCTGACTCAAACATTGAGGTAAGTTCAGCCGCGGGCATCCTGTATCCCATGTTGATTAAGCCAATCTTTCCTTCACCTTGGTCCTCTACTAGGAGTGCGCTACTCTCATCCCAAGATGGAGCGGCAGTTTCTTTAATAGCCCGAACCTTCTCATCGTCGAAACCATTTAACTTATTGAATGCGGCTATACCTGCTGTGGCGGCACCGAGTGCGCCCGACAAAGCTACGATTCTCTTTGAGCCCTCCTTCGCGGCGGCACGTTGGCTTACTGTCACGCCGTATTCATCCTTCATTCTCTTGGCGAACGAACCATCCACCATAGCCTTGGCTAGCCTAGCTTGGTTGAATGTAGTCCTAGTTAACTCAAGATTGAAGGACACGAACTCATTGAGCACACCAACCCTTGATAGGTAACGGAGTGAAGGAGATATCCTATCGTAGTTCTGATAGGTGGAATTGGTTAACTCCGCCGCGAGTTTATCTCTGGTGGCAGAGTCCATAAAGTTCTTACTATCAAAATCATCAATGCCCGGAATCAAATTCTTCAGTTGCTTCTGATAGTTCTCGAATACAGTAATACGATTCGCTGTATCAATAGCACTATAAATCTTGCCCAGCTTCTTCATCCCGAAGTCGGTTCCCTTTCCCAGCTTTCCCGGTATAAGCTTGTATCCCTTGTTAAAGGCATTGCGTATATCGCTAGAAAATATCTCCTTATCAACTAGACCTAGGCTCTTGTATCTCTGAATTTCCTTCAGGGTTAGCCCCTTACCGAAGACTTCGTTTGCGGCTACACGTAGCCCCTTGCCGGCACCACGGAATGGGTTCATTCCCTGACCGACTATCATGAACGCATTGCCTACTAACTGAGGGGAGTAAGCGGCGGGTGCCAACGGAACCTTAACGAACTTGGTTAGGCCAGTAGTCGTGCTAAGTATTTTACTGAAAACATTCTCAACCAGTAAGCTTGTGTCCTGCGGGACTCCAGTAGCATAGAGTTGATTGATGGATTCATTTACCTCCTCCAGAACATATATGTTCTCCTTGGGGGCATTCGCATCCACGGTTATCTTAATTGGCTCGTTGTTAATTTCGAGAATCTTGTATTCGCCTGCCATACCGGCTGGTATTTGATTAGCCCGTATGGCTGCACCAGACCTTTGAAGGTTATCAGAAATTCTTAATGATGCTTCCTGTTGTGCGACCAGTCGCCCAAGCCTAGAGATAGTTCCGAATACCTTTTCACCTGGAGTGTCGTATTCCCCCAGGAATTCTTTCATCGTCTTGTCCAGAACTTTTCGTTGCTTGAACAGTCTACTGTTCTCGGCAATGACATTCATTCCCCTCTTGGCACTGACCCTTTTATTAACAAGGTCACGGCTGTCGTCCAGCTTTCTGACCCTATCTAGAGCTTCTTGTTGGGGGTTTTTAAAACCATCCTTCTTTAATGCCTTGGATAGGGAATCAACTAAATTATTTCTGGATTCCTGAGAGGGGACGTAGTTCGCATCCTCGTAGAATCTGTATTCCTTAGTCAGATAACTACCCTTCTTCAGATTCTTTTTAATAGTTCCAATAAGAGCATCGCCCTCATCACCGAAGTCCAGGACTCCCTTGTTGCTTAACTCAATTATCTTACTAGAAAATCCGTTAATGATTTCTCTGGATTCCTTGATGACACCCTCAGAGGGGATTGCCGCCTCGGGCAATACCTTGGATTCACCGACCATATACTTGTCAACGGCAATCTGGTCAGCCTTGTTTAGTTTCTTATAGACACCATCTAGGTTATCCCTAGCTCGCCCAGCAAGTTCCTTGGCTGTCCCTATTTCATTCACTGCCCTGCGGACATCTTCAGCAGAGCGATTGCCTATTACGAGTGATGGCATGACGTATTTATTAACGCTGTTAAGCATTCTACTTACTCGACCAGCGGGATTACCACCAGTGATAGCATCCACAACGCTGACAGCATCGACATCACCCTTATTATAAAGGGAATCAATTTCATCTGTGCTCTTGTTCAACAGCTTGCTGTATGACTTGTTCAGGGCTGCACCCGCTGCACCTAGACCAATGCCTAGACCTGCTCCTGTTCCCGCCGCGACGATTAGTTCGTCAAGTGTAAGCATCTCGCCTTCCTCGATTCCCTTCTCTATTGCCATTGCCGCAGTCGAAATACCGGCACCCTGTGTTCCTCTAGTAAGGGTAGCCTTTGCAACTCTAGGTAATAACTTCGCGCCCTTGCTTACTTTACCTGCGCCGAACGGAAGAACGTTGAGGAGCGTATCAGCGGTTACTCGACCCCACGATATATCTTCTCTGCCCTCCAAACGTTGAGCTGATATGGAGCCAGTAATACCTCCACCTATAGCACCAGTAAGATAACCTATGCCTGCGCCCACGGGTCCGGCTACTAAGGCACCGGCAGTAGCACCAGCGTATTTACCGCCCTCGCCTAATACAATTTCAGAGAGAAGCCCTGTGCCTATTTGACCAAGGCTGGGGTCTTCCTCTTCTACCAAAGAAAAACCTTCAGGTAATTCTTGATTTGCAACTAATGAAAAGCCGTCAGGTAATTTTGGTTCACCTACTGGACTAAATCCTTCGGGTAATTTAGCCATAATTATATTTTAGTCCACTTTGTTCCGTCAGAAGTGTATCTGTTACCCGCCTTGTCCTGAATGGTTTGACCAGTAAATTGAGAGGGATTAGAATTTTTTAATGAATCCGGCAATTCATCCCCCTCAGCTGGTGTTGTGCCCATCGCTTTCTCTTTAAGTTTGGCAATCTCATTCGCTGCATCTATCTCGTTCTGCTTGGGTTCCTTTAGACCTATATAAATATTTGTTGCATTCCCAACAGCGATGTCGTGTTGCTCTTGTGTTAAGCGACCTGACTTTAAATCATCTTGCAAGTTATCTAGGGTTGCTTGAAGACCAGTTTTGTTTGGGGTGTCCTTAGCAATTCGTTGGAAGTAACCAGGCGAAAGTTCCATAGCTCTTTCTCCTCCGACATCAATTACACGTGGTTCAAAGCCCATCTTCGTGTTTGCTTGTCCAAGGTCAGCAGCATCCTTAGCCCTTTTAGTTTCCAATGCCTCCAGACGTTCTGGCTCTCCTGCTTGTATTCCTCTGGCTAAAGCATTGACCTGAGATACAGATGGATTTCTTACTCCCCGCTCGGCCAGTTGACCCTCTGCTCTGCGCTTTGCGTCGTCAAAGGAAAGACCCTCTGTTTGCCCACCAGTAGTTCTACTTTGTGCTGCGCGGGTATCTCGGTCTGCTTGGCTTTCGCCTGGTTGCCTGTCACTAGCTCGGACTCTAGCATCACGTGCCTCGCTGTCACCCTCGTAACTTCCAGTGCCGCCGATTCTTTGTTGTCTAGATAGGCTGTCCTGTTCAAAGGATGACAAGGCAGCGGCAGGGGGTTGTGCAACTTCACCTTGTCCTTGTAGCTGTAAGGCTTCTTGTGTGGGTCTAAAGCGCATACGACCTTGAGCATCTACGAACTGCTCCGTACGTTGTTCTGGAGCATCCTCATAACGCATGAACTGAGATAAGGTTTGAGCTGGTGGTGGAGCGGTTGCTCCTCCTTGTGTTGCCTCTAGACTCTGCGCTTCCATCATTGCATTAACCTGTCCTGCATTTTCTGCAGAAAAAGCATTTACCGATGGAACCTGACCAACCGTTTCCGAAGGAAGGGCCAAGGAGTCAGGTGACGTAAATTGAGTTGCTCCAAGGGCTGAAGCAGCTTGTGCGGCTCGCTGTTCGTCTAAAATGCTTTGCACTTGCTCAGGAGTACGAACTGGAGATGTAGGAGTCTCTGGAAGAGGACGTTCTTGTCCACCTGTCTCTAGCATAAAATTCATAGCTTGAGCTTTAGCTTCTGGACCTGCCTCTGAATAAGGGACTTGAGAACCTAAAGTTCCAAATCGTTTATTGTAAATTGAATACGTCGGTGTTCCGTCAGGTGCTTGGGATTGAAATGCTTCTTGACCAAAACCCTTGTTGACTAAATCAGCCAAAACAGACTCATTGTACGTTTGGCTTATGGATTCTCCAACTGTAGTGGGCGGACCCACTTGTTCAACTGGCTCCATGTTTGCTGGGTCAAACGCACCAGGGTTCCTAATGTTTTCAATACCAGGAACTTGTGCGACTATATTAGAATCTAAGGCAGGAAAGCCTGCCCCCATTATTGCGCCCCGTGCCGCAAGTCGTGCCCTCTTTTCTTCCTCGTCTTCGGGGTTGTAATTTGTTCCGAAAAGGTTTTGGTTTGGTGTATCTACTATTGCCATAGCTGTATTATATCATAAAGGGTTAGTAAGTGTGCAAATTTAATGTCGGAAGTCCAGGGTCAGCAGGATAGCCATCTGACGTTGGACACGGTGGAACTGGCCCTAGTTTGCCATCCGAGCCTTCTACGGCATAAGCAGTCCCACCAAATGATTTAATTACTTCTTTAATAAAAGGAATGCCCGATATTGTTACGCTGCTAATGGTTTGATTTTTTTCAGATGCCGTTTTGCCAACTACTGAACCTTCAAAAATTTCATCGAAGCAAGCATAGGGTTCGTTTTCTTCTTCAGTGTATAATGCAGAGAAATAATTTACTCTTATAGTGCTGCCTTTCCCACCGCCATTTTCTTCTACAAGGGTCCTAGCAGTAAAATCCATATTAATTCCGTGTTTGTAATACTTTACTCCACCCACAGAAAAAAATGTTGGCATTGAATTACGCACCCTAAAAAGTCCACCTTGATTTGGAGCTTCATCACCAGCGGAATCAGAACCAAGATTAAGCGATGGGGAACCACATATTAAATCTTTTGGTTCATTGTCGGGATTAAAACTTGCACCGCCCCAGCTGACGCTGTCAAAATTCCAGTAGGCATTCATTGTTTCAGCTAAACTTGGAGGATTAACTAGAATTTTATTGGAAATATTTATCTTTGTTAGACAAAACGGAAAACCATTGCCCTTGCCGAGTGCTGTAAAAGATTGAGCCATTTAAATTATTCTGTTAAGAACGTAACTTCTTCGGGGGAACCATCTACACAAATTATTACTGTACGACTACCGCTGCTACCACCATCATCATCATCATCATCTGCTCCAAACTGGTCAACCCCGTCATTTGATATAGTTTCATCTGTCCCCTCCTTGTTAAAAGTAGGGTCATAATTTCCTGTTTCTACATCGTAAATATTGCCTTCCTGAGATTCAAGTAATTGAGAACCCTCTCCGTATGTTTCTGTATCTGCAGCGCGCTGTCGCCTATTTAAGTCCTGTAACCGACTTTTCTTATCTGCTTTTCTTTGTGCGGCTTGTTTGCGACGTTCTT
>Ga0209535_1002757_pt1 | contig 11417 bp, 24 predicted proteins | sample LinPmetageLP28_FD_184041 | JGI IMG/M metagenome (GOLD analysis project Ga0209535, IMG submission 184041) | Marine viral communities from the Pacific Ocean - LP-28 (SPAdes) (version 2) | ecosystem: Environmental > Aquatic > Marine > Oceanic | place: Pacific Ocean | collected 2009-08-22
GGTTCTGTTTTACATTTGTATCCATAATCTTTTTTCTCTTGTTCTTTGATAACAGTATCAGTTTCTCTGTAATCTAAAATTTCTGTGAAGTTTTCTAATGTGTTAAAACTGTGCACCTTACTTTGCCAGTTTTCATTTGCCCATTTCTTTTTTGCATAAACAGAATATTGAAACATGCATTCATTGCGCATTCCTTTTTGAATTTTATCTTGAGCTAGACCTTGTAAACAAGGTGGACCATCTGCTAATAAACCTTCAGGCTCTTCTTTTGTTTTTCTTTTTTTTAATCTAAATGATTTTAAATCTTTCTCTGAAATTATTTTTGTTTGAACAAAGTCTATAAAATCATCTACAGATAGTGATTCAGCTTTTCCATTGAAGCCGTACCGAACAGATCTATCCCCATCAAAGTAAGGAAGGTTTAAAAAGTTTCCTGTGTCCCCTCTCTCGGTATCCAGTTCTGTTTGCTTTGGAAAAACTTCTGCATCTCCGTAACTAAGAAGAGCTCTAAACTCATGGAGTTTTAATCGCATTAACTTTGCAGAGATTGGTTCGGTAGTAAAAATAAATATATGTGCGCCGCCGCTCTTTGATCTGCAAACAACAACAGGTAATTTATTTTTTTCTATTTCTTTAATTAATGTGCTGTGATCAAATCCTTCGTACACATCAATATCAATACATCCCCACCTACAAGTAGAGTTGTCTGTGATTGGTATAATTCCTAAACTTTGTTTTCCTTGTAAATGATTAACCCATAATTCTTTTGTAACTAATCGCTTGTTGATAAAAGCTTTACCGCCTTTTTTACCATCCGATCTTACATTTCCGTCAGGCTCATAAGAACCATAGGCTCTTTCTAATCCTGAAAATATTTCTATAAATTTTTCTACGTTCATAACACCCTTTAAAAATAAAAGAGGGCCCCGGTTCTTACCACGGAGGATTTGGGGCCCCCTCTTCGCTACCTAAAACGGAACAGCTTCTTCCGTCGTAGTCGCATTGCCTTCTCCTCTTTCCTGTGATACTTTAGCCTCACCCTTTGAAACGGTTTCAGAGAAAGTTTTCGCAGAATTAAAGATCGCAATGTCCTTTTCATTACCTTGATCAAGTAATCGATCGAAGGAGAAATCAAAAGAGTGCCATGTTCCTTTGTCATTCTTCTGCTTTGTTGTGGTAACTTTAAAGATACCAGAAAACATTGGCCACGCAGAAGGGATCACGGAACGAATAAGAGAATTAAATTTCTTACTTCGTTTATACCCTGTTGATTTGAGTGTGATAACACAAGGTGCACCCAACATTCCTGAAGATGCCTCGTTGTCATTTAGAACATAGAGAAAATGATTAGCACATGTTTCAATGTAGTTACCATTCTCCAGTCTATCTTTATTCATATTGTCTCTCGTTGTTTGTGAGAGAATATCTGAAGTTGCGGGATAAACATTAACAGGTGCATTAGACCCTGTACCAATGTTGGACCATTCAACATACTCTCTTGCGAAACCACAAGGGATTACACGAATTCCAGTTTCACCACTGTACAATTCTTCCGTCACGCTGTTATATATCATGCCAGCCTTTGCTCCAGGAACAGTCTCATCCTGTACCTCTGGAGATAATGCCATCAAAGCTTTAAGCCTTGGTGTAGCGTAGTCTTGTGTATCAATAGTATCAAAACCCATTGATCCAAAGTTTTCAAATGGGATAACCTTTGCTACCGCATTTGTTTCTTTCTTAGTCGTCATAGCATTCTTCGCCATAATTTCCTCTTTCAGTTTTCAAGTTTCACTATGTAATTTTCACTTTGTTGGTTACATAGACACCAAATTTGTCTTGGGGCAAATCAACACCTTTTTGTATTTGCTCCTTAACAAAAGCTTTTAAGGTAGAGGCATGAACACCGCTCTTCTGCATAGGAGCCTGACCTTCGTCACGTAGTCTCTTATACAAATCAGTAGCGTTGTCTTCTTCTCCCCTTCCAAAGGTCACGACAATATCATTTTTAATAATATCGTCAAACCCATTTTCTCTTAACCATGCAAACGCATCGGCTTTATTGTCTTCACTTATGTGTGCCTTATACACTTCTTCCACAGAAACTTTTGTACCTGTAGTAAGTGTGACAGACTTCATATTCAATTCCTCTAGCAATGTTGGGATAGATTCATTTTCTAATTTGAATTGATCTTCTTCCAAAGCTTTTAGTTTTGCTTTTGCTGTCTTTATATCTTCACGCACTTCTTCAAGGTCTTCACAACGCTCTCCTAAAGTTCGTAACCGATCATCGCCTGACTGTTTAAAGTCATCGATACTTTTTTTTGTTTCTTCAAATAATGACATATAGCTTTCTCCTATATTTGTTTAGTTGATGTTTACCTCCACGGGATAATATTTTTCTAATCTACGATCCCATTTTAGTAACTTAAATCTACCACGATTTAAATCAGATGCCACCGCTGCTACTACAGCAATGATGGATGGATCACCTAGACATAATATATAGTCCTCATCAGAAAAGTCTTTAAGCTTTTTTCTGAGAGCGTGAATAACAGGCTTAGAACTAATAACCAATTGATCTTTTCTTGGTAATAACTCTTGGAAATCACCGAAGCGAAGAGCATCAGTCATATCTACTCCTGGTTTTTCTTGTACTACATAAACTGTCATAAGCTTTCTCCTTCCCCCATTTAGTCCTTGCAAAAAAATAAATCAAGCATTAAATGCATCCTTAGAAAGAATAATTAAAAAAACAAGGAGAAGTTATGGATTATCCATTTAAGACTGTGCCGTATGCACATCAAAAAACTGCATTAGAAAAGTCATGGGAGAAAGAATCCTATGGTTTATTCATGGAAATGGGAACAGGTAAGTCGAAAGTTCTTATTGATAATATGTCTATGTTGTATGACCAAGGCTATATTAATGGTGCTCTTATTATTGCACCAAAGGGCGTGTATCGTAACTGGGAAAAACAAGAGATACCTAATCACTTGCCTGATCACGTTGAACCTTATGTTGTATCATGGACCCCAACTCCTAATAAAGTGGAGAAGGAATTACTAGAGAGTATTATAAAGGACCCGAAGGAACTAACGCTCGACATATTATTAATGAATGTTGAAGCGCTTCGTACGACTAAGGGTGCACGGTTCGCGGAACGCTTTCTAAATGGTCATCGTGCATTGATGGCGGTAGATGAAAGTACCACGATAAAAAATCCAAAAGCACAACAAACAAAAAATATTTTAAAGCTTGGTTCACTTGCAAAGTTCAAAAGAATTCTAACAGGATCTCCTGTTACAAAAGATCCAATTGATTTATTTTCGCAATGCGAATTTCTTGATCCGGCGATCTTAGGATTTTCTTCTTACTATAGTTTTAAAAGTAGATATTGCATTCAAGTAAAAACAAATGTTGGTACACACGTCTTTAATAAAGTTGTTGGTTATCGCAACCTAGAAGAACTTAGTGGATTGTTAGAGCCCTATTCATATAGAGTGTTGAAAGAAGATTGTTTAGATCTTCCACCTAAAGTCTACACAAAGAGAGTTGTTGAGTTATCAGACGAACAAAAGAAAGCGTATTCAACAATGAAAGAGTTTGCTTTAGCGGAACTTGAGAAGGGTGGTTTGGTTACAGCGCCTACTGTAATGACACAATTATTACGACTACATCAAATTAGTTGCGGGCATCTTACAGGAGAGGATGGAGAAATCCAGACATTTAAAAACAATCGTGTAAAAGAATTAATGAATATACTTGCTGAAACAGATGGAAAAGTTATTATATGGGCTAACTATCGACAAGATATTCGTAACATTCGAGATGAAATACAAAAGGAATACGGGGTCGATAGTGTATCAACTTATTTTGGTGACACACCAGATAAGGAACGGCAAGAGATTGTTCAGCGCTTTCAGGATCCAGACAATTCTTTGCGATTTTTTGTAGGTAATCAGCAGACTGCTGGCTATGGCTTGACGTTAACCGCCGCAAGCACTGTTGTCTATTACTCTAACAACTACGATCTAGAAAAAAGAATTCAATCAGAGGATAGGGCGCATCGTATTGGCCAGACCAAGAGCGTTACTTACATTGATTTAATGACAGAGAAGACTGTCGATGAAAAGATTGTTAAGAGTCTTCGTAATAAAATAGACATTGCCGCAAAAGTTTTAGGCGAAGAATTAAAGGAATGGTTGACTTAATAAAATAAATTCTTATATTGTCTTATATAAATAGGAGAAAGCTATGGACGATAGACTAACCACTTTTTATAAACACACGGTTTTTTGGCCGGGAAAGAAAATAATGAATACAGAAAAATATAAATCAGTAACAGTTCCACTTAATACGTGGAAGGATTTAAAAAAACTAGCAGATAAAGACTTACGATCCATCAGTAATCAGATTGTGTGGTTAGTAAGTAAACACAAGGAGAAAAAAAATGGGTAGTATAAAAAACTGGCTTATGGATATGGAGCAAGATGCTGCAGAGATGAGCTCTCAAGAATTCGTTGATAAGCACGGCGGTGATAACATCGATGTTTGGGTGCGCGTTCAATGGGATTTAGGTAACGAGATAGGCGAGGAACATTACCTTGCGATAACAGAACCAGAGGGGTCTGCATGATGTTTGATTTTTGGACTTTAGTAAGTTTAGGTATTTCTTGGGGTATTGTTTTTTATCTAGGTCGTTGGTGGCAAGGTAGAGAAGATGAAATAGAAATGTTAAAACTGCGTGGGTATTATGAAAAAAGAATGCGCTCGCAAGAAGAGAGAGCGAGGCTTCAGTGATTTGTGAAGACATATTATTAGAAGCGAAAGATCTGGTGGCGGGTGACCGTCACGAAGACTACGGTGATAAACTTGTGAATCATACTCGCATTGCTGATTTATGGTCCACGTATCTCGAGACGCCTATTCGTCCTGATCAAGTTGCGATCATGATGGGGCTAGTAAAGATCGCAAGGAGTATGCATGCAACGAAACATGACAGCTATGTTGACCTAGCCGCTTACGCCGCAATTGCAGGAGAGATCATTAAACGCCGTGAATAAATGGTTGGCAATGATCATCATTACGGGGATGTTAATTTATTTTTCCCCGTTCTGGAGTTTCATGCGAACGTGTCCAGGGGATGATGATTATTGTATTTGGTTATATTATGAGATAAAAGAAGAAGACTCATGGTTACGCCGCGTGTTAATTAAACTGGGAGAAAGATAAAATGACTAAGTGTGAAAAGAAATTACGCAAGTTAAAAGCATCATTGAAGGCGCTTCGCGAACCACGGAACGGTCGAGAAGTAGCCACTAGATTACAATGGGAAAGATTGCATAGAATTATAATAAGGAGGTACGAATGAGAAGTAAGTTCGAAAAAAAATATACGCAACGTGACTTAGATCTAATTGAAAAATTAAAAGAAAAATATTCGTATTCACAAATCGGTACTATTTTTGGACGTAGTAAGAATTCTGTATTAGGTGCCATGTATCGACATCGATTAAAGAATGGACACAAACCTATTAAAGATTCAAAGCCAAAAAGGAGAAGACATGAAAAGATTACAAAGTATTATGACACGCATCAAAGGAGTTGGTAATGATATGTCACAACTGCAAAGGAAATGGATATGTCAGATTATCATTTGAAGCAGAACAATCAATTGAGCAGTGTAAGGTTTGTCACTCACAAGGGGAAATCAATGAAGATAATTACTACCACCAAACATGGACCGAAGGTGAGAACGATGCCGTTGCATACTACTACGGACCACCGCTTGACCCAGAATGTTTTGAAAACTACACGATTTCGGATGAGTAAACCAGTTATAGAGTTTAAGGGCGAGCCGCCCTTTTAGAGTCGGGATAGAACCTACCTTTACAGGCAATGGAAAGTGCCTGGCTTAATCGTGAGGTGAAAGCGCAAGTGGTTCGGGCGGTTCGACTCCCAAGATTCATATATTTGGCCCGTTAAATCACTAACTTTCCGCTCCTCGCCCCGCATTTGTCTAGTGCGGGGCTTTACATATCTTATAAAACATCATATAATATTGCACCGAAAAGGAGGTAGTTATGATACTGCCTAATAGTCCTGTAAAAAGGATACATGAATGCACAAAATGTGGCATGATTACGGTGAATTTTTGGAATGCTCACTATGATAGGACCTATACCCGCGAAGAATGGAACACGGTTCGTGGTCAAGGGTTTGATGCTCTCCGAAAAATTTTAGCACCAGTAACGGAAGACCCTAAGTTTTTCTTAGACTAAGCCTCTCTTGCTTTTTTCGTTCTTTTGAATGAACGGTTCTTGGATGGCTTGGAATGTTTGAGATTACTTTTTTTATTATTCAGGGGATTCGAATCACGGTGCGAAACGTCATAACCTTTTTTATCGCCTAATTTTCTACGGGCCTTGTTTCTGGAGGACCTTCTTTTACGTTCACTTGGCTTGGAATGGTAGTTTTTGTATTCTTTTTTATAATTTCGCATGGTGCATAGTAACACATATAGAAGAAATTAAAAGTTAGTAGTATGATTTTTATCTCTCAACTCTGAAACTCAACGTACTAACGTACTTTGACCAATTAATCTTTATAATACAATGATTTACTTAGTACCTTCATAGTACGTTTTAGTTCGCTCAGGAGTTACTTAATTTTTTAATAGAATTAACTTTTGATATCTTCTATATATAGGCGTATGACTAAACGTTTAACGTTAAAACAACTTAGATTTGTTAATGAATACGTTTCAAATGATGGACAGATTACAGCCACAGAGGCGGCAAAACGTGCAGGATATGGGGCAAGCAGAGCGACTGTAACAGCGTCTGAATTATTAAATCCTCAAAAACATCCTGAGGTTGTTAGATACATCGATGAAATGAAAAAAGAAATGCAACACAAAACTGCCGTTACTTTTGATCGACATGTTAGTAGATTAGATGAACTGTCTAGAAAAGCACAGGAAGACAAGGCTTGGTCTGCCTCAGTTCAAGCTGAAAAGAATCGAGGTCAAGCAGCAGGATTTTACAATCATGCACAAAACATTCATGTGGTTAATTCTATTGATTCAATGAGCTTAGACCAAGTACAGTCTAGATTAAAAGATATACGCAAACTGTACGGAGATATCATTGACGCTGACTTTACAGAGGTAAAAGAAATAGAGCAAAAAAAAGAGGGCTAAATAGCCCCCTTCCCCATGTCTTCTTCGGTTGCAATATAGTAATAGCTACTTGTACATTTTGGACAAACAACAACAGCCTCCTCTTCATATTCCATGTCTACTTCTCCATAATCAAGCGACAAGTGATTACAGTCTAGACAAATATTGTAAACATCATCTGATAATACTCTATCTATTTTCATGGTGTATATATTACCTCCTCATCAGTTAGTTCCCTCATCTTAACTTTGTATGCTTTTAAAAAATCTTTTAATGGCATATCAGAATTTTCTAGATGAGCTAGGTGTAGATTCTTGTCATAACTGTAAATGACAAAAGCTTTCTCATAACAATTCATTAAAAATGTTTCTCGTTCTTGTTTAGAATTCATCGATACCCTCCTCCATAAATAAATCTATTTTTTCTTTGAGGTCTTGGCTATCTATAGCTAAATAATTATTGTAATAATAATCACCTTTTTCATTATCATACATATCTATGCTACCATTCAACCATTTAATAATGTGTTCTATACATTGACTAGCTAAGTCATCACTATTTCTCATTCTATCTCCTGTAAAATATCTCCAAATTTATCTGTTGTTAAGCCCATCTTAACTTTGTTTACATAGCAATCATCACATAGAAAATTACCGTCATCGTCATACTCATACTCATGAGTTAATGTATTACATTCATCACAATTTTCTGACTGGCAATCAACACATAAGTAACCACTATATTTTTCGTCATCCGCAGGAATTCTATTAACAAACTTCCCACTACCAAACTGGGTGTCCTCATGACACCCAATGCATTTATGTCCTATATCTATAGTGTTCTCATAATAGTTAGAACTCATCTCCCCTCCTCAAAAAAATCTACTTTATACCAACATCCTTCTTGTTCCTCACTTTGCCATTGTATTTTGATGTTATGTTTTTTTATCATATCATTCACAACATCCATGACAGAATCAAGAACCTCTTCGGATGTTGCCTCTATATTGTATCTCATCCAATTATGTTCTATCTTACTCATCTTACCTCCTATTAAAGTTTCTTATTTGTTTTGAAGTTAATTTATTAAAACGATTTTCTTCATGAAACTGCCCTGTGTTATGTTTATCAATACAGGTTATGCTGACAGCCCCACCATTAAATTTTTGTGACAAGTATTCGTCAGCAAATATTTCACAGCCTTTTTTAATATCAGTTAAAATATTATTATTTTTATCGTATTCAGTTTCAACATCTAAAATAAATCTAGCCATGCTACCTCCTCCATTTATCTTCTGCTTTGATTAAATCTTTTCTACAGTATCCATAACCAATGACGCCTGTATGTTCATTGGCTAGGATGTTTCTCCATATTAAACTTGGCTGTGGTTTAATCACACCAAACTTACACAGGATGTATCTAATTATTTTTTTCATATCAAAACTCCTTGTTTAGTTTTTCAACTATATGTTTCGGCAAAATGTTTTGAGGTTCTTCATAACCATCAAACTCATATTCTTTACCGTCTTTATCTACTATTCGGAAAATCATATAATTATGTATTCCCCAAGAGTCACACTCAACTTCCTTACAGCCTATGCTGTGAAGAAACTCTTCAACTAAATGCGTGGCGTTCCAAGTATCTCCATCACCAAATCCAAATTTGTTGAATGCTTCCTCCCATTCCCAATATGTTTGTTGTACTGGCATATTATTCTCCTTGACTTATTTCTTTTAATTCTTCTTCAAGCCACTCATCTGCAATGGCTTGTGCCTCTTCCATAGTCTTCGCTGAATAATCAGTAAAACAGTTCACGTTCTCTCCGTCTCCTGTTGAAGTGCCTGTGAAAAAAACATTATAAGTTGCGGAACCATTCCACTCTATTTCAATTTGATGTTCTGGGTATGCGAACAACATTCTGCTTTCACTTTTCATATTTATTCTCCTTTAAAAAAAGGAGGGCTTAATTGCCCTCCTCTATAATTATATTACAAAGTCCCCTGTATCTGTATCAATAACAAAATGACCATTGTCAGAATTGTCTCCTTCGTTTTCATCTGCACCGAGATAAACACTATGTGAAACAAACTCACTAGAATGAATTGGTTTTTGGTAAATTGATTTACCCTCCTCATCTTTTTCAAAACCCATGCACTCATGAAAAAATTCATGATTTCTTAGGTCTGCAATAAATTGAACAGCAACTGACCTTGCCTCTAATCTAGTTAAAGGGTCACTTACATTATCTTCAGTATTTAATTTTTTTCTAAAGTCCCTTATCCAATTTGATGCAAATTTGGGGAGGTACATTCCCCCCCAATGATGAAACAAGACTGGTGACTTATCTCCGTCACTGTCTTGGAATTGTATACTTACTCTATCTCCCATTTAGTCCTCCTTCTTTCTGTTGATTAGTTTTAAGTCATCTTGACGAATCCATTCAAAGCCCTCGCCTTGAACTTCATCTATTAAATAAAGGTTTCTTTCACCTCTACCAATTTCTCTATCGTGAATAAATCCACATTCTCCAATCGATTTTACTTCGACTAAGTCTCCTATTTTAAATGTCATACTATTCTCCCTTATTTAATACTCTATCAATTTTATCTCTAATAGCCCCTATTGGATTATTAGTTGATTGAACCTCGTTGTTGTATTCATCATCTAAGGTTCTCAAAATAAATACCAGAGTATCGTGGTATTTATCTTTTTTATTCATCATTTTAATTAAGTGTTCCTTTTTATCTATTTCAGCTATTTTTAATTCTAATTCTAATTCAAGATTATCCATATTATCCTTCTTTCTATTTTATTTTGAATGTGCGAAAGCTTTTCGAAACCAGTCCTATGAAGTCACTCTCATCTGCAATCTAAAATCACAGCCCTCTCTCACGATAAAGGGTACTTGTTTCCAAGTCCTGCCGACATAGTCCTACTAATTGGCTTTCTAAAAAAATCTTTATCATGGATTAACAGATTATCAAAGAAAATCTTTTATTTATTTTAATTCTTTTTAGGTTACTGTTAGCCCTTAGAAATGTTACGCAAACCAGAGGCCAAGTTTTGGCAATTATTAAAAAAGAATTTGTCTAAAATATCTTGGACAAGAATAGAAACTCGCACAATACAAGGGTTTCCAGACCTTGTTGGCTGTTTCCCTTCCTGTGGGTTCTTTACGACTGAATTAAAGGTAATTTATAGTAATAAATTAAAGATTACGCCTCATCAAATTGCGTGGAATTTACAGCACCATTTAAAGGGCGGAAAATGTTTTATCATAGCCACGACCCTCGAACAGAGTACCATAAAAATCTATGGAGGAGACAAGGGTAGGGAACTCGCCCAAAACGTACCGCAAACCGAACCGATAGCCGTGTTTGATAAACCATTTGACTGGCAACTGGTTCACGAAACGTTGACAAAAGCAGGGGAGGGTGACCCTCCCTCCACTCTCGGTGATGCACGAAACGTTGACAACGAAACGTGATAGTATGTGAACGTGTAAGCCTTCGCTAAACGTACACAAAACGTACACAAAACGTACACAACTATTATGAAAGCTTTTTAAAAAAAAAATAAAAAAAGGAAGAAGCACGTTTTACCGCGCGCCCTCCTTCAGTTTGTCGATGATCCAGAATATCGGTTTAAGTATGAAGTAATATATGAATGCGATTATTAAAAAAGTTTCAATTAATATTTTAATGCGCTTCATAAGAAATATTTTTAATAGCAGGGTTCCAACATGCACGGCAGTCCAGACATTGGCCGCCCTGATGTTGCGCGTTGCAAGCTTCACCAATTGGTTTAACGCCGGCGGTATGAACCGTGCTTGAATGCTCATGAATTTTTGAAGGCACCCCGTTAACCATAGTCGCGCTCAGGCGTATAACAAGATTATCTGGAATGACCCCGCCCGCTTCTTTATACTCTTTTAATATTTTCGTTTCGCGCGTTGGTAACCAGTGTTGTATATGTGGGGTTCCAGCAGCTACGGCGCAGATCTTGCTTAAGTGCTCTATTGTTTGTATATCCCCGCTATCATGCCACCTGAAATATTTTTTTTCATAATGCGTAATTAATTGAATCATTGCAGCGGTCCAGGTTTTATTGTTAATAGACTTAAGGCGGCGCTGGTGTGCAGTCTTTACGCTTGGATAAAAATAATTAGCTTTCATTGCATAACACATATAGCAGGTTGAGCCCGGGACGTCCCGCAGCTTTTCCCCGGTCTTGCAAT
>Ga0209535_1002759_pt1 | contig 11409 bp, 15 predicted proteins | sample LinPmetageLP28_FD_184041 | JGI IMG/M metagenome (GOLD analysis project Ga0209535, IMG submission 184041) | Marine viral communities from the Pacific Ocean - LP-28 (SPAdes) (version 2) | ecosystem: Environmental > Aquatic > Marine > Oceanic | place: Pacific Ocean | collected 2009-08-22
TGTTCTTCAATGGTCCGATAACTGAAAGAACAAACCTTCGCCAATTCATTTCAGACGTTGCCCCGTATTTTTTATGTAATTTTGTTATAACTGATGGAAAGTTTTCTTTAAAACCTGCTTTTCCTGTCAACAACCTTGGGCAATTTAACCAGGGAGCTGTGCGTATTAAGCAGTTGTTTACCGAAGGCAACATCTTAGAGGATAGCTACAAGGTTGAATATCTTGGAGGAGAAGAACGACGAACGTTCCAAGCAATCGTTCGTTATCGCAAAGAAAGCCCTAACAAGCTACCTGAAGAAAAAGCAGTGACTGTAAAAGGCACAGGCGGCGGCTATTCAGACCCAAGAGTCGAGCTGCTACCCCAGGAGCAATTTGACCTAACAACTTTCTGCACTTCTGAGCATCACGCAATAATGGTGGCTAAATATTTCTTAAGTCTGCGCAGGCTAGTTACGCATACGATTAGTTTTTCAACAACATTGGACGGGCTAGATCTCACGGCAGGTGACTACATAAAAGTGGCTACTCGTTCAAGCCCATACAGCAGCACAAGAAACGGAACGATCAATGCCGCCGGAGCGGTTACAAGCCTGACTGACTTTGCAGATGGTCAGTACAGAGTCAGTTATTTCAAAGCTGATTCAGAAGACGTGCAGGATGGCGTTATGACGGTTAGCAATAAAACCGTTTCTGAAAGCACCTTTGCTAGTTCAGTGTTTGCAATGATTGACGACAGCGTTTCGCAGAACGTCTACGTTGTAGAGCAACTAACCTTCTCCCAAGAGGGCACGGTTGATATTGTTGCTTCTGAGCACCCTTGTTTCTCAGACGGGCGCAGCAAGTTGGTGGATTCCATCGTTAACGGCAGTTTTAAAATCTTCTAATGGCTTTCCCAAACCTGGTTCCCACAAGTCGTTCGTTTGAGTCGGGCGACTATCCGGTAAAGACTTTTAAGGCACAGAGTGGCGCGGAGACAAGGATTCTGTACGGGGACAAGCGCACCAACATGAAACTGTCTTTGACGTACTCAAACATCACAGACGCAAATGCTGCGTTGTTTCTGATCCATTTTGATTCTGAGACCACTGGAACGTTTAGCACTTTTGAAATTGCCGACAACACTAGGCTGGGTTGGGCTGGACACAAGAGAGACCTAGGCGCTGCTAACTCTGGCAATCGATGGAGGTATGAAAGCGCCCCACAGCAAGTACAGGTGCGACCAGGGGTAAGCACTGTTACAGTGAATCTGATCGGCGTGCTGACCTAATGGCAAAGGTTTACAGCGGCAGAGATGGGACCATGCAGGTCAACGGCTCGACCCTTGCCAAGGTCATCAGCTTTTCTGTCCAATCAAGCCTAGAAACGCTTGAGACGACAACGTTAGGTGAAAATCTTCGTAGCTATAGCCCAGGCATTTTGGGCTACTCCGGCAGCGCAACTCTGTTGTATTACAAGGCAGATAACGGCAGCATCAACACCAGCAGTTTGCTAAATAAGCTTGTAAAGACTGGCACAGCAGGCGTTTCCTCTAGTGACACCGTTGTTTTGACGTTTCGATGGAACGATGGAACGGACAACAACGACATCAAAATGACTGCATATGTAACAAGCGCCAGCATTGGTGCTGCTACTGCTGATCTGGCACGCGCTGAAATTTCGTTTGTCGGCACTGGTGCTCTTTCTGCAGTTTCGATCTAATGAGCGTCTATTTAGGAACGTTTGGCAGGGTTGAACTGCAAAGACAATTTGAAGCAGGAGAGTTGGTTTCGACTGTTAACACCAGTGATGTAAATGTGACGCGCAAGCGGTTTAGTTTTGATTTCCAACATGGTCAGTTGTTGACTGGCGATCAGGTTGAAATTAAAAGCACAAACGGGGCAGCATTATCGTTTATCTCTGGATACAGCAAAAGCAGCGTTAAAAAGTTTTTGCACATTGATGACCTTGATGGCGTTCGGCTTTATGACACTTTTGCTAATGCAATTAATGGCGGGCCAACAAATGCAACCGCATTGGCGACCCCTGCTTCAACCATTCCTATTCAGGTTAAAGTTGAAAGCAATGATTTTAGATTGTTAGCCCGAGTCAAGAGCTACGAGCTAAACACTGAGCGGGAAACTGTTGACACCACAACATTGTCAGACGACTTTCGCAGCCGTATTGGGACTTTGCTTTCTGGGTCTGGCAGAATGGCTTGTGAATGGGAATACAGAGGCGACACTGTTAACGAATTGCCCCAATACTTAGTGCAACTGGCGTTGCGGACAAAAGTTGGGGCTCAATTTAAGGCAAGATTTTATTTAAAATCCCCTGGCTATAACCCAAGCGGGGTCGCTGAGGCTGCAAACGATGAAATTTGGTACGAGTTTACGGGTGTTTTAACTGCTTGTGCAATGCAGTTTTCTCCGGCAAGCATTGTGGAGCTTTCCGCTGATTTTGTAACGACTGGAAGCGTGGATTTAAAGGTGAGCCTGACGCCTTCTCAAGCTGTCTTGCAGGAGAATAGTGATGACATACTCTTGGATCAGGATGGCACAGCTAAACTGATGCTTGAAAGTTCCGACATTTAAGCCCAGGAGGGCCAAAGCTCATGGCTGATCTAAAAATCAGTGAACTTGCCGCCCTAGCTGGGGGAAACTTAGTCGCAGCCGATGAACTGGCGATTGTTGATGACTCAGCCAGTGAAACCAAGAAAATCACGGTTGCAGACCTAATTGCTAACGGCGTCACCGTAATCAGTGACGACGCTATCCCTGGCGCAAAGATCCTGTTTGCTGCTGGCGATATCGCAACAGCAGCCTTAGCGGATTTAGCGGTTACGACGGCCAAAGTCAATAACGACGCAATTACCGCCGACAAGCTTGCCAATGAATCAACAGTTGATTTGGTGACAACGCTCCCCAGTGCTGGGGCGTTCACTGGTCAGCTTGCTTTTGATACTGATGACAACAAGCTTTATTTGTACGACGGTTCTAGCTGGCAAAACTTAAAAGCTGCCGGGTCTGTCAATACTGTTGCTGGGAGCACCACTGGCGAAATCAATATTGTCAGCACTGTTAGTGGCGACACTGCAACTTTAAGCGCAACAATTGACAACACAACATCAGCAGCACAGTTTCTTGCTGGTCCTACTGGAAGCGGTGGCGTCGTTGGTTATAGAACAGTTGTCGGCAGTGATTTGCCTACAGCAACGACAAGCGCAAAAGGCGGTGTTGTCGTCAACGGCAATGGTCTCATCATGGATGGCGACACCATTGAGATCAACAACGCTGTCACCTCTAGTGGAACGCATCACGTCGTTACCTATGACACAAATGGTTTGATCACAGGCGGTCGAACGCTGGTTTCAAGTGATCTTCCTATTGCAACGGCTTCTGCTCGTGGGGCGGTTATTCCTGGCGACGGGTTAACTGTTGACGTAAGCGGCAACCTAAGTGTCAACAACACTGTTGCGGCTGACACTTACACGAAAGTGACAGTTACGGCCCAAGGTTTGGTGTCTGCTGGAACGACACTGTTAGCCAGCGATATTCCTGATCACTCAGCAGCAAAGCTGACTTCAGGAACAATCCCTACCTCAATTCTTGCTAACTCTGCTGTTACCGGCGTTAAGTTAGCCGATCAAGCGACTACTAAATTTGGCGGTGCGCTTGGCAGCGACAACGTCACAATTTTCCCTTCTGGTGATTACAAGGGACAGTTCTTCTACGACGAGACGACGGCTGATCTTTATATCTATACCGGGTCTGCTTACGTCCCAATCACGCTGTTAACCGGCAACTTGGTGAATGCTGGTGTTTATAACGCAAACACGAACCTGCTTTCAACTGTCACAACAGCAGGTTCATCGGCTGGATTTACGGCAGGCGCTGCCTTGCCTGCCCCTACAGGAACAAACCTGAATCACTATGTGGTTGTTTCCATTAGTGGAACGGGTAGTGGAGCAGCTCCGGCAGTTGCTCTTGCGCCCCCAGACATGCTGCTGTCGCAGGGGGTCGGCTCCGAGTACTCATTAATCGATGTAAGTAATGCGATCGCCGGGCAAACTGCATCGAATATTTCTGTTGTAGCTGCAGGCAACATTATTGCTACAAATGTGCAGTCTGCTTTGCAAGAGCTTGACACAGAAAAGCTTCAGTTAGCTGGCGGCACAATGACCGGCAACTTAAATTTAGGCACTGGCGTTGATGTTGTTTTTGAAGGCAGTGCTGCTGATGACCATGAGACAACTTTGGCAGTCACAAATCCGACTGCTGATCGCACGATCACACTGCCAAATGTGACCGGCACTGTTATTACAACGGGTGACACTGGAACGGTCACTAGCACGATGCTGCTGGATGGAACGATCGTTAATGCCGACATCAATGCTTCTGCTGAGATTGCAGTTAGCAAGCTTGCAAACGGCACTGCGCGTCAACTACTGCAAACTGATGCTGGCGGATCAGGCGTTGAATTTACGAGCAACGTTGATGTTCCTGGAACGTTAGATGTCACGGGTGGAGTAACGCTTGATTCAACACTGGCAACCACTGGTTTGATTAGTGCAAATGGAAAGATTAGTTTCCCGCTAGGCACTGCAGCCGCCCCAAGTATTTACTTTGCAAGTGATACAAACACAGGTGTTTTCTCACCTGCTGGGGATCAAGTAGCAATCACAACTGCTGGAACGCAGCGCGTAACTGTTGACAGCTCGGGCAGAGTTGGGATTGGGAGCACCGATCCTTCTCCTTTCGGGAATAATGCAAAGCTTGTTCTTCAACGTTCAGGGAGTGGCGAAAGTGCTTCTTGCGTTATTCACGGCGCAAGCGATGCTTCTTCGTTAATACAATTTTCAGACGGAAGTGGTTCGGCTGCTGAAAGAAATGCAGGCTTTATCACTGTTAATCACACAGATCAAAGTATGCAGTTTGGCATTCAAGATAATGAGAAAATGCGTATTGACAGCTCGGGAAATGTGGGCATCGGGACTTCGGCACCACTTTCTGATGCTCAATTAACTATTAGCGCCAATGATGCGCCTGCTCTTGCTTTCCAAAGAACTGCCTCAGGCAACTTTGAATCTGCTATTGGGATGGCAGGGAACTCTGCCCTTAGATTCTATATTGGCGCTGATTCAAGTTCTGTTTCAGGCTTGAATGAGGCGATGCAAATCGACAGCTCGGGGAATGTTGGCGTAGGGATAACGTCACCCACTGGGCGTGTTCATGCAGTCAGTGGCACGAATAACAACCCACATTTTTATTTTAAGTGTGATCAGGGCGGAGCAACTAACAACACCGGTGATTTATTTAAGATTGAACATGCAAGAGGCCCTGGAAACACATCTGCACTGCTTAATGTGCTTAATAACACTGGCAGCATTTTCTATGTTGAAGGCTCGGGCAATGTTGGTATTGAAAATACAAGCCCAACCGCAAATTTAGAAATTGGCACTGCCTTGGGCAGTACTACTTCAATCCGATTAAACTCCGCGACAAGTGATTACTTAAAATTTTCAAGCGAAAGTGCTGTTGCACATATCATCGCTGCACACCCAGCGACTGGTGGTGCTGAGCTTGGATTTAAAACAGGTGGTAGCAATGGCACTGAGCGGATGCGACTCGACGGCAACGGCAGGCTGCTGATTGGGACATCTTCTTCTTTATTAAGCAGTGCTTTGTTAGAAATTGCTGGCGGCAGTAATACAAACTCTTTATCAATTACGAATACAAGCCCAAGTGATGCTGCTGGCAACCGATACAACAAAATATTATTTAGGGGCACGCAAAGCGGATCAGAAGTATCAACTCTTGCTAGTGTGCAATCTTCGCACGACGGATCTTCTGATGATCAAAAAGGCGTGTTAACTTTTCACACTAATGATGGAAATGATGGGAATAGCCCTAACGAGCGGATACGAATCGACAGCTCGGGTGTGCTTTTTGTCGGATGCACTTCTTTCACGGCCAGCGTCCCTGGTGCAAATATTCAAAATTCAGGTGGGAATGCTGGCAGAATCAATTTAGTTAAAAACACAAGTTCAGACAGGGACGCATTGGCTTTGTACTCCGTCGGGTCTTATGTCGGTGGAATAGTTTACAAAGGCGCAAGTACTTCTTTTGAAACCAGCTCTGATTATAGACTTAAAGAAAATATTATTGAGATTACTGACGGTATTACTCGTGTCAAAAAACTTTTACCAAAACGTTTTAATTTTATTGTTGACACTAAAAAGACAGTTGATGGTTTTATTGCTCATGAGGCACAAACTGTTGTACCTGAAGCTGTAACAGGTGAAAAGGATGGTGAAAGAATGCAAGGAATCGACCAATCCAAACTTGTTCCATTACTAACTGCTGCACTTCAAGAAGCAATCGCAAAAATCGAAACCCTTGAACAGCGTCTGACTGATGCTGGTATCGCCTAGCGGCATCCCGCCCCGTGGCAACGCGGGGCTCTGCAGTTAAACTCACTTCATTGCTTTTATTTCATGGCAAACACCTACACCTGGAAAGTCAGCCAGTGCGACCGCAACTTGTCAGACGGAATGATTTCGACATTGCATTACACCGTTAATGCCACAACTGAGGATGGCGTTTATTCCGCTGGCGCGTATGGCTCAGTCGGATTGGAAGCCGCTGAATCAGACAGCATGATTGCTTATGACAAGGTGACTAAAGCGCAAGCTATTTCTTGGGCACAGGCTGCAATCGGTGGTGCAGACAAGGTTGCAGAAATCCATGCTGCTTTGGACAATCAACTTACTGAAAAGCGCACTCCAACAACAGGCACTGGCCTTCCTTGGTCAGCCTGATGACCTTTATTTTTGGTGCGCTGACTGGGGTTGTATTGACAGCTCTTGTTCTGGCGTTTAATCCAGACGATGACCTTTACGAAGACGAACGACGTGACTGCTAGACCTGATCCAATGATCCCCTGCAAGCCAGGGGCAGAAGATTTAGTTGCGATGAACAATCGCCTGATTTGGCTTGAAATGCTTTACAAGCTAGAAAAGCGCGACGATCCAGATCATCCACAACGCGGTCTTTATACCGGACTGCATAAGCGTCACTTTTCCACGTTCCCTGGAACGGATGAAAACTGATCGTGTAGATCACATCCAAAACTGTCCATTGACTGGGCCAGCTAATCTGGTCCAAGAAAACTCAACCCCTTCTACAAATGATCAAAGCATTCGCAGTAGCTGTTTCTGGTGTTCTCGCTGGTTCAGCTGCCTTGGCAGGCCCTTATGTGAACGTCGAGAATAACGCTGGTTATTCAGGCGGCGACTATTTAGGCGCAACCACAGATTTTCACATTGGATTTGAAGGCGGCGAAGGCGTTTACAGCTACTACGCCCAGGGCGGTCCAGCTTTTTCTAGCCCGCAAGGCGAAGACGGTGAGTTTGAACTGTCCGGCAAAGTAGGTGGCAACGTACAAGTGTCTGATGCTTTTGGCATCTATGGCGAACTAAGCTTCATCACTGCAGAAGAAGATCCTTCCGTAGGATCCAAATTTGGCGTCAAGTGGGCTTTCTGAGCTAGCCTTTAATCGGAAGAGACACGCCCTTTCTTGACTCACACCAAGGAAGGGTATTTTTTTGGATTTTTACCATGCAAAAAGTTTTTAACCTGTTTGGCACGCTTGGTTTTGTGATGTCAGCAACAATGGTCGTTGGATCGTTGATGCTTTACACGCGCATCCCATCACTGACAAAGTATTACATGAGTGAGCTAAAGCTTGAGCTGACCAAGATGGTCACTGATGTAGTACCTGGCCAGATTGATGACGTGATGCCTGAACTGCCATCAGCTACAGGTCCAGCCATTGAACTGCCTACGTCACCATTCTGACTAAGTGCCTGAAATACCTGATATAGGTGTGGGGCGCATTGGCGTCCCAGAGATACCAACGTGGCAAGGTATCCCTCCGCAAAGCCTTCCGCAAGAGCCGCCGATCACATTGATGCTTGGCTTTCCCGTTGCGGAAATACCGGGTTGTGTAGAGACACGAAGCACACAGCCTGGAAATGAAACTGCTTACGGCAACGATCCAAAGGGCAATTTCACGGTTTGTGATGGCACGATGCCGTCGTATGACCCAATAGATTTCACACCTGGAACGTTGACTTATGGGCCAGCAAAACCGCCAGCAATAGACCCCAAAGAAAAACCGGCTGACAAGCAACCGGCTAAGTCCCCTTCGCCAAGCGTGCCTCAATCGCCTGACACTCCAAACTTAGACGTGGAACTGCCATGTCCGCCACCCGACGCAATACCTATAGGCGCAAAAAATAAGCTTCAGACTGCTGTCATCACTGGTTACAAGCGGATCAATGGAGAATGCGAAACCCAGTTCAAGTCGCTGGACATACCAACGATTCTCGGCAACCATTTACCTGGCTCGCCTGTTGTGGTCACGACTGCAACGATTGCGGTTGTCGCGACGACAGCGGCAGTCCTAGCCAAACCATTAGGCGATATCTTGCTCAAGACGATCAAGCCTCTTGTTAAAAAGACGATCAAGAAAATTAAAGAGAAGCTGGGGAAGAAGACTGTTGTTGAGTCAGCTTGGCAGCGCCGGAGGTTTCAACGGTTTTTAAAGAAGTAGGTATTGAATGGATGTGGGGCGGCAAGACGCTTGGTGGATTCGTTAAGACAACATCAGCACAGATCTTGCTGTAGGGCGACTTGGGGTGAAATATTATGCCTTTTTGCATTAGTTCAGCGCAGTTTTTAAGTCTTGCAAGCTCGTAGTTAAGGCGTTTATCTGCCAATGCAGCGTCTAGCAATGCCACCTGTCTTTCAGCTGCTTTATGACAGCTTTTAATGTGAGCGCGGTCTAGAGGTATCGAAATGGAGGCAGTAATTCCGCCGTTAATTGAGAAGTTAGTTTTTTGTCCTGTCCTCATTGGCTTATAGAAAAGGACATTGCCTGGATTGTCTGGCCTGCCATCTGGGACGGGATTACCTTCAGGGTCAAACGCACCAACAAGATCAAGCGTGTCGTAGATAGGTTCCTTGTAGTATTTCTCGTAAGGGTCTGCCCAGCCTGTTGTGGAGCTGATGAAAGGATTAATCGTGAGGCTTGTTCCTTGGCAGCTAAATCCGTTGTAGCGATACTCAAAGTTTTTTGAATTGGTTACCTGCACAGCTTGGTTTGTAACTGATCCAGAGCTGTTCGCAACTGGAGCGGCAGTGCTTGAGACCTGAGCGTTGACAGGCCCAGCAATAAGCAAAAGGGCTGCAATAACTCGCTTCATTGGCTAAAGGTGCTTGTTGTTTCTGTCAAAGATTCGATGTCTGTTTCTCTGGTAATTATGGTGTGATTTGTGAGTCCTGGCCCTTGGAGCGTTTCAACAAATTGGAACGATGCACCTTGTTTGACAATGTTCCAGACAGGTTTGCTCGCAGGGTCAAGACCAGTCCAACGACTAGAAACACCATTAAGAGTGTTAGTTGTTGTGGTCAGACTAGCCGGAGCAATCGCGCCACCAACGGGGGCAATATTTGTTCCACTTGCGCTGTATTCATAACCTGTTCTGTACTCGTAAGAGTTGATGACTTCAACAACCTTTGACGTTGTTTTTGTTGTGCTGCTTAGCACTCCTTGTTGAAAGTTTGGAACGACTGGGATTGCTACTGCAGCAGCAGTTGCTAGCAGGTCAAAGCCTGCATAAAGAGCAAGTAGTAAGACACGCATTATTTAATTGTCAGCTCCTGAATAACTTGACCGATTGCTGTTGTACCAGCTCCACCAGCAGTGACAGTTAAGGCACCGTCTGTTGCAATTGTTCCAGCCAGCGTTCCAGCAACGCCGCCTGCCGTTGTTGTTGTGTTGGAGAAGATAGGTAGCGCAGGAACTACGCCAGAGGTAACAGTTGTAGACAGTAAGGCTGGGACGTCATCACCTTCTAGGTATGACTCTGAATACGAAAAGCTGTCACCAGCAGTAGTAATACTGTAAGCGCCAGGAGTATAACCAAGAGCGGTGCCGGAACTAAGTGTCCCCAAAGATGGAGCAGTACCCAAAGTGACGTTAGAGCCAGATACTGCCATTGAAGAAGGAAGCCTAATTGCTTGGGACGCCGCTCCATCAACAGTTAGCGAAATGCTGGATTGAATTTTGTGCGTAATGTCCGCTGACGCAGGACTTATCGCAAACAATGTTAGGCACGATACAAAAAGAAAACGTCTCATTTGGGCTTGGACGTAGGGGCTTGTTCAGTAATTGTAGGGTCTTCTTTTTTCTTGCCATTGGCGCGTTTGATGTTGACGCCAAAGCTGGTCATCGTTCCAGTAAGCAACGAAGCAGGAAAGGTTGGGTCCATTGCTTTGACATAGCCCAGGTAGTTAAGGCTGAGCATCACAATCGACCATGTAAGAACAGCTAGCTTTACGAAATCCGCCAACGGCGTTGATTCGGATTCCTGCTCCTGTTCTTGCTTAACCTGTTCTTCTGCCATGATGAAACAACGCTATTGGTCGGATGGTGGTTGAAATCTGGGCTGCTATAGCTGGGGCAAGTGTGGGGGCAGGTGCCCTTGCTGTTAAGAGTGCAAGCCGCGAAAGCCTGCAAGGTCGTGATACGTTGGTGCGCCTCACAAGTGCTGTAGACAATTTAAGCTCTCAAGTCGATCTTTTCCGCCGAGAGCAAGCAGCTATTTCAACAGAGGTTTTTGCGCGGCTCAGTGACGCTGAAAGGGCAATTGCTCGTCTTGAAGGCATCCAAGACAGACACTAGACTTTTGGCACATGCAGTGTTTCCATGCTGTTACTCCTAAGGCCAATTCTGTTTGCGTTCATCAAATCACCAGCGGTAAAACAGCTGTTGATGGATTGTCTGATCAAGATCAGCAAGCAAACCGACAACCAGCTTGATGACGTTGCTTGTAAGTATGTGCAGGATCTACTGTTCCCTGGAGGACGGGTTGAAAAGTAAATGTGGGTTTGGGTCATAGTTGTGGGTTTATTGTCACTCCTTCCGTTTTTTCAGTTTTTCAAAAAAGACGACCCACATCAACTAGCTGCGATTGCGGAGCTGGAACGTGCCATTGACCAAGAATTACTTGATGACGAGGCCGAATGGTTTGAGATGTGGAAGACAAGCGGCATTCACCAAGAGGTTTTTGGAGTCCCGTATTACAACCAGCTAGATAGCCTCACCGGCTATGGCTACAGAGAATGCTTTGATGCAGCCGCTGCCATGGTCGTTGCATTTCACCATGGCGTAAAAAGCCAAGACGCTTATCGACAGGTGCGACGTAAGTTTGGCGACACGACAGAAATCCACGCTCAGGTTTCTGCGTTGAGATCACTTGGCCTCGACGCTGAGTTTCGTAAAAATGTAAGGGTCGAGGACATTGAAATTGAGATTGATGCTGGCAGGCCGCTAATGGTGGGATGGTTGCACCGAGGCGATTTCACA
>Ga0209535_1002760_pt1 | contig 11403 bp, 5 predicted proteins | sample LinPmetageLP28_FD_184041 | JGI IMG/M metagenome (GOLD analysis project Ga0209535, IMG submission 184041) | Marine viral communities from the Pacific Ocean - LP-28 (SPAdes) (version 2) | ecosystem: Environmental > Aquatic > Marine > Oceanic | place: Pacific Ocean | collected 2009-08-22
AAGTTAAATAAATGGCAGAAGTTAAAAATGCTTTTATAAAGTCTAAGATGAATTTAGATCTTGACGCACGATTAGTGCCTCAAGGCGAATATAGGCAAGGCTTTAATATACAAGTTAGTAAATCAGAGGGCGATGACGTTGGAGCATTAGAAAATGTATTAGGAAATTTTTTATTACCCGAAGGAGATTTTCAATCTTTAGAATCAGGCTCTGCTAACCTGCAATCAATAGGATATATTGTAAATCCTGTAAATGATACTGCATATATTTTTTTAACTTCTAATACAGAAAACATATATAATTCCGCGGCGAGTAATTTTATTTATGCTTATAATACCTTAACTCAAAAATCTTTTAAAATAGTAGAAGGAGCGTTCTTAAATTTTTCTACAAAAAGTCCTATATATGGTATTAATGTAGTTGAAAATTTATTATTTTGGACAGACAACAGAAACCAGCCTAGAAAAATAAACATTGAAAAAGAGTTAGGCTATTATACTACGGAAGACCATGTTTCAGTAGCTAAATTTGCACCTTATGAAGCTATAAATTTATATCAAGAAAGCTCTATATCAGGAGATTACGAAACTACAATGAAAGATGTGGTAAGTCCTAACTTACCTAATGGTACAAGTAATCCTTATAAACAAGTTAATTATCCAGGAGATCCTGATTATTTAGAAGATAAATTCGTGCGTTTTAGCTACAGATTTAAATTTGATGACAATGAATATTCTGTTTTAGCGCCCTTTACACAAGAATGCTTTATACCAAAGCAAGATGGCTATTTTATGCCGGGCAATGAAGAAGAAACTTTTAGAAGTACTGTAGTAAATTTTATGGAAAACAAAGTAAATGAGATTACTTTATATATTCCACTTCCTAAAACTGCTGATAATACTTCACAAATTACAGGAACCACTTTATTTAATAGCTTAAAAGTAACTGAAATTGATATTTTATATAAAGAATCAGACGCTCAGGCTGTTCAAGTAGTAGACACTTTATTAGTAAATAACAATTTTGAAACAGCTAATTCAGGATCTACAATAAAATATATTTATCAATCTTTAAAGCCCTATAAAACTTTACCTGAGGCAGACTTGATTAGAGTTTATGATAAAGTTCCTGTTAAAGCTTTATCTCAAGAAATTTCAGGGAATAGAGTTATTTATGGCAATTTTCAGGATAAGCATACGCCAATTTTTAGAAATTTAGAGGGGCAAAATACTTCTCAATTAGATTATCAGGTTGGTGCTTTTGATAAATCCTCTTTTAATTTAACAGAAAACTATACTAGTGAAATAGAATATCCTAATAGCACATTAAAGCAAAATAGAAATTACCAAGTTGGGGTTGTGGTTTCAGATAGATACGGAAGATCTTCTACGGTATTATTATCACAATTTTCTAGCGTATCTACACCGGCAAGTGTAGGAACTGGAACTTTTGCCGCTTCAACTCATTTTCATCCTTATAGAATTGGAACCGACACTGCTGTTACTTCTTGGCCGGGAGATTCTTTAAAAATATTATTTAATAGCCCTATTGCGCCTTCCTCCGGAGTGGGTATACCAGGCTTGTACGAAGGATCAGCTACTGGCTCAAACTATAACCCCTTAGGATGGTACAGCTATAAAGTTGTAGTTAAACAATCTGAACAAGAATATTATAACGTTTATTTACCCGGAATTTTAAATGGGCCACCTAATGGCGTGAATACTGATGATCCGGCTGGTACAGTTGGCTTTATTACGTTAATTAATGATAATGTAAATAAAGTTCCAAGAGATTTATCTGAAGTGGGCCCTGAACAAAAACAATTTAGAAGTTCAGTGCAATTATTTGGAAGAGTTACTCCTGACGCGGCAGGGCCACCTACTTATAACGAACAATTTTACCCAGGAATTCAATCTAATACAGTAATTACTATTGCAGAAGAAGATGATTTGTTTGATTCTACCACTATTTCAGATATGTATGACACAACATCTAATCCTTTAGCTGGAAGAATATCACAAATAGCATCAAAGCCTATAGGTTCAGTCGGGGCTTCTGGTGCATATAATTTTTTATTAAGTGTATTTGAAACAACTCCTGTTGAATCAAGATTAGATATATACTATGAAACATCTACTAGTGGTTTAATATCAGAGTTAAATGCGGCTATTGAACAAGGAGGAACAACTAATGCTAATGGTGCAACCACTCATCAAACAACTTTTAATGAAAATCAAAGCCACACCAATAGTAGTGGAGCTGCGATTAATGTAGAAGTTACTACAACCGCGTGGGCTCCCGTTATTTTTGGCGAGGCCGCAAACCAAGATTTGCCAGCTAATAGATTAACAGCATCAATAGCTAGTGTTACAAGTTTAAGTGATGAAGAAAATAAATCTACTTTTTTTACTGTAGTTGCTGAGCCCGCTCCAACCACCCCTTATAATTCCCAGGACCCAAATACCTGGTATAAATATAAAATATTAAGCACTAAAAATTTTTATTATAGCCCGGGAGCTGAAACAAAAAAAATATATACTGTTGTAGTAAATTTTACAGATGTTAATGGTGTAGGAGTAGGATCAGCGGAATTTACATTTCCTTTAGCAAATACTTCGCCTATCTTTAAAACTTATACTATACTTAATAAGCCAACTGTAAATATAGATCCTCTTCCTAGCAATCTTACTTTACAGTTTACAGAAGGAACCACGGGAACATTGGCTACATTTACAGGTGTTAATGGTGCCGCAGATTCTACTGAAGAAATAAAAAATTTAAGTTGGTCAATTATTTCTCCAGCTAATCAAACTACATTTAATATAAATGCTGATGGCGAATTATCTACTACTCAAACTTTAACCGGCCCTTTTCCTATAACAATTAGATTACAGGATGCTGGTGGCCCAAATGATGCTACAGATTTTCCACTTACTGTTTTATTTGGTAATGAGCCTATTAACGTTGAATTTGGTTCTACAACAAACTTAACCCTTGCTACTTCAGGAGGTGAATCGGGGGCTGTTTATTTTGTAAACGACGTGAACAATGCCGCGGGAAGTTACTCTTTGCCTGGTGTGCCTGGGGGTAGCAATAATGATATAAGAGCACCTTATTCTGAGCTACAACTAAGTAATAGTCTAATAGCTAACGCTAATGGTGGCGTGGAGCGTGCAGAATTATCAGCTGTTTCAGGGTGTACTAATTTTAGTATGCTAAACGCCAATTATAACTCTATAAATATTCAAGCTGCCGGTGTTAATGGAGCTGCTCTAGCTCAGGCTAGCGGAGGTTTAACACAAGGTACGGCCTTTGTAGGAGTTGAAATTTCTTTTAATCAGCTAGACGCTGGGCTTGAAGGTTTAACATCAAATGATTATCCTTTGCTAATGTATCCTATTTATTTACAATATAGGCCTTCCGGAGGAGGAAATAGTTGGGTTACAGCAACAGATATTGAAGGTAAAGCAATTAATTTCGGGGGGTCTCAAATAAATAGAACCAATTTTGATTCTACGAATTCTGTAGGTGGCAAAGGTATAATAAATCAAAGAGATCTACCCTTTTATTTTGAATCTACACGGGTTAATAGCTCAAGCTTTACAACTAATATTTTAAATACAGCTTGTTTGGAGGCAAATACGCAGGTAAAACAGCTAAATGGAGATACCCGAAATACTATCGCAAGAAAAACTTTTGTTGTAGGTAAATCTCCCTATAGTGGAATAGCTAGTAAGTTTGGCGATTATAGATTAATTGTACGTTATCCTTGGGGTATGATATTTGCATCTTCTAACCCTATAGTAGTGGGTTATGGGTCAAGCGAATGTCCTGCAAGCGGATTTAATATTATGAGAATGGTAAGTGCTTCAGCTTTCTTTGGGGATTTTTATTATCCACCATTTTCAGGAGCCAGCGGAGTGTATTCTTATCAATATAGAATAAGCAATACTGCTGTAAATGATGCGCAAACAGCATCTTCACAAACAATAGGAAATCAAACTGTTTACGCCCGGGAGTGGCATATGAAATATGTGAGTAAATTTTATACGAATGCCGAACTAACTACAGAGTGGGTCCCTGATAATGCTGGTTGGTTTGTATACGTGCCAGGAAATAATACAACAGATATTAATGCTGTTTATGGAACAGACTATTCTAATACTAGTTCAACTAACAACCCTGGTTTAACACAAGATATACACAGAAGATGGGTAGCATACTTTAATAGCACAGGATTAAAAAGTTTAGCTAATTCAAATTATCCTTCTTTGGCTATGGAATACCAAGGTTGGTAATTAAATTTATAAATAAATAAGTAATAATATATTATGCCAGCAGTTATAGAAGTAAAATATTTTAACAGCTTTGTCCTAAAAAAAGTTTTAAGCCCAGCTCCAACATCTATTCCCGTTTGGAATGGATCATTTGGTATACCCACAAACTTAGGTGGGTACCCGTACCCTGGCTCCGCTGAAACTAGTGACAGTAATATCACTGATAAAAATTGGATAATTGAAGAATCTAGAATTAGAGGGGGGTATAATAATACGTCGGTTAGTTTTGGCCCTAAAGCATATTTAGTTGAAGAAGAACCTAATGCAACATTTAGAACAAATTCTTTAATATATTCGGGCATATTTAATTCCAGTACTGGTATTAATGAAACAAACGTATTCAGTGTAGGTACAGATATAACACGTAGTTTAAATCCTGCTTATGGCTCGATACAAAAGCTTTATGCTCAAGATTATTATTTAACTATATTCCAAGAAAATAAAGTTAGTAGAGCGCCTATTAATAAAAATATTATTTACTCTGCCGAGGGTAACCCAACTGTAACAACTAGTAATATGGTTATTGGAGAACCTCAAGCATACGCGGGTAATTTTGGTATTAGCAGAAATCCTGAAAGTCATGCTGTTTACGGATTTAGACAATACTTTACAGACAAAGACCGAAACGCAGTATTAAGGTTATCTAATAACGGGTTAGAAGAAATACAACGTTATGGCATGTATGACTTTTTTAGAGATAAATTAAGCGAGTTAGATCAAGGCGAACCTTTTATTGCGGGAAAAGCAATAGGTATGTGGGACATTTATAATAAACAATATGTTATATCGCTTCAAACCGCCAATGCGTCTTTTACTACCAACGCCCTAGGCGAGCCTGAAACTAATAAATATTTTACGTTATCTTTTGATGATGATATAAATGGATGGAATAGCTTTTTTAATTATAAGCCCGCTTTAGGATTTAGTTTAAAAAATTATTTTTATACTGTAAATAATGGGACAGCATCTTCTACAGCTGCTGCGTTATATCAACATAATTCTAATGCTCCGAGTATTAACAGAGCAAATTTTTACGGCGTAGATAATGATTCTAATATTACGTTTATATTTAACCCCAGACCCAGTATGTCTAAGGTATTTAAAACAGTAAATTACGAAGGAAGTAACGGCTGGCAAGTAAATAGCATTAAATCGGATTTTACAGGTATTGGAGTTGCAGATACAGCCCCAGACTTTTTAAATTTTGCTACAACCAATACTCAAGATACAAGCGCTTTAATATACAGCTATAATCAAGGGGCATATGATAATTATGGTAATCAATTTCCAACACGATTAATACCGCCAATAAATAGGGCGGGCTTTACTAGAAAAGAAAATAAATACATGGCTAATATAGTTAATAGCAGTGTAGTGGCTCCCGGTGAAGTAAGATTTGGCAATCAAATGAGCGGCATTAAAGGTTACTTTACAACGGTTACAATGTCCACTGATACTGTTACTGATTATGGCGGCCCAAAAGAATTATTTGCTGTATCTTCGGAGTATGCAGCATCAAGTTATTAAATTATATGGAATTTAAAATTCGTAAACTTACAGAAAATGATTATCCTCTTTTAGTTTCATGGTGGAAAAAATGGAAATGGCCTGTTTTGCCAAAAGAATTTTTACCTAATAATGGAACAGGAGGATATATGGTAGAAAAAAATAGCATACAAATAGTCGCGGGATTTACATATTTAACATCAAATTCAAAAGTAGCATGGTTAGAATGGATTATTTCAAACCCTGACTATAAAGAAAAAGACAGAGACGAAGCTATAGAAACATTAATTATTACTTCAGAAGAAGTATGTAGAAAATTAGGTTACAATTTTATGTTTTCTATAGGTAGAAATCAAAATTTAATTAATAAGCATAAAAAATTAGGTTGGAGCGTAGATAATACAAGATCACACGAATTAGTAAAAAAAATAAATTAATATGGGAGTAGTAACAGCAGCAACAGTTTTAACAGCATCAGTAATAGGCGCAGCAGGATCAGTTGGGGGATCGGCAATATCGGCTCATCAACAAAAACAAGCCGCTAAAGGCGCTAGAAATGAAGCTAACCGCTTAAAAAATGATATTGCAGAAATTGAAAAAGCTAGAGAAAAAAATAATCCTATAGTTAATCCTTATGCTAAGGTAGAAGATTTATCAGGAATGATTCAAGATTTGTCTGGAATGTTAAGTAATCCTTTTGACAATTTAGGTGTTGCTACTAAAGCAGCAGAAATACAAATGGAACAAACCGATATTGCTTTAGCTAACACTTTAGATTTATTAGCCGCAACAGGTGCAAGCGCGGGAGGCGCTACAGCATTAGCGCAGGCTGCCGCAAGAGGTAAACAAGGCGTGGCCGCTAGCATAGAGGCGCAAGAAGCACAAAACGAAAAACTTAGAGCGCAGGGTGAAGCGCAGCTTAATCAACAAAAAATGGCTGAAGCTACCAGAGTGCAGGGAGCTTTATTTGGGGAAGCTACACGACAGCAACAAGCAGACGTGCAAGGCGAAATGTTTATGTATCGCGAAAAAGATAATAGATATTTAGAGCAACTTGACAGAAAGCAAGCACAATTAACAGGCCAACAACAAGTGGCCGCTCAAAGAAGATCTGATGCTGCTAATATAATGGGGGCAGGAATATCTGGCGCTGGAAATATTTTAGCCAGTGGTTTAACAAGCGCAGCAACAATGGGATCACCCACCACTTCTACTGCTCCTTCTGATCCTTTCGCGGGAACTTATGGCCAATATAAAAGAGCTAATCAAGGCGGCAATCTTTCAAGAAAAGAATTTAGAGCAATAAAAAAATCAAAATAATAATGGCAAGTACATATAGAAGTCCAGAAACGGTAGTAGTATCAGAAGCGGGGCCTGCAGTTAAAATTTTAGATTCTTTTTCTAATAATTTTGTTAAGGCTGCTAGTAATATTGTTAAAATTAATAACGAAAAAGTTAAAAAAACTAGAGCAGAGCAAGCTGCGTTGGCTAAAAGCATATATATAGATCCAGAAAAATTTCTTGAAAGATTACAAAAAGCGGGGGCTGAAGAGCAAGAATATAAATTATTTAACGATTTGCTAGACAAAAATGCTAATACGCAATTAAAAATTGAAGCTGGTCTCTTTGATAAAAGTGATTATAAGTATTTAATGAGTGAAAAAAATAAAACCTTAATTCAATTAAATTCAATGGTTGGTTTGGCCGCAGATGGTACTGCTAAGTCAGTTAAATATAAAGAAAATTATTTAGATAATTCAAAAAATTTAAGTAGACAAGGCTTTCAATCAGCTTTAGATAATGATTATATAAGTGCTATGAATATTTATTCGGGCACAAATCCTACTAATGCTTTTGAAACATATTTTCAAGGGGATACTCAAATGATAAAATTTTCAGGGAAAGAATTTGAAAAAGGAGAATATACTATTGCTCTTAAAAGTCTTTTAGCTTATGAGCCTATAATGGTCCCTGAGTTTAATAAAGAGGTAACAGAGCTAGCTACTGGATGGCTATTAGAAAAAGACGGATCATTAACTAAAGATGCTAAAGCAATGACTGAAGACGACTATTTAGGCGAATGGTCAAATATAATTGACACTGTAACTAAAGGATATGCCGGCAATTTACCTCAAATAAAAAGCCTTGCATTAGAAGTAGTGGGTATGAAGGAAGACGATATTTTTTCTTTAGACATTAATACAGGAATTCCCGGAACAGAAATAAGTGATAAAGCATTATTAAAAACTGCGGCGGCCGCTAATAAGTGGGCTCAAGATACCATGCTTATTCCTAAGCATATTTATGAACCACCTAAGCCTGACAAACCTTCTGCATCAGATAAAACATATACAAGAGATTTAGAAAAACTTTCAGAAGATTCAAACACTTGGCAGACCACGTTTGGGGAAAAGAAAAATTTATTTAATATAGGCAAAAATAAAGAAGGAGGAGTATTTATTGGCGAAGTAAAAATATTCAAAGATGTACCTGACCCTGAAAATCCTGACAAAACCATTAGAGTGCTCGATGAAAATTTTATAAGAGCATTAAATAATATAGGCCCTGGATATAGCGTAAAAAGCACACCTGGCGATGCCGGCATTGAAGCTATAATTCAAGGAGGTAGTTCAGGGGGAACTTTGTCTATAGTAGACGGCGATAATGCAATAAACTTTATTGAAAAATTATTTAATTATGAGTTTAAAAAGTACAAAGGATATAAAACGCAAATGGCTAAAGATTACGCTCAGCAGTTTATAAATGCTTATAAACCTACCTTACCAGGTAAATAAACTTTAATTATGTATAAATATAAAGATTATAACTATTCTTTAGAAGAAGTTCAAGATGCTGCAGATAAAGAAAAATTATCTATAGACGAATATATTAAAGAATTTAATATACAAAAAACCGACCCTGATCCCGATGAAGAGGGAAAGGAAACCCCTTCACAGGAGACAATGGATGCAACTGTGGAGGTAAGCGATACGGCATCCAACTTGGAAAACAAAATAGTTCCGCAGCAACCAAGTACGGATTCTGCGTCGGAAACTATTTCTTTGGATTCTGCAGAATTAACTGATACTGAGTCTTTAAGTGATTTTATTGAAAATAAAAGTCAAATTACAGATGAAGGCGTTGGGCAATTAAGGCAAAGAAATAGAGTTTTAGAAAATGAAGCGGCATCTGAGGTATTAAATTCACAAAAAACGGCTTATGATCCAATAGAATTAGAAGAAGTTATTATAACAGGTGATGCAAGTAAAACAAAGCCAAGAACAAAAAAAAATCAAGGAGAATTTAGATCTATAACTCAATTTGAAGAGTCTCAAAGACGCTCTAAGTTTGATATACAAAGACAACAAAAGGCTGAAGAAAAAAGAAAAAATATTGCAGAAGGTAAAGAAACCCTTCCCGCTGTAGATAATGCATTAAATATTATCAAAAATTCTTTACGTAAAATATTAGCTACTGATGATCAAGCAAAACATTTATATCATTTTGTTGGAACTTTAGGATATGATTTAAATGCTAATTTACTTGGTAAAGAAGCCGCTGATAAAATTTATAAAGAAAATTTAAATGAACTTGGCAAAATTAATGCTAAAATAAATGCTATTGAAAGTGAATTTTTGCCTGAACAATCATTTTCTAATATAACAAAACCAATTGATTTTTTTTCAGCAGTATTGAGTGGGGGCGCAGGCTTTGTGACTAGCGCGGCCCAAACTGGATTTGGCGTAGCCCCCGTGGGTTTAGGAATTGTTATTGCAGACGATATGATTAAAACCTGGAATGATAAAGGTGCAGAAGCCGCGGGGTTAGGCTTAGAAGAGTATTTAAATCAAGGGCGTGGAGAAATATTACAACCTCTTATATTAGCAGGTGGTGTATATGCTATTGAAAAAGCACAGCTAAAAGGTATAGGTAATTTTATAAAAAATAAATTTAACAGCTCTCAACTTAAAGGTTTTACTAATTTATTATTGAATGGGGGTGAAAATTTTATTCAAGAAACTACACAATTTGGATTAGAAGAACTTAATAATAATTTAGCTCAAGGTATGAACACCGAGAAAGCTATGCAAGAAGCAGTTGCTAGCATGCTTTCTAAAGAGGGTGGAATAGAGCAAGGATTAAAAGGATTTTTTGGTGCCACCAGTTTAGGTGTAGGGGGAAAACTATATAATAAAGCTAGCTATGCTCTCAGAGGAGAAGCTGACAATTCTGCAATAGCACAAGCAGTTCAAGAAATAAATATTTTAAATCAAAGTAAATATAGACAAGGAATAACTCGGGAAGAAATAGCAAATATTAATGCAGCTATAGAAGAAATAAAAAATAACACAAAGCAAATTTTTGATAAAAATGATAGGCTACTTGCTGTTATGTCTGACGAGGACTTAGCCGATATTGATATGCTTTTTAATTCTGTAGAACAAATAAATAAAAAAATTATTACAACAAGCTCTTCTACAGCTTTAACTTCTCAAGAGAAAAAAATAATAAACCAAGCAAACAAAGAGTTGTTAGGTGCAATTAATCAAAAGATTTTTGACATAAGAAGCATTGCTGAAAGAACTGCTTCTGCAGTTAATAAAGCAGAATCTACTGTAAAATTAATACAAGGAACTACTTTTAAAACTTTTGCTAATGCAGAAGAAATAAATAAATTTTTAGAAAAAGAAAATATAAAAAATGTTCCTAAGCAAAGTCTAAATGAAGTTGCGTTTGTTTACCAAGATGGTAATGAACAGATTACTATTATAAACAGGGAGCAAGCTGCAAAAGGAAAAAGAGTGGGCGATGCTTTTCATGAGGCCGGACATAACTTTTTTTATGCAACATTTAAAAACAATCCTCAAGCAGCTATAAATTTAGCAACCGCTTTAAAAGCAGAATTAGATTTATTATCTAAATATAAAAAAGATATTAAAAATGAAGAATATTTAAAAAGAATAGATCAATATCAAAAAGATTTCGATAAACAAATTGAAAAAATTGAGGCAAAGCCTTTAACTGATAAATTTAAACAAGAAGATAAAAACGCTGCAATTTTAGCTAAGAAAGCTGAAATGGCTGAGGAAACTTTAACTTTGTTCATAGAGGGCATAAAAAATAAAACAATATCATATAAAGATAATGTTGCTACTAAATTAGCAGATTTTGCTAGAAGAAGTGCGCAAAATTTTGGAGTAAACATAAAATTTGATACAGGACAAGATGTTTATAACGCTTTAAAAGATCTTAATGCAAGTTTAGAAAAAGGTACTTTAACTTTTGCTCAAATAAAAACTGCAAAAGAAGGAGCCACGGGTAAACTTATTTCTGAAAAAGAACAAGCAGTCAACCAAGCTGAAACAGTAATTAAAGAATCAAAGGCAGAATCAATAAAACAAACTTTAGATAAAATTGATCAAATTAATCTTGATACTAAGGACAATGAAAATAAATTTAAATCTAAAGAAGAATTTAGAAACTCACCTCAATTTGGCGAAGTGCTTCAAGAAATGCTTGCTGAAGATGGTTTATTTGACGGTCTTATAATAGATAAAAG
>Ga0209535_1002761_pt1 | contig 11403 bp, 20 predicted proteins | sample LinPmetageLP28_FD_184041 | JGI IMG/M metagenome (GOLD analysis project Ga0209535, IMG submission 184041) | Marine viral communities from the Pacific Ocean - LP-28 (SPAdes) (version 2) | ecosystem: Environmental > Aquatic > Marine > Oceanic | place: Pacific Ocean | collected 2009-08-22
ACTCTAAGATCGTTACCGCTTCGGAACAACTGACCTGCAACATTTGGGTTACTTGTAGGTAGATTGGCCATTAGGATCTTAATAGGTATCATTTCAACTGCGCCTGTACCTGTTGCATCAAGTTGCAAGTTGTCATTGGATCTGTTTGCTGTAATAACATTATCGGATATCGTTACGGCATCCAAAACAATATTACCTGTTCCGTTTGCGGTTAGTGTAATGTCTGAATTGGTCGTAATTGGTGAAATTGTAGTGTTATTGATCTGTAGTTGATCTACTTCAATTATACCTGTTCCATTCGCCTGGAGTTTTAGGTCACCATTTGTCACAGTAGTTGTAATAGTCCCAGTTGATCCATCACCTACCAGTTGGTATACTTCTTCAAAATTACTATTGATCTTGGCCATTGCTGTTCGCAATGAATCACCTGTGGCCGGATTTCCCAGTGTTCCTGTGTCGATGTTAAGTTTAGTCATAATCTTGTAATCGTATTTATTAAATACCAATATGTTCATTGAGACCCTGAAAACCATGCGTTTGTACAAGAGGGAGAGCAAGTTGGGTGTTATGCACACTTTCCACAGGAAGAATGTTGTCTATGTGTTCAAGTGTGACTCGTGTGACACAACATTCATGAGACCAAAGGCCAAAGTAGATCCAGACCGTGCTTCTAACGATTACAAACACGTGTGCAAAACCTGTGATTCAAAGAAGTTTGCTCAGCAAGTTGGAGTCAAGATGCGGAAAGTATATCAGTTAGACGCCAGCAGTACCAAGACCCTATAGATCCATCCACTTGATGTCATCACGTTGACCTGATATCCATCTCTGTAGATCAGCATATATGCCCGACTCAATGTTAGGCTTGTCGAAGTACCATCTAAGGAAAACGTTGCCACGAAGGTTCTCTTTGCGATTTATGAAATAGAAGTTTGTGCCGGGGAATTTCCTAAATATCTGTCTGAGCTGGTACATCCACTCAAATTTTAGATATGCCTTCATGCTCATCCTGGAAGGATAGTTTATGGTATTTTTGTAAATGTTGTTCTGTTCTCTGCTGGTTTGGCCTTGTGTGTCAGGGTTGGTATCCAGTTCCCATTGTTTGGCACCCAGGATATCGAAAGCCATTATGACTATGTTCTTGACACCTGATTCTGCCGCCATCAGCACTGCGGAACAACCGCTACCTCTGGCCAATGAGAAATCTAGTGTTTTGATCTGGCCCGCTTTTTTAACGTCACCTCCCCTCCAGATCCTGTATAATTTTAGACCTTCCGGACAGTCGTGTTCACTGTCCCCATTGATGATGTAGTTCCATTTTGACACGTCGTCTATACCGTGTATCATGGGAGATTCTTTTCCGTTGTTGTGCCATTTCTTAAGTTCCTCATACATGGGTGGATTAACGGCGACAACGTGGTCACATAACATTGGATGATCCCTGTAAATGGCGTTACACCCATATATCACACCGTGTCCTTTTAATTTTTCTATTGGAAATATATTTCTTGATTCACCATTGCCTATTATGAAAGCAGTATCCATTATACGCCAAATGACTCTCCGCAACCACATGAGCTAGAGCTGTTTGGATTGCTTATCTCGAACTGAGATCCAAATGTTTCTTCTATCCAGTCGATTTTGGTGCCTGCCACGTAGAGCATGGAAGTTTCATCCACAACAAACTTACCTGTGTGCCAGTCTTCCAAATGATCATTCTCGGTCACATTCTCCTTGGTGTCCGTAAATCCCCACTCGTATTTGAATCCTGCACAACCGCCACCTTGAACTGCCAGGCTAACTGCATATTTGCCGGGATTCTTTTCCAGTAATTTCTCGATTTGGTTCTTTGCTTCGTCTGTGATTTCAAATAGTTTCATACTATTAATTATCTGTCCTTTCGTCCGCTGTTTTGTATTCCAACCGACATCCAAAATTTTGTTGCGTCTAGTCTCCGTTCGAAGCTCATGTATGCATTTTGATCTTCCCAATGGTTCTTTGGATTTTCTATCTCCCCTGCAGGTTCGAACCACCAACCCCATTTCCCTTCGCAGTTTCTCTCACACCAATCTATGCAATCTCCCATTATGCCATTACTGTTCATGTCTATGTTGAACTCGAATCTCTGCATGTATCCACAGTCTTCAGGTATGTTGTCGGACCTAGGATTAATTTTTTTGATCTTGACTTGTCCGTACATTGGCATTATTTCCAATTCCTTATGACCCATTCATCAGCACACTCCATCGGATTTGGTTGTCCATGGAAAACAGCGACCCTGTTTCCTGGCTGTACTTTAGCAGGCGTCCTGAAATATTTCTTGCCTTCTTTGTTAAGTAATTTTGTATCTTTGAATCCTACCATCTCCCATTTGTATGATCTTATCCATTCATCAGGCCACCAGTTTATGTCGTCCTTTCCGGCTTTCATGATCCAATCCTGGTCTCCGTGATTCTCACGCATTATTCTGTTTACATTATTCCTAAAATCATTCCATAGGTAGTCCATGGTACCTGCCTCCCAACGCATAACACTTGAATTAGATTGTTTCCAATCAGGGATCCTACATCTGTTGAAGTCCCTTATTATATTAAACTTGCCTGTATTGTGGGTGAACAATTGGTCTATGTTGTCAAAAATTACAACATCAAGGTCAAAGAAAAGTATATTGCCCTGCAATGGCATGTCTGGTGAAAACATCCATAGTTTGCTCCACCATGTAACAATCCCAGGCTCCTTGGGCAGGATTATTATGTTTACGTCAGAATCAATGCCTTTTGGATCATCTGTGAGACAGTGGAACTGGTATGGTATAGTTGTGTGCCTTGCAACCATTCTTTTTAGCACATTAACATATTCAGAGACGTACTTGTTACCCCATTTAACGCACAACACGTGATTCATATCCACTCCTCAATGCTTCCATCTGTATTTGTTTCCAGTCATCACTGTCGAGGGTGTATTGATATTCACACTCGCTGGTTGGGCCTGTTATTGTTTTTATACTACTGATATTTAAATTCTTTTCTAATGTTTTATGTACTTCCTGAATGTTTGCATTTGTTCCAAATGTTCTTTGCAGGTCCACCTGTCCTATTTTGATATATCCTAACGATAACTTTGCATCTTGCCAATCGTATCCATTGTTTCTAAGCCATGTCCTGTAATGATCCATTTCTTGTTTCTTGAAATCGTCATCCTCTGTGATCGTTTGTCCCCATTCTACATCAAACTCTCCGGAGTAGTATTTCTGATGATTTATTTCAGAACATAATGCATCTGTCATTTTAGGTGCGTGTTCATCCCTAAAAACTTCATAAAGAGTCTTGCCAACCTGTGACCAATGTAGGTACACTCCTCCCAACTCACGTTCATATCTGTTGTGCTTGAACAATTCGTAGTCTTCATTGTGTAAATCGTGTCTAGGTGCGTTTAAGAATGTTGTAATCTGAGATGGACGTACCCATTCGGGTTCGAATGCTTTGCTACGATCTGCTTGTACCCACCCTTCGATTTCATGACAGATGTTGTTCAATTGCCTTATCGCATATTTGGTATCTGTATCTGCCTGCTTGTAAAAATTAGATAATTTCCAAGCAGTGCCTTGTAATTCTTCGAAGTGCCTATGCAACAGGTTACAAGCCTCGTGCTTCAGTCTCTTACCCGGTGTAACGGATTCGTCACCATTTACGGCTTTGCCTATAGGTAATGAGCTACTGTACTGGAAATCATCTGTAGTAAAAGGATGTATTTTTTCATACTGTGGATTGAAAGTAAATGAATTTATTGTAGTGATGTTTTTATTAAGTTCACCGACAAGATAGTTAAGATCTCTTTTTGAGTCGGCGAAACCTATGAAACAGAAGTTCTTTTCGAGTATTCGTTTTTGTTCAAGATTGTCTTTTAGTGCTTGTAGCCACCTGTGTCCTAAGGGTGTGTCGTAGACTTGGAAGTAGTATGCCTTTTTTTCGAGGCATACCCTTACCATGTCGTGTATAAATTTATCCTCTTTTGTAGATGGCACTGTTGGCTCCGTGTTCCATACACTCTGCTTCGACAACATAACATCTATTGTTTGTGTGTGCTCTAATTATATCGTCGGCGGCATCAAATGCATGTTTGGCAAACATTTCAGCACCAACTCCGTCCATGATTGTTAAACTTGCAAGATCCATATCCTCAAGTTCTTTGAATTTATCAATGTGTGGATCGTTTTCATCTAGCACCAGTTTGTGGTCAAAAGTGTTCTCCAACCATTTCTTCAGTGGTTTAAGTCCACCAAAGTCCACAGCCCAGTTTTTGTTGTCTAGGTCTTTGCAACCAAATGTAAATTTGAAGGCAAGGCTGTATCCGTGCAGTAGATGGCAGTGTGAATGGTCTGCGTTGGGCTGTCTAAAAACTGCCGACAGACCTATGTTGTGTCCGTATGTTTTAGTTGAGTAGTAAGTCATCGTTTCTCCTTGTTTTGATGACTTGCAGAGTGTTTATAGAGGGTTGAAAGTCTTGAGTCCTCTTGATCATCAGTTGAGTTTTTTGTTCATTTTCTGATCCATGTTTAACTGGAACGCATTTTCTCTGATACGATCCGTTAAATCATTTGGTATATTTAACTCTCCATCGATAATACTTTTCAAGAAATGCACCAACACAGTGAACTCAGGCCTGTTAGAAACAGTTTCTGGATCTATGCCATTTGTCTCCATGGCGTTCAGCAGTGCCTCCGATGTGTCTACGAGTGCTTTCATGCCCTTGTTGTGTTTATCGAAGTGTGCCATTATACAATAATGCTGGGTTTAGTGGGAACTTCAATCTTGCTGAATACTTTTTTGTATTCTTCCTGTATCTTTGAGGTGACAACCGAAACACATTGTACTTTGTCTTTTGCTATGGTGATTTCTTTTTCTTGATCGGCTGTAGAAAAGAAAGTACCAAACGCAAGTCCTTGTGGGCCTTGCATCAGTGTCAACGCTTGTTTTACCTGTATTGTTGTTTCGTCTTGTGATTGCAGAGTGGAGACTACCTCTTCTCCATGCATTAATTTTAGAGTGATAAGATCTCCATCTTTGTATTTTTCAAACATAACCTTATTATAAACTATCCTATCAATTTGTCAATGTATTTTTTCAATTCCTTGTCCTGCACATTCGGTGGAATGTAGTTGTTGAAGAATATCTGGTAACTGTCAGAACCATATTTGCCTATCCCATGTAAGTCACTGGCTTCTTGTTTATCCCATGAAAGATATTGTTCTGTCATTTTACGTATTCTCTTCGACCTGACCTCCCACATGCCTAAAGGTTTTAGCATATCCTGTTGTGTTTTGAGTCTACCACGAAGGTATGCACGTGGATCTGGATACCTTGCAAAAAGTTTTGGTAAGATAATTTTGACATGTTTCCTGTAGGTGAGGTTTAAACACATCACGCCTACCATGTGCTTCCATTTTTTATGAGGTGCCTTGAGTTGTTCTTGCACCATTAGGTCGTCCACCATTGGTTTAATCATATTATTATTTTATAATAGATTAATCTTTTGTCAACTGTGTATTGATCCACTTGGCAAGGCCTTGGTATGTGTCTTGAAAAACATTTTTGTTTGCTTTCCACTCCTCCGGCATTTTCCAATCTTCTTCGTTAACTATGATCCATCTGCACTCTGAATGTTCGAAAAGTTTGTTGAACTGGTATATCCAATAACTTGGGTCAACAGGCCTCTTGATGTAGGTGTATCCTTTACTGCCTTTGTAAATGTTGTTTACATTTTCAGGTTTTTTCTCCTTACCTAGACCATAGAGATCCATGCCAACCAGAAATATTGCTTTTGGTTTGAAACTCATGCCTACCAGTCCAGCAAACTGGCCAGTCCCCCAGTGGAAAGGCTCGTCCTGCCTTTTGTCACCTTCGTATGGTAAATCAGGAACGCATTTCACATTGGGCCAATAAGCAAACTGTTTATACCAATTTTCCCTTGTGTAAATGGTTGTGTTTTTACCAACGGTGTTGGCGGCCTCTTGACACATATGCCTGTCACATGTGACAACATATTCAAGGTTATGATCTCGGAACAGTGCATTACAACCTATCATCGTTGTCACACTTTTCAATGGAGTAATATCAAATCCTCTCCGGCTTTCACCGTTTCCTATTACACTAACATACTTGGTCATAATCGTATTTAATCACCCCTTTAGACGCACACAGACGTCTGTATACTGCTGGTAAAAGTCAAACAGGAATAGTTGTACATATCACTCATTTCCTGTGATTATATGCCATACGGATCGATATTGATCCCATGCTTTCTGAAGTGCAGGATACTTACGCCTTAACTCTATAGCCTCGATTCCTGTCATTTCTGCTTCTTTATAAACCATTTCTTCGTCCTTGGCTTTTTGTGATTGTTCTACCAAAATCCTATCGCCATTTGGTAATTGTTGATACACTGTCTCGCCTCCGTCTGGTGACACGTATATGGGATCAATATGTTTTAATTTTTTTGGCATCAATAATGTTTTGTGTGATCTGCCCCTGGGTGTGCGTGTCTTATTCCACCTATCTTTGTGGGGGAGTCGTTGTCATGTCTTGGGATGAAATGTATGTGAGGCCACATGATGGTCTGCCCCGCACTTAATCCAATGTTCATTCCGACATTGAATCCTGTGATCTCACCATCCTTTATTTTTTTATTTCCAAATTCGTATGCCAGTTGATATGATTTGCCTATGTATTCTGCTATGTTTTTTTTTGGAACAAATAGTGTGTGTCCTGGAACAGCAGGATATCGGTCATGGAACACTCCTGTGTATTCTGTTTCCATGAAAGGAGAAGAATTGCTCATCCACGTGCTTTCCTCATAACGATCTATGGTCTCGTACACCTTCTTGAAATTAATATTTTCTTTAGTCTTTTGGTCCATAATATATTTTGTCAATAACGGTTTCAATCTCCTTTGGAGCCCACGTCATTTTCCATTCATTCCACATTTTTTCTCGCCAGCCCATACATTCTTCGGTACTTGCTACTACTTGCATATGTGATTCGACGTCCTTCAGGCTTGAACATAGTTTTTTGAAATCCCATAGGTTCCTCAAAGGAACCCCAACTTCGTGCTTGTCCACGAGTCCTGTTTTCATCCAACTCATACAGAACGTGCTGTTTTTCCACAAGAGTTGTCTCCGGGCCCAATCCCATTCTTCTTTACTGTGGTTTGTAAGGCGGATATCACAACGTGTGTTCTCATGCGAATAGTATATACGATTTGGTATGTCAGACTTAGATTCTGGCCAGTGTCCTTGAAATCCATACTTGCCTTCAAATTCAGTCCAATTGGATTCTAGTGGAGTCCTCCGATTGATCACCGCTTGGTAGTTGAGTATTTCATACTTTTGTTGGTATGTTGAATTGATGCAGTCTTCGTGCCAATTGATTTCAGGATGAAAGTTCAACATCCTACAAAAAAAGTTTCCACCAGCACCTGGCATGAAGTGTAGACTAAATGGATTTTTCTTCTCTTTTGTATGTTGTTGCGATTGCATTTGTTTCTATTATTCCAATACTTATATTACTGGAATTTGGTCTGTATCGCAACCTAATCTGTTCCCAATGTTTGGTTTTCTTTACTGAAGGATTGTGTTCAGTAACTCCTAGCAATACGACTAATGCCTTCCTGACCTTTTCCGCACCACCATGTTTCTTACAGGTATCGGATCGTCCAACATGGACTACCTTGTCTCCTATCTTTATCTTGTAAACACACGGTAATCTTACCCATTTGGTCTTTGGATTTTTATTGTGCCTTAATTTGTATTGCTCTATAGTGTAGAGGTCTTCTATGGTATACCAACTAGTATCTGGCATTCTTGATACCTAACTGTGCATACACTTTCTGCACTTTCCTTGCTTGGAAGTAACAGTCTTCCAGTGCGTTGTGTAGTCCAGTCCTCTTCTCGTTGGGATCTCTTGGTACCAATGAAAACAAAGTCCTAGAATCTCTTATCTGCCAGTAATTCCACGGAACTGGTATTCCCATCTGTGTGTAAAAGTTCTGTAGTATGGCGTAGTCGAACAATGGGCCTTGGCACCAAAACACGTCAACACCTACACACCATTTGTTAATTGTTTTCACCATTTCGTCAAGACTAATCCTGTCTTTGTCGCCCAGTGCTTCTTCCATTATCTCTGGGTCCTGTTTGCCCCACCAATCTAGTGTGTCCTGCATGACATCTCTGCCCATCTCTGTCTGGGAATCTACATCAACACGAAAGTACATGCCCTGTGCTGGTTCTGTGGTTGTGTATGGATCAAATTTTACACCACCTACAGTAAGTATTGTGGCGTCAGGATTTGTAGAAAGTGTTTCCAAATCTATCATTGCATGGATCATACACAATTATACTAGGGAAATGTGGTAATGTCAATTAGATGCTTGAATTGGAGTGCTCAGGATGATTAAGACTTAACTGTGGTTTGCCGCCATTCTCTACGAATGCCTTGTATTCTGCGTAGTCTTTCTCATCGAGACAGTGTATCTCACCTGCTGATGTGGTGTAAACATCTCTCATGTATCTGCTTACTGGCAATGCCTGTGCCATACACTCGTCGTAAGTGTTGAATTGTGCGGCATCAAAGACTGCCTGACACGTGTCCTCGGCGAAACATATAATCATTACCATTAGGAATTTCATGCAAATATTTAAATCAAAAATGATGCAAGTTATGTTGTACTACTTCTTTTTTTTCTGCAAAGTACGTACTTTAGTCTGTAATCTTATCAGGTCGTTGTCTAACAGTCTAACTCTGTCAATCAGTTTGATCAGTGTTGTTGATGTTGATCCAAGTTTTGGCTTGATTTGATTCACAATGTAGTTGTACAGATACCATATGAAGTATGCGAGGAAGAACACAGCCACCACAGGAAATCCATAATCATTTATCAGTGTTACTATGTCCATCAGTCTTTCCTTGCGTCCACTTTGCCGTCTGCCCTTGCTATTCTGTCTGTGTCAACAGGTAGTCCGAGTTGTTCTGAAACTTCTTGATCTATTTTAAGGATGTCATTGTTCATTGTTTTGACCCTGTTGTCTAGTTGAGTTATAACACTCTCTATAAAATTAATGCTACTGACAACTGATCCCAGTATGTACTTTATGATAACAATTATGAACGCACCAAGGCCCACTGTGGCCGCTATGGGCATTCCAAGTTCTGCTACTAGGTTCCAAAAACTCATTATGTGTGTATTTAACTATTATCTTCTCTTTCTAAAACTGCTGTTTCGCATGGCATACCTGCACCCCAAAATCTACTATGTCTCAAACTAATTTTCTCTACAGAAAGTCCATGGTTTTCTAGTTTTTTATCTAAGTCCAAAGTGTTATAAGTTTGTACAACCGTTTTATTATCTAAACTTACAGTGGAGGTATCTATGTTGCCATTCTGATCATCAAAGTCAATACAGGCTTTCAGCCATTCTGCCTCTTGTATTGCATCTTTATCTTGTGTGAAAATTCTAGACTGGAACTCATTATTTTTTTCTTTGTAAATGCTGGTATCTAAAACTTTTATGTTTGGATATGACTTTCTCAATTCGTTCGTCACAAACGCAATAGATCCATTAGAAGTGGCCAAGTTGTCATTGTATACCCTTATCTGATTGTCTAAATGATTAACGAATTTGTGGGAGACATCAACGAATTGTGTGTCAGGATAGAATTTTTTGATAACGTTTTGTATCCAGTCTATGCCTCTATCTGTGTTGCAGTGTTTCCTGTTGTACAAAATCCTATTTTCTGCAGGCAAGAAACACGGACCATCCAGACAAAAACCTTGGTCGCCAGGCCAGTCTTCATCGGAGTACTCTTGCATCTTTCCTGTTTCCAGAGTGATTGGATTACTGAATACATATTTGCCATGGTCATGCATGTTTTCTAAACAATGTCGAACAAATTCTACATATACTATTTCCTTATCGTCCGCCGTAGACAAGTAAAACACAAGATCGCCGTATGCAAAAAACCTGTTGCTCATGGAAATGGGAGGTTTGAATGCGAGTTTACTCCACTTGTTAGCAACAAATGGATCAAATTGAGGTCTATAGACTTTCACTCCATGATCTTGATAAAATATTGCTAGGTTATCTAGATCCTTTTTGCTGTCGTCAGCAATTTTTTCATACAACTTCCAAACTCGTTTATCAGATAAAGTTTCATAGTGGTATTGCATTAATTTGTGATCAGGAAAATCACCTACAAGAACTTTTTTTAATTTGTTAAAATTGTTTTTCGTCATCGGCTGACGATATTTAATGTGCTACATCAACTAAGGATTATTTTGTGGTGGCCCTGTAGGTGCCATCCCAGTCCTCAGGCTTGCCTGCGTTGATACGAGCGTTCATCTCTTTGTAGTAGTCAGTCATATCAGTGTGGAACTCTTTCGCTATGGCCAGTCTCTTGGATGCCTCAGACCAATCACCCATGTAGTATGCTTCTAGGAACTGCCTGTGATGTTCCGATTCTTTTGCAACGGTATAGATCTTGACTCCAATTTTTTTGCCTTTTACGGCAATGCAATCTAGTTCGAAGATATCTATTTTGTTGGACACTTGAGTTGCTGTGTCAGGACCAAGCACTATGGTAACGCCGTATGTCTTTGATTGCCCTTCTAACCTCGCGGCCAAGTTCACACCATCACCCAGACATGTGTAATCAAAACGCTGATCTGACCCCATGTTGCCTACAACCACTTTTGCAGTGTTGATACCCAATCCCATTCCAAATGCAGGTATGCCTTCTTGTTGGACCTCATCGTTAAATTTTTTTAGACTGTCTAACATTTTCAAAGCAGTCCACACAGAATTCTCGGCATGCCTTGTGTCATTTAACGGGGCGTTCCAAAATGCCATTTGGGCATCGCCAATGTACTTGTCTATTGTTCCTTTGTTGTCTAAGATTTCCTTTGTCATTGCAGTCATGTACCTGTTCATGATCTTTGTTAGACCCTGCACATCTTTGCCATAATATTCAGATATTGCTGTAAATCCTCTAACATCTGTAAACATTATGCTCAGCTCACGTGAATCTCCTCCCAACTTTAGCAGGTCTGGATTTTTTTGTAGTTGTGAGACCATGTCCGGTGATAGATAAGATCCAAACTGTTTCTTGATTTGTTGTCTGAGTCTATTCTGTGTTGCAAAATTGTTGTACACAGAATGTGACCAAACAAAAAACACTGAAAGCATTATCCAAGACGGATCTATAAGGAATCCTTTATTTGCATATGTCATGAACGCACCGTAGGCCACGCCCATCTCAATAAAGAATAATAGAGGCACTGCCAACAACACACTGGTTCTCGGCAACACAAGTATCAACAGCAACATCAAGAATGCAAGAAAAACTATTTCATA
>Ga0209535_1002762_pt1 | contig 11396 bp, 6 predicted proteins | sample LinPmetageLP28_FD_184041 | JGI IMG/M metagenome (GOLD analysis project Ga0209535, IMG submission 184041) | Marine viral communities from the Pacific Ocean - LP-28 (SPAdes) (version 2) | ecosystem: Environmental > Aquatic > Marine > Oceanic | place: Pacific Ocean | collected 2009-08-22
AGATACACTAGATAATGCAGTGTCTAAGACACCAGATTTTAAATTGTCTACTTCAATGTTAGAAACAGTATTGTTATCTACATCAATAGTTTTGTTAGTTAAAGTTTGTGAGCCAACTAAAGTGGCTACTGTATTATCAATATTTAATGTTGCTGCACCAGAGGTAGCACCACCAGATAAACCAGTACCAGCTACAACAGAAGTAATATCTCCTACTGGAACTGTAGCAACTTGTGCATCTACATAAGCTTTAATAGATTGTTGTGATGCAAATTTTGTTGCCGAATTAGATGCCATATTATCTTCATCTAAAAATGCAGAACCACTTACTCCAGTATTTATAACTGGGCTTGTTAAAGTTTTAGCTGATAATGTTTGTGTACCTGTAAGTGTTGCAACAGTACTGTCAATTGCAATATCATTAGCGTTTGCAGTTATACCTGTGCCACCTATTACGTTAAGAGTTACATCACCACTTGTACCACCACCAGTCAAACCTGTACCTGCTGCTACTCCTGTAATGTCTGCAAGTGTTTGTGCATCTTGAACAAATTCTAAACCATCACCTGCAGAATTTACAGATAATACTTTACCAGCTACAAGATTTGGAAAAGTAATATTATAAGTATTACTTGTTGTTGGAGCTGCTTTTGGCGTAAGTTTAAAATCTCTTTCTAATTGCTGTGTCATAGCAACTATTTTATCTAATTCTACATTTAATGATTCTATTTGAAAAGCTCCAGAAACTGGAAAGTCAGTACTTCTTGCTAATGCTATATCTCTAAAAATTGTAATTTTATCATTTAATGATGCACCACCACCTAATGTTATAGATCCACCACCAGATACTCCTGCACCTGCTACCGAATATTGAGATGCACTTGATGGGCTAACATTATAACTAAGTAATGTTGTACCATTAAAAACTTTTAAATCTGTTACATCAAAAAATTCAAAGCCTACAGTAAAACTAGTTTGACCAGCTGTTGCAGTATATTGAACTCTAGGTTCTGTATCTGAAATTGTTATACTCATTATCGAAGTCCTTTTTCTATATCGTCAAATAACCAATCTAAATACCATACATTCTGAAATGGAATTAACCTACGCACATTCTTAGCAGTATGATGATTGTATTTTTTTCCAGATACATCAAATAATATATCTGCAATATTATAAATTTGACCTCCTGTTGGTCCACCTATTGTTCCAGCTTTCCATCTGGCAGAAGAACCATAAGGTTTTTTTTCACCTAATAATGGTGCAATTCCAATTCTATTATCTGTTAAAGTTTCTAACGCTTTATTAACATCTGTATAAACTCCTGCTAATCCAGATCTATCAAAAGCATTAAGTAATTTTTCTGTTAATGATAATTTAGAATAATCTCTATTAAATCTAAATTTATGATAAGTAGCATCTATAATTAAACCAGAACCCATAAGTAACATTGAACCAAACAAAAAATCTAAATCTTTTTCTTGCATACCTCTCATTAACATTCTTTGTGTTGAAGCCATTGCAAATTTTTTAAACTGAGCTAATGTAGAACCTAATTCTTTACTCATCCACAAAGGTGTATCTCCTAAACCTGGTGTAACAATTGTAATATTAATATCTTTATTAAGAGCTGCACCAAATGCATCAATAGCTTGAGTATCTGTCCATTCAGAAGTATTAGCCATAAAATTATTTTTAGTTTTTGTTCCATGTTTTTCAAATTCACTAGCTATTCTTTTAGCCATTTGTTTATCAATACCAGAAGAAGATAAAGCTGTTTTCCATTTATTTGATAAACTACCTTTACCCCATGTTATAGAATCTTCAATTATTCTAGAACCTATTGTAACTGATGCCATTGATTTAGCCATTTCAGTCCATCTAGACATAAGATTAATATACATAAAATTAACAGCAGATACTTTTCCAACAGCACCTTCAAATTTATTTGCTAAACCAAACATATCTCCTACATCAGCAAACAACATAGCTCTTTGACCTGTAACCATATCTACTGCTTCACCAAAAGATTGAGCTTCTTTTTTACCCATTTTAAACAAATTACCATTTCCTAAAAAATCTGTTAATAATTCAAATTGAGTTTTAAAACCTCTTTTAATTCCAGATGTCATAGTAATACGAGCAACGTCTGGTACAGCAGCAAAAAAACCTGTTAACATTGTTAAAGCATTATAATGTTTCATTGTTCTCATTGCTGTTGATGTCCAAGAATGAGGATTAGCAGGTAGTCCATAAGTTCCTTTTATAAGTTCTATTCCTGCTTCTAAATCATTTAATGTTTGATCTCTTTCTTTTAACATTTTTTTTCTATTAACATTTTTTCCCATTGTCATTTTTAAATTGTATTCATTTGATACACTCATAAGTCCTGGATTAAATCCAGACATTTCACCATCTGCTATATATCTAAATCCTAATCCATTAGGATCTCCATATTTTCTAGTTAATAAAATATCTGGTATCATTTGTCTTGCATATATTTTTTGTAAAGCATATGCATCAGACATAATCATATTTGCTTCTATTAATTCTAATTGAGCTTGTTTATCTAAATTTAATTCTCTTGATCTGTTTGCTCTTGCATATCTTGGATCTTGAAATACGTATCTTTGATTAGCGTCATAATTTTTACCTGGTGGTTTTTTAAATGGAAAATGATTTGCTAAATCTTCTACTAATTGATTTAGATCTGCTTTGCTTATTTTTACACCTTTTCTTATATAGAAATCTTGTATTATTTTTTTAAAATGATCTTTGTTTTTATCTATTGCGTTTTTAACATAAACAATATTTATATAATCTTTTACACCTTTTCCTTCTTGAATATTTTTTAATCTATTTGTTAATTTATCAATAGTAGATTCTATTCTTGTAACAGAATATATTTCATCTGGGTCACCATACTTAGATTTAAAAGTTTTAGAGCCTAAATTTTTTTTTTTCATATCTATTAAAGTATTTCTCCAAAACAACAATTCACTTTCAACAGGTATCTCTCTAATTTTTAACAAATTAGCTTCTTTAAATAAAGGTTCATAAACTTGTTTTTGTGTTATTCTTGCTGCTTCTGCTACTTCTGGAATAGCATGATCAAAACTATTTAGTCTTGCAATACTTATTTCTTTAGCAAATTGTGTTTCATTTAAATATCCTTGTGCTTGAGCTTGTTTACCTCTGTTTTTAAACATCATAAAAAAATCAGTTTTAGGAACTGAAGCGCCTGTTTCTGTTTGTTGTCTTTGAACATATTTTAAATATTGATCTTTAATCATTTTATGAGATTCTATTTCACCTACTCTCATCATACGCATATCAGTTTCTATTGATTTACCTGTTGCTTCAAATCCCCAAGCTTCTGTATTTTTTAATTTAAGCAATGGTGTATCTAATAGATCTCCCATTATTTTTTTTGCTGTTAAAGAAGTTTTTTGTTTAATAACTCTAAAGACAGGATTCCAAGGTCCTTCTTCTCCAAATACTCCTAAATTAGTTTTAACAAAACTTTCTCCATACATTTTTTCTTTTGCTGTTTGTTTTATAGGTGTAGAAACTACATCTGATCCAACAGCACTAGGTACTGGATCTGTTTTATTAGGATTTACAAATGTTCCATCTATACCAATATCTTGATCTTTAATAGTTTGTTTTGGTATTGTATTTGCAATATATTCATCATCATATTCTTTAACTTTTTTTTGTGTTTTTAAACCAGGTACTGCACTTAATTTACTAAATAAATAAGGAACTGTATAACCATAAGCTGCAACTAAAGGTACATAACTATCATCTCTAATAGGATCTATATTTTGTTTTATAATTTCTTCTCCTAACATTGTTGATCCAACTATTTTACCAACATTTCCAATTTTTGTAAAAAATAATGCACTAGAAGGATCTAATGCTGCACCTGCTATTTTACCTAAATAATGCCAAGGAGATGAGTAATTATATTCTTGATGTTTTTTATATTTTTCAATTAATGCACTTGTTTCTGATTGACTTTTACTAAAGTAAAATAAATGCATATGATCTTCATATCCTTGTAATTGAGAATCTTGAGCAGGAATATAATTTTCTTCTGGAGAAAAATCAGAATTATCTGACATATGTTGATATAACATTGCAGGTAAATTTTCAGTTTCAAATCCACCTTTAAAATCTTTATACCAATCAAATTTAATTGATTCAGTATTTTTATTATTACTTTCTGGTCGAGGAAAAAAAACTGGCATTAAAGTTTTCCTAGTTCACCATTGTATGAATTTATAGCTTCATCAAATCCAGTAAAAATTACAGAGTTTACATATGGATTATTTTTACCAAATTTTTCGTTAAAATATTCAAAACCCATTTCGTGTTGTGTTATAAATTTTAACAATTTATACATTTGATTTGAATCCATTAAATCAATAGTATCATCTGGTTTAAAATTTGTATGTTGTTCTAATGATTTTAAATATGAGGTTGAATCTTCTGCATACATCATAAGTATGTGTTTAATAGGTGGTTCTGAACTATATCTTGTATCAACTTCATTTAAACTTGCTGTTAAAGTCGAATGATTTAAAATAGTTTTTACTGCAGCTCTTATGCTATCTTTTGGTTTTGCAAATACTGCAAATTTTCTACTATCTCTTTGATAGTTTAATGGTAATTCACCATCCCAATTATCTGAACTAACAGCACCCCAATTATTTGTTCTGTGTGTTAATCTTAATTTTGTATTATTATAATTTTCTTGAGCATAATTTTTATAATTTAATTCCATAACATTATTACTCATTATTGTTTCTTCTGGTGGTAATTGAGCTTCTGTTATTTTTTCTAAATTAGAAAAATTTCTATTTAAATTAATTTTCTTTTGCATACTTAATTTATTATTTGCTATTTGTGCTGCTTCTGCAAGATCTGTTGAAATTTCTCTAAAATCTCCATCAAAACCCATTTGTCTTGCTACAAATGCAAAAGGTCTAATTTCAACAGGTTGATCATTTAATCCTGGTATATCTGGATAAAATCTAAACTCACTAAGTTTTAATCCATTTCTAATAATGCTATATAATATTTTTTTACCATTATCTGATCTTTCAAATGATTTTCCACCTAATTCTATACTTGATGATATTTTTTCATATATTTCATTTGTAGTATCATTTATTATTTTACCCATACTTCCTGTAGGCGCTCCTGGAATTGGTTTTTTACTATAGTCTGTCCATCCTGGTTTAAAATTTCCTTCAATTGGAATAGCCATATCACCTTCCCATAATGTTAGTTTATAAGCAGGATTGCCATTTTCATCATTATACATTTGCCTAGAAATTTCAAATTTAACATTACTATCTTTATTATCAAAACCTTGATTTAATTTTTGTTGAATATCGTTCCAATTATTTGTTCCAAAATTATCTTCTGCATTTTTGTCAGTCATAAAATTTTTTTTAATATGAGAATACATATCATTATAATTTATTGATGGATAAGTTTTCCAAATAGGATCTTTAACTAATTTTGGTTGTCCATCTTTAGTATTTGTTTCTATTCCCCAACCAGATTGTTTTAATTTTCTAGTAGCAACATTCCATGCTTTATCTACTAATCCTTTATTTTTTTCATTCCATTGATCTATATCTGTTCCAGATGTCATATTAGCAATACTTTCATTAAAAAAATTTTCAAATTCTTTATATGCAACAGGAGGAATTATATTACTTGGAACCATAGCAAAAAAAGTACTTTGATCTTGACTTGTAAATAAATTTTGACTTAATTCACCTTTTTCACCAGCTGCCATTTCGAATATCCAATTAGGAGAAGAAATGTTTTTATTAACCAAATGTCTAAAATTTAAAGTATTATTTTCATTATTAGCTATATTTTGTAATCTTGTTTGAAAATCTTCATTATCAATATTTTTTAAAATGTTTCTAGCAGTACTAAAATTACCATTTTCTATTTCATCTATAGCACCTGCGTTAATTGCTTTTTCGTATAAGTGAGGATAGTCTATTTCTGGAAATAAATTTTGTACATATTTATATGTATCAGCTTTTTCTTTTAAATTATTTAAACTGCTTTCATCTTGATAATCTGCTCCTTTGTTTATTTTTAAATAATTTTCAACTTGAGGAGGATAATAATTTTGTTTACTAAATAAATTCATTGCAGTAATAAATCCATCAGTATTTAAACTACCATATCTAACTTTATTTATACCATTATTTGCTAATACAACTGTTGCCCATTCTTCTGGTTTTACACCTTCATCATCCCAAATAATTTGTTTTTTATTTTGCATTGTTTTAGAAACAACTCTTTGTATATTATTTGTTTTTGCTACATATTCTATTAAATCTTTATATGTATTAGATCCTGGTTCTACACCAATTTTTTCAGCTAAAACATTTGCATCTACAGCTCCACCAATAAATTCTATTGCATGTAACTCTCTATCTACTTCTTTTAGTTCATCTAAATTTATTTTTGGTTTTTGTGATTTAGCAAAAATATTTTTATTTATATGTTGTGTATATAAATTTTTAATTGCTTTAACATTATCTGCTCTTGTAAATGGATCTTTTAAATAATTTTCGTATTTTTTAAATATTGGATTATCTGGATTTTGACTTTGTAATTTAAAATTATCTTTGCCATTAGCATATTCAATAATGTATTTTAAAGCATCTACTTCACCAATATTTTTCATTATTTGAAATACTCTTAATCTTTCTGAATTTTCTATGTCATTATCTAAATCTGTTGTAATTTGACTTTGTGGTGTTCTTCCTGTTTCTACTAATGATTCTTGTGCATTAAAATAATTTTCATTAAATTTTATAAAATTTTTATCAATTTCATTATTAATATTTATAGGAGATGAATCTGGATTATTCTCTATATTAAATAATTCATTATTTAATTCATCTTTATGACTTTGTTTTGTAACTTCCCAACCATTTTTTGCGTTTCTTGTATCTTCAATTCTTAAATTTGTAGATGCATGATTCATATTCATTAAATTTTTATTAGCTAATATATTTTGTGCTAATGACTTAAAAGCATTTGGTGTATTTGCTAATACTGTTTTAGAATAAGTATCAATAGCATTTCTCATTCCTTCTGGATCTGCTCTAAATTTGTTTTGTAAATTTAAATAATGATCTCTTGTAGTTTGATCAAATTGATATTTCCAATTTACTTTAGCATCTATTTCTGCTGTTTTTCTAAATGAATCTACAATTTCAGATATAGGTTTAGCTATTTGAGCTGTAATATTAGTTGTTGGTGGAGAAATAATTCCCATGTTACCAGCTTGTAAATTAACTTGTTTTTTACCTTGTTTTAATGCCATAAATTACTCCGTTTGTCCTGGTTTATAAGGATCATAATAATTACCATCACTTTGCATACCACCAGTATATTGTCCTCTATATGATTTACTATAAGAATAAGTACTAAATGCAGCTGCACCTATTTTTGCATATGTTCCATATTTTTGTGCTTTACCCATAACTCTTGTTGTATATATTGCTGAATTTAATTTAGATTCTCCACGTAAAACATTTATCTTAATATTTCTAATATCTCTTTCAGCTATTCTATCTATCTCAGCTTGTGTAGTTAAAAAACTACCACTATCATCACTATACCCAGATCCTGCAACTATAGCTAAATTTTGTTTTCTTTTTCTTCTAGCTTCTTCTAATACATCATTAGAATCTTGTAATCCTTTTAATTGATTAAATTTTTTATCTGTTTCATATTGATTAATTAAAGCTTTGTTTCTAGCTTTACTTGCTTGTAATTCCGAATAAGCTCCAACACCTTGTATAGTAGTGCTTATAATTGCTAGTGTAACTGGATCTGCACTCATGAAAAAACTACCTCTACATTCATACCTAATATTTTTAATGGCAATGGTTCTGTTTGCGATAAAGTAATTGTAGGATTTTTATCATATCCCATAAAGAAAAATTCTTTTTTATCTGTAAAAGGAACTAGGTCAGAGCCACCAGTAAAGTTAACTTGTTGGATTACTAAAGATTTTGAGGTTGTGTCTGCAGCTTTGACAGTTAAATCTAAAGCAGAGTTAAGATCAATGATAGCTCTTGAGATTCTTCTTGGTGTTCCAGTTAATGGACCATCTGGTAATTCTTTATCTATTGGCATTGTTTCTACAGTAGCTGTAAAATTAAATCCAACTTTAACTCCTGCTCTTGCAGCAGTACTTAATTCAATTGTGTCTGTTAAAACATCTGCTGTAAATTCACCTAATGAACTATTACCATCAACTGCAAATATTTTATTACCACCATACTCTTGATTAACATTATGTAATAATCCTTTTGTAATAGCTATAGACGCATTATCAGATGGTGATGAAGGAAGTGTTGCACTTAAAGTTATATCATATGAAGTACCACCATTACTAATTACAGCTTCTATATCAAACTCTGGTGTAATACCTGCAATACCTATTGCTTCTCCTACTTTTGGTGCAGATGAAAATCCATCAACTTTTAATACTATACCTGTTTGACTAGCACCTTGAACTAAAGGTGTTCCTTTTTGATTAATAGTAGTTACAGTTTGCATATCTAGATTAACTCTATCATCATTACCAAATTTTTCTAATACAAAATGTGTTCCACCTCTAAGTGTTCTTCTAGTAACACAAACTAAATGTTCATTCAGAGATATAATAGATTCAAATGTATCTATATTATTTGTTTCTGTTGATGCACCTTCTGTTGTCCATAATGTCCAACCTGTAAGTTTTTCATCTCTAACAGAATGAAATACAGCTATTGATCCTACGTTTGGATGTTCATCATTAGGTTCTGTTAATTGTTGTTCATAAGGAACTGTAGGTAATTGTGTGTTTAAAAAATACGCATATTGTTCTGGTCTAAAATTACCACCTTTTAATACAGCTATTTGTTTTGGATTAGTTACTAAATGTTGTGCAAGTAATGATACCGAAGTTGATTTATAACCATCTTCCATATCTGAATAAACAAACTCTCTAATTGATTTACCAGTCTTTTGTGAAAAAATTGCTGCTTGATCAAACATTAAAGGTGCAGCTCTATTGCATCCATATGGTGTTTGTTTTAATACAGTTACATTACCAGGCGTAATAGAAAGATCATTTGCTTTTGGAATATAAAACTCACCACTATCTGTAAAAACTTGTAACTCTTTACCAGATACAAAATGTCTAACTTCATTAACTTCTGATCCTGCAACATCTATATTAATAGCATCTGTTGCTTCTCCTGTTCCAACATCAAAATTAAAATACTCTGCTGTTCTTGATGCAAATATTGCTGCAGGTTTAGATGATATTCCACCAAACCATAATCTATTTGCGTGAAAAACAACTGCATGAGGATAACCTCTAGTGTCTGATATTAATTGTTCTTGCCAATCAGTATGTGGTCCATTACTTCCAATATCTTGTAAAATTGTAATAGTAGCAACAGTATCAGATGTCCTACCTGTTATTACACATTGTTTACCTTTAATTAATAAACGATTATTATGTGCTGCATGTATACTTGAATTAGGTGGATTAATAAAAAAAGCTGCACTTGCTGTTACAGTTCTATTTGTTCCAGCTGTATTTGCTGATAATGTTAATGTAATACTACTATCTACATATCTATAAAAAGGTAATAACTTTTTATTATGACTACCTTGTGTAATAGTTGTGTCTTCATCAAAATCAAAAAAAGAAACAGTAAATTGACTAGCTGATTCTCTAAATATTTTTACAGTTCTCCATTGATAATGAGATATAAAAATAGTATCTCCAAATTGTGCAAAAGTTAATTCATGTAATTGACTTTGTGTCCATGGTGTTGTGTTTGCACTACCTGCTAAAGCTTGTATAGGATTACCATCTATATCATAAACTCCAAATTGATATTGTTGTAAAACTATAATAGCTATTTCATCACTAGAAAAAACAAAAGGAATTAATCTAGTTCTATTACCTGGAAGTGTTGATAAATATTCAGTACCTGGTCTTCTCATTATTCCACCTTCTGCTAACAATGAAAAATTTCTACATTGCTTTGCACCATTAGTGTAAGCAGGAATATCTATACGAGCATTTAATAAAGGATTAAGCTCACCTGCTGAAAAGTTTGTAATTACTGTTTTTAGTTTTCTTGCCATTATACATCAGTTCTTGTAGAGTTTCTTAAGTTAATAAATCTTGATGTATCAAGTTTTTTAGTTGTAACTTCAGAAGCGTCTATGTTTTTAGATATTAAAAATTGTCTATCAGCTAAATTTTTATATTCTCTAATCATTCCAGAATCTCTAGCAATTGATGCAGCAAAGATAGATGCTAATTCATATTCTAAAGCTAATCTAAAATGTGGTGGAAAATATTCTTCTCCAACTTTATAAATATAATCTAAGATTAATGTACTGTTTGAACCATAAGAATTAACATAAATCATATCTTTATATCTTGTATAAGGTATTACAAAATCATTTACTGTTAATGTATTAATTTGTAACACACCAGGACTTGCAGGTAATTGATAAGCAAAATCATATCTTCCTGCTGGTGCTGCGTTTAATAATGATAATTGTTTTTGGTTAGTTGCAAATTTCCATCTATGTCTTGTTAAAGATGATTCAGAAATATCATCATAAATATTAGATGCTACTAAAGCTTCTGTAGATCCATCACTAAAAGAAGATATAGGTTGCGCCCCTATCATTACTAATGCTCTTGCACATATATCTACTTTTGATGTTGCCATATTTTATTTTAAATTCTTGTATGAGGGCGAGAAAACTCGCCCCCAAAATTGTAGTGTATTATGCTAAGACAGCAGTTGTTATTGCTGCTGCACCAGTAGCTGATGTTACTACTAACATATCTACTGCGATTGTTCCACCTATACCAGATGTACAAATGATAATATCACCTTGTTTAACTTCATCTTTTGCAGCTAAGAAGTAATCAGAGTTATCGATAGTACCGATAGCATCTCCATCTTTATAGAAGAAGATTGAATTACCACCAGCCTCAGCAATCTTTTTGATTGGGTTGTCTGTTGCGTATGCCATATTATACTCCTATTATTCTGCGCATTTTTGAACTCTAATACCATTAGTATCAATTAATGTACCACCTATGCTAAGCATAGAAGTAATTAAGTGAGAAACTTTTTCTGGTATGTAGTTCACTTCAGTTTTTACATCAGAACCTATTCCTAAGCCCAGAGATGATTTGTGGAAAGCCACAGTATGTCTATCAGTAGAACCAGAAGTTTCTAGTCCACTGTGTACAAACCATAAGAATCCTAACCATCTTTTTGCAGTCATTCCTCCAGCATATGGAAGCTCACCTT
>Ga0209535_1002763_pt1 | contig 11392 bp, 8 predicted proteins | sample LinPmetageLP28_FD_184041 | JGI IMG/M metagenome (GOLD analysis project Ga0209535, IMG submission 184041) | Marine viral communities from the Pacific Ocean - LP-28 (SPAdes) (version 2) | ecosystem: Environmental > Aquatic > Marine > Oceanic | place: Pacific Ocean | collected 2009-08-22
AAGATCTTTAGGTCAACTGAAACGATCTTCTGCAAAAACTAAAAATAATCCAAACTCAAGGATCAGACAAGCTAGACGAAGATGGAAATGCTAAAATGAAATATATCATAATTTTATACATGTGTTCGTTCTCAACATCACCTCCTCAGTGCATGCCAGGACAAGTTTTAGGAATAGAATTTAATACTTATGATGAATGTATTTTAGAAGGTTACTTACAGTCTTATAAAAATCTAAATAAATTAAGTAGAGACGAAATAAATAATAATGAATTAGCAATCAAATTTGATTGTAAAGAAATCAAAGTGGAGAATATTTAATGGCAAGTGTAGTAAACATGTGTAATTCAGCTCTTAATCTATTAGGAGCTTCAACAATATCAGCATTAACAGATGATACTAAAAATGCTCGTCTATGTAATCAAAGATATGAGCCAGTAAGAAATAGAGTATTTAGATCTCATGCCTGGAACTGTTTACACAAAAGAGTTCAACTTGCTCAAAACTCTACATCACCAGTTGTAGAATATGATCATGCTTATGCATTACCGTCTGATTGTTTAAGAGTTTTAAAAATTCATAATGGTACTACAGACAGTATTGCTACAGCTTTAGATTATAAATTAGAAGGTAGAAATATTGTAACAGATTTAGATACAATCTTTTTAATTTATATTGCTTTAGATACTGATCCAAATAATTACGATACTTATTTAAGAGAAAGTATTTCTCATCAACTTGCTGCTGATATTTGTTATGCAATAACTAATAATGCAACACTAGCAAATAATTATATGGGTAGAGCTGATGAAAGATTAAGAGAGGCAAGATTTATAGATGCTACAGAAAATAGTTTAGGAATAGTTGAGGCAAATGAATTTACCGATGCGAGACTATAATGCCAAGAACAACAGCAGCATTAAATAGTTTTGTATCTGGAGAATTTTCCGCCAAGATGGATGGAAGAATAGATTTTGAGAAATATTCTTCAGGATGTAAAACTTTACAAAATATGTTAGTGCATCCTCAAGGTGCTGCAGCTAGAAGAGTAGGTACTCAATTTATTGCAGAAGTAAAATCAAGTTCATTAAAAACAAGATTAATTCCTTTTGAATTTTCAACAACTCAAACTTATGTTTTAGAATTTGGAAATACTTATATTAGATTTTTTAAAGATAAAGGTCAGATCATTAGTAGTGGATCTGCTTATGAAATATCTTCTCCTTATTTAACAGCAGAATTATTTGAATTAAAATTTGCTCAATCAGCAGACGTTATGTATATCACTCATCCAAATCATGAAGTGATGAAGTTATCAAGAACTGGTCATACCTCTTGGTCATTAACAGAAGTTGCATTTACAGATGGACCTTATCTTACAACAAATACGACATCGACTACCTTAACTCCTTCTTCGGCATCAACTGGCTCAAGAAATATAACCGCTTCAGCAACTACTGGTATTAACGGTGGTGTTGGTTGGTTAGCGACTGATGTTGGTAGAATAATAAGTTTTAATTCTGGTAAAGCAAAAATTACATCCAGAACAAGTGCAACGGTTGCAGTTGCTACAGTTACGACTGCATTTGCTAATACTAATGCAAAAGACGATTGGAAACTTGGAGCTTTTTCAGACACAACTGGACATCCTTCTTGTGTATCATTCTTTGAACAGAGATTAGTTTTTGCTGGAACAACAGACGAACCACAAACTTTGTATTTCTCTAAATCTGGAGATTACGAAAACATGACTACTGGAACAAATGCTGATGATGCTATGGTTTATACCATTGCTAGTAACCAGGTTAATAAAATTAGATATTTAAAAGCAGTAAGAACTTTATTGATAGGAACTACTGGTGGAGAGTTTTCTGTAAGTGCGGATGGTACTGATGCTGCGGTTACACCAACAAATATTCAAATTAGAAGGCAAAGTTCTTTTGGTGCTGCTAATGTTGATGCTCAACCAGCTGGTAATGCAGTTTTGTTTTTACAAAGAGCAAAAAGAAAAATTAGAGAACTAGCGTACAATTACGATACAGATGGATATGTTGCACCTGATCTTTGTATATTAAATGAAACTGTTACAGATAGTGGAATTAATGAAATGGCTTATCAACAAGCACCAGATAGTATTTTATGGTGTGTAAGAGAAGATGGAGTTTTATCTGGATTAACTTATCAACGAACTGATAATGTTGTTGCTTGGCATAGACATATCATAGGTGGCAAATCTGATACAACTAAAAATATTATACAACAACAAATATCTTTTACCGCTAATACAACAGTTGTTAATGGAACGAATAATACAATTACATTATCATCACATGGGTTAGCTACAAATGATCCAATATATTATTTTGCTGAAGCAAATCCGATAACTGGAATATCAAGTGGTAAACTTTATTTTGTAATTAGAACAGATGCCAATACAATTAAACTTGCTACGACTGCTGCTAACTCTGCTGCTGGAACTGCAATTAGTTTAACTGGACCAAGTACTGCATCAACACAATTTATTTATCAAGGTGTAAATATTGCATCTAATGTTATCTATTCAGATGATCATGGATTTGAAACTGGAGATATAATTTTTTATGATAATACTGGAACTGCTATTGGTGGTTTAAGTGAGAATATTGAATATTATGTTTCAAGAGTAGATGATGATCAATTTAAACTTTATACAGATAGTAAATTAACAAAAGTTGTTTCTTTAACATCTGCTAAGACAACTGAACAAACAGATAATATTTTACAAGATGCTAAAGTAGAAAGTGTTGCAACTATATCTGGTGAATTAAATGAAGATGAGCTTTGGATAATTACTCAAAGATGGGTTAATGGTGCTGTAAAAAGATATGTAGAATGTTTTTCAGATTTTGATTTTGACGAAACTGCACCAGAAGATTTTAAATTTTTAGATAGTCATTTATCTTATTCAGGTGTTGCTGTTAGCTCACTATCTGGATTAGATCATTTAGAAGGTGAAACACTATCAATATTGGCTGACGGTGCTACTCATGCTCAAAAGGTTGTTAGTTCAGGCGCAATAACATTAGACAGATCAGCAAGAAAAGTAGTTGCTGGTTTACCTTATAACTCCGTATTACAGACTATGAGAATAGAAGGTGGAGCTGGTCAAACAGAAGGAACTGCTCAAGGTAAAATTAAAAGAATTTCAAAGATAGTTTTAAGATTATTTGAAACTGTTGGTGCTAAAGTTGGTCCTTCATTGGATAACCTGGAAACCGTACCTTTTAGAACAACATCAGGTGCAATGGATTTACCAGTATCAACATTTATAGCTGGAGACAAAGAAGTAGAATTTTCAGATGATTACAACACTGACGGATTTATATTTGTTAAACAAGATCAAGCGTTACCATTAACTGTATTAGCTTTATATCCAACTATTGTTACTAACGATGGCTAGTGAAGTTAGAGACTTTCAACCAGAACACGCAGACAAAATTATTTCTTTTGGCATGAACTCTAAGCTAATGGAAATAGACGCTAGTTTTGAAGATAACAGAATTTGTAACTATTCAACAAAAGGTAATGCGTTCACAATGTTTGTGGATGATAATCCAGTTTTTTCTATTGGTATAGTTTTATTGTGGGATGGAGTTGCAGAAGGCTGGGTACTTGCATCACAAAATATATTTGAAATGAAATTTTTAGCAGCCAAAACAATGAAACAATTAACTGATGATATGTGTAAAAAAAATAAAATTAAAAGATTACAAACATCCGTTAAGGCTGATTTTAAATTAGGTATCAGGTTTGCAACTTGGCTTGGTTTAGAAATTGAAGGATTAAAAAAATGTTATGGTCCAGATGGATCTGACTATTATCAACTGGGGAAAATTTATTAATGAGTTTTATTGGAGATATATTCGGTGCTTTTGGCGCAAGAGAAATTGGAAGGTTTAATCAAAGTCTTTATAATAAAGAAGCAGAGCTTGTTAAAAAAAATGCTGAAATAAAAAAACAAGTATTTCAAAATGTAGATAAACCAAGAATTGTTGCTCAACAAGTTAGAGATAGATCTAACATGTTTGTTCAATTTATTAAAAGTGGAGTTGATGTAGATAGAATAGGTGAAAGTCCATTTTTAGTTATGCTAGATCAAACTGTTGAACAAGCTTTCGATTTAGAAATTGCAGAATTTAATTCGACTGTTGCTTATCAAAATCAAATAAATAATGCATCATTACTTAGAACTAAAGGAGAAGGTGAGGCATTTAAAGGTGAAATACAATTTAGAACTGGATTAGCTAAAGCTGCTGGAAAAATGGGTAGTAACTATCAATCAACTGGGAGCTTATTAGGATAATGGCTATAATTAAAATTAATAGATCAACTGCTAGAATAGCAGACGTACCAGTTCCTAGTGTTTCATCATTAACTTTAGATAGCAGATTAGCTACCAATTATGGACAAGCTATAGCTTCAGTAGGTAAAGTTGTTGAGGATGCAAAAGTTAAAACACAGAAAACTCAGGATACAAACGATGCTAGATCTTTATTTATGGAGGCTCAAAAAACTCTATTAGAAGAGGCTAGTAAATACAGTAATAGCTCGAATGTAGCTGATGTAGATACTTTTTATCAAAACACAACTTTAGAGAAATTTAAGCCAATATTAAAAGGCTATAATAAGAACGTTAATACACTATTTGCTAACTCACTTTATAAAGCGACTAATGATACTGGTATGAAATTATTTGCATCAATACTTAAAGAGCATGGTGCGGTAACTCAGGAAAATATACAAAAAGATATTTTTAATAATAATTTGTTAGCAGCATCTAATGATCCATATACTAGATTTAAAGCTAATGAAGAGAATAAAAGAATTTTTGAAGATCCAAATACATTAAGTGTTTTTGGTCAAAATGGATTAAACGATTTAATAAGTAACAGTAAACTAGAAACAAAGTTAATGCAGTATTCTTTTAAAACAAAGAACAATGCTTTTGATATACTTAAACTTGGAGAAGAAAATATTGCTAATGATGTTGGAAACGAAACTTTAGCTAAACAAATTATTCAAAACGCAGAGAACACTCTTATTTCTAAATCACTTCAAGAAGATAAGATTAATGAAATAAATTTAAAAGCAGATAAAGATCAAAAATTAAATAACTTTGCTTATGTTATGCAAAAACTAAATAATGGTGATGCGACTATTTCTTTAGATGACATAAATGATTTATATAAAAAAGATCAATTAAACTCTTCTCAAAGAGACGCTTTGTATAATCTTTATACTGATCCAGGAAAATTAAGTGATCAAAATATTGTTGATATGATTGAAGGTTCAATGTTGATTGCAGATACAGTTGATGAGATTGATCAATTAAGAGAACAAATATTATTAAGTCCAGAATTTGTTGCTGGTTTAGGAATTAAAGATTTTTCTAAATTTAATACTATGTTTGAAAAGTATTCTAAAGATCAACCAGCATTTACAGAATTTAAAAGAAATAGAAAATTATTAGAAGCAGATCTTGGTAAAGTAACCAGTGGAACTTTAACTACTTCACAAATGTTAGGATTAACAAGTGTTGATGCTGTTAAAGCTAATGAGAAACTAAGAACAAATGCTGTTGATCATTACAATCAATTAGTTATGGATGGAATAAGTCCAGCTGATGCTTATATCCAAACAACACAATCTTTTTTAAGAGGCGATAGTATTCCAGGTGTAAAAGATTTTACAAATATTTCATCTATGGTTCTAACTGCACCAACAGAAGAAGAGAAAAAATCTCCTAATACTTATGTTGAAAACCGAACAACCACATTATTAGAAATGTATAAAAATGGTAAAATTAATATTGATGTATTTTCTCAAGATTTAGCTGCTTTAGACAGTATTTCTAATTTAATAAATTTAAGAACAGATCTTAAAGTTGATCCTTTTGGATTTACTGATCAAGAAAAAGGAAATGTAATGGACACATCAGTTCCTAAAGGTAACAATTAATGGAAAATGAAGAAAATTTTAACTGGCTTGAGATCTATATGGATATTCAAGAAGGTAAAGATATTAAAAATAGTCCAGCATTTAAGTTATTAAACTCAAATAACATAGACACAAACGAGCTAACTAGGCATGAAAAAGACAAAGATGCTGGAGTAGTAAAACTTAATTATAAAGACGAAAAAGAAAAAGAAACAGATAGCATTTCATTCTCTAAAGGTCTTTTAGCATTTGTTGCAGATATGCCAGAAGAAACTGTAAAGGCATTAATGATGGCTTTCTTAAATGGTACGGATGTTGCTGCTAATGCTGCTGGTGTAGTATTTAATGCAATGACTAATTCTGATCCAGCTGTAGCGTTAGCTTTTCAAGAAGGTAATCCAGAAAAATTTAAAAAATTAGTTAATGCTAATATTCAAGAGTTTTCTAAATATCTTAATGAACAAAAAAAAGAAGTTAAAGAAATTGGCGAAGGATCTGAACTTAATAGTAAAGCTGCACAATTTGTAAGTATGGTAACTCAAGACACACCATACTCATTGCCAATTTATAAAAAATTAACAAGTTTAGGTATGCCAAAATATATGGCATTACCAGTAGCTTATGGAATTGGAAGTGGAGTAGCGTTTGATGATGATGCTCAAATATTTTTAAATAGTGAACAAGTACAAAGTTTTAAAGAAATGGTTGGTGCATTACCAAATAGTTCAGAAGAAAAAATATTTAATACAACATATAGAACACTTGAAGGAACCGCTTTAGGTTTTGCAATACCTTATGTATTTAATGGTTTAAAATTTGCAAAGAATACAATTCCTAAATTTATGAAACCACAAAGCACAATTAGTGTAGGTGGTGCTGCTACAAGTGGTGTAGGTGCAGAAAAAATTATTGATAAAAGTTTAGAAACTCAAGATCAAAGCTCAATATCTGGAACAGTTAATGAGTATGGTTTTGAAAAAACTGCTGGATTAACTAATCTTGCTGTTCAATTTTTAAAAAAATCAGGAACTAAAGTTCAAGATCTTAAAAAAATACCTGGTGGTACTGGAAGATCAGTTTTTGCTTTAGATAACGATAAAGTAATTAAAATTGCAAAAATGCAAAGAGGTATAAGAGAAAACATGAATGAAACAGATGACTTTATGATTGATAGTTGGCGACCTAAAGTATTTGAGAAAGGTGATGATTTTGTAGTAGTTGAAAATGTAGCTAGAGCTGATGCTCAAACAAGATCTTTTTTAAAACCATTACAAGAATTTAATCAAAACGATTTTAATAATAAAACTTCTGAATTACAAGAAACTATGGAAGCATTAGGTTTAGAAGATTTTTTGAATTATGATTTGGCTTGGAGAGATTTTATAGCAGCTAGAAATTGGGGAAAAACAAAAGATGGTAGAATTGTTTTATTAGATGGTGGAGCTTTAGATATAACTACACTATCAAAAGAAGTACCTGACTATGTAAATAAAGACTGGCAAGAAATCTTATCTGGTAGAAAAAAAGAAGGCATGGGTAAATTCATAATAGTAGCTGGTGCTAGTCAAGGTTATCGCATCCTAGACACTAAAGCTGAAGCAAATATCTTAATGGACAATGTTCTATCCAATGAACCAACTACCGATGCTGAAATTGATAAAGCTTATGGAGAAGGTGCTTCTGAAAATGCAATGGTTGAAGCTCTAAAACCGAAAACTAATCAAGATATGCAGAATATGATTACAAAAGCTGAAAAAGCTGATGATCAAGTATTATTTTTTGATGGAGAAAAAGAAAGTGGTCCAGATGATCCTATAAATGATTATATAAAAATTACAGATCCAAAAGCCTTAGAAGGTGCTGACATTGTTTTTTATGACGATGAGACTATGGAGCAAATGACTTATCAAAAGATAAATGAAACTGACGATGATTGGATCATATTAAATCAGGATCGTAAGACATCCTATAATCAATAGTATTTCATTATTAACACAAAATAGTAATAAAGAAGGTATCTTCAAATATCTTTTTTCAAAAAATCATAGGAATAATTAATGGTAAGTAGTGCAAAAGTAGTTCAGTCAATAATTGAAGAAAGTGGAAACTTAATCAAAAACAAAGATAAAGTTAAGCTTAAAAAGGCGGAAGATCTATTAATCAAAGATAAGAAAAAAATTAAAGTAGATAAGAAAGAAGTAAATGTAACTAAAGATGGTGAAACAGAAACTGTTGTTGGCGTTAATAAAGATGCATTTAAAGTAAAAAAACCTGATGTATCTGCAATAGATGCGCAAGATATATTACTTAAATATAATGCACAAAAACTAACACCGAAAATTTTATCAGATTTCAATATTAAGAATATGAAGTCTGAAAAGGATATTTTAAAGTTTATTGAACTAATCTCTAAAAAATATTCTAAAGATATAAAGGATAGAACTAGAGGTATTCAAGAACATAAACAGACTAAAACTTTAGCAAGTGTTATTGGTAAAGATCCAAAACATTTAACTCAAACATTATTAACTCTACAGCCTGGTCAAACTTTAAATGCTGAATATATGTTGGCAGCAAGAGAACTGTTAGCAGCTGGTTTAGGCAAACTAGATGATATGGCTAAAGTTGTTACTAAAGATGGTGGCGTTAATGCTACTGATGCAATGAAGTTAGAATTTAGACAACACTTCGCATTAATGTCTGAATTTCAAAAAATTATAAAAGGTGTTCAAACAGAGACTGCAAGAACTTTGCAATCAATGAGAATACCAACAAGGACCAAACAATTTACTAATGTTAATATTGATGATCTTAATAAATCTGATTTGATTATCCAAATGGGTGGCGGAGACGAAATAACTAATCTTGCTACTCTATATTTAAGATCTGGTGCAGAAGGATCTTCTAATAGATTAAAATTCAATACTGATACTGGAGGATTTTTAAACCTTAAAAAAGTTTCAGATAGTATTGGAGAAATATTTATTAACTCTATTTTATCAGCTCCAGGAACACACATTAGAAATACTGCTGGTAACTGGATTGCTCAAGGAATTATTCAAACAGAAAGAAAATTAGCTGCAAGACTTTATGGAAATAAAGTTGGAAGTGGTGTTGCTGCTTATTCTGATGTTGCTGCTGCTTATGGCAAATCAATGGCTAATCAGGAAATGTGGTTAGCATTAAAAGCATCTTATTCTCAAAAAGGTGGCATAATGAAAACTCTTAAAAATTTTCAAGATGTAGTTCCAGCAACACATGGTGGAAGTAAAGTTGAAATGCATGGACAGAAATTAACTGCTGCAAACTTTGATGTTCAAAATAAATATGCTGCACATGGTGTAGATTTTTTAGGTAATCTTTTAACAGCTGGAAGAATACCAACTAAGATGCTGACAGCTGGAGATAACATATTCAAGAACAGAGAATACAGAGCTGTATTATTTGAAAGAGCTTATACAGAGGCTTTTGAAAATTATCATAAAGGTGTTTTAAAATACGATGATATGTCAGCTTTCATTGCACATAGAGTTGATAGTCCAACTCAAGATATGGTTGAAGCTGCAAAAAAAGAAATGGCTTACTCAGTATTTCAAACTAAAGCTAAAGATAGAGGCGATGTATTAGGAAGTTTAGCAAAAGTTGCACAAGATATTAAAGGATCTGGTGGTGGTTATATGACTTGGCTAACTAATTATTATATTCCATTTACTCAAACACCGATAAATATTGCTGGTTTTGTTGCAGAAAGAACACCTGGTTTAGCTCATGTTTTAACTAATTATAATCAAAAGATTTTAGCTGGTGGAAGAGAAGCAACAATGGCTAAAGTTAAACTTCAATTAGGAATGGCTTTTTATATGTCAGCTATTGGTTCAACTTACGCATTTAACAAAGGTAAAGGTCAAAGAGGAGATCCATTAGTTTTTGGTGGAGCAGATATAGATATACCTGGTAAATTTACTGGTGGTAAATATGAGACGATGCAAGGTTTTGGAATGGAGCCTAACTCAATCAGAATACCAGATGGTAAAGGTGGATTTTTTCAATTTAATTTAACTGGTAATGATCCAGTTTCTGCAATGTTTTCTATGGCTGGTAACTCAGCAAAATATATTGAGAGTATGATGTTTGATACTGGAGCTGATCACTTCTTTGATAGTGATGAAAATTTCCATGCAAAATACGGTAAAGACGCTCAACGAAATTTTAATACAATGGAAGCTGCTCAACTTACTATGGGTTTAGTTTTAAGCTTTGGAGAAAATTTAGTTAATAGTACTTATCTTGCTGGAGCATCAAATTTATTTACAGATATTCAAAACGCTGGATTAATAATGTCAGGCGATATGTCAAAAGAAGGTGTTAAGAATGCTGGTAAGCAATGGTCTATGAAATTTGCTCAAGGCTTTGTTCCTAACTGGATGAAAAAAGGAGCTAAATATACTGGCATGACTTCAGACTATCAAAAAATTTCAACAGAGTGGAGTACATTAATTCAAAGTCAACTCTACGATAAAGATTTACCAAACAAATATAATATTTTTGGAAAACAAAAACAAAAGTTTGGAACGTATAAACATCTTGAAATGTCAGATGTTCAAAAAGAAACATATCGAGTAATGCCAAAACTTAATAGAACTTCAAATAGTTTAAAATTACAAGGTGGAGTAACAGTAAAGATGACACCTAAAGAACAAGAATTTTATGAATATCATGCTGGAACAATCTTTAATTCTAAAATGGAACAGTTAATAAAACTTCCAGAATATAGAAATGCAGATGTTGCTATGCAAAAAATTTATATAAAAAAACAATTAACAAACGCTAGATCAGATGCCTCTAAATTAGTTAAATCTGATGGCTCTAAAGATTTTAAATTATCTAATGGATCTATTGCACCAGTTAGTAGTTTTTATGAAGATATTGGAGCAAGGCAACAAGAAATATTCTTAGAGAAAATGATTTCCAATAATGATGGAGATCCATTTAAAGATGAAGCTTTAATTGATCTAAATAACCAAGTGAACAATCAAGATGAAATAATAGAGGCAACTAAATAAATATGACTATATCAACTACAATTATCAAAAACAGCTACAGTGGAGACGGATCTAACAAAACATTTACTTATGGTTTTAAAATCGCAGATGAAGATTTTATCCAGGTAATCGTTAAGACTAATTCAACTGGTGCTGAAAGTGTTAGATCTATTGGAACAGGATCTGCAAATTATGCAGTAACTGGAGTAGGTGAAGCTGCTGGTGGATCTGTAGTATTTGTAACTGCACCAACAAATCTTGAAACTGTTATACTGCGAAGATCTACTACACAAACTCAAGCTTTAGATTTAATTGAAAATGATAACTTACCAGCCAATTCTTTAGAAAATGCTTTTGATAAAAACTTATCTATAA
>Ga0209535_1002764_pt1 | contig 11391 bp, 11 predicted proteins | sample LinPmetageLP28_FD_184041 | JGI IMG/M metagenome (GOLD analysis project Ga0209535, IMG submission 184041) | Marine viral communities from the Pacific Ocean - LP-28 (SPAdes) (version 2) | ecosystem: Environmental > Aquatic > Marine > Oceanic | place: Pacific Ocean | collected 2009-08-22
AGTAAAGTCTAAAGACAATACTCCTTCTATTACCTCTCTAGATTTAACAGAAAAAGAATTAGAGTTTTTATTAGTAACTATTAAAAATGGTTTATTTAAAGGAGAATATGTAGAATTATGTTATAATGTTACTTTAAAATTACAAACAAAATATAATGAATTAAAAAAATAATAAGTTATGTCTTACAATTTAACAAATCTTTCGTTAAGAGAAATACGTGCTCTTAGGAAGTCAACGGATTTCATCCCAATTACAGGCATCGATGCTATTTTTATAGGTACATTACAAGTAAAACTTACTGCTAAAATAGAGGGTATTGAAAAATTATTAGAAGAAAAAGAAAACAAAATACCTCCACCTCCTATTTAATAGAAAAAATTTAATTAATATTTATAACAAATATTACGGCCCGCAAGGGAAGTGGACTGAATAACCAGTAGCCAACCTAATAGAATAAATATGCCAAATTGGAAAAAAGTAATAATCAGTGGTTCTAATGCTGATTTAAATGAATTAACATTAACAGGTCTTTCCAATCAAGGATCTGAAAACACAACACTTGTAATTAATAATAGTGGTGTAGTAGGTACAAGAGAAAATGCTGCTTCATCTGGTACAAGTGGTTCTTCTGGCTCAAGTGGCTCTTCGGGCACAAATGGCTCTTCAGGTACAAATGGCTCTTCAGGTTCATCAGGATCATCTGGTACATCTGGTACAACAGGTACAGATGGTACTTCAGGCACAAATGGCTCTTCAGGTACAGATGGTTCATCGGGTTCAAGTGGCTCGTCTGGTAGTTCGGGAGTTTCAGGAACAAGTGGTGTAAATGGAACTTCAGGTACAGATGGTACTTCAGGGGTTTCAGGTACTTCAGGAACTAGTGGTAGTTCAGGTTCATCAGGATCATCTGGAACGGATGGAACAACAGGTACAGATGGAACATCTGGTACAAATGGCTCAAGTGGCTCAAGTGGTTCTTCGGGTACAGATGGAACTTCAGGAACAAACGGCTCTTCAGGTACAGATGGTACTTCTGGAACAAATGGTTCAAGTGGTTCAAGTGGAACAAATGGTTCTTCTGGTACATCTGGTACAACAGGTACAGACGGTACTTCGGGAACAAATGGCTCAAGTGGCTCTTCAGGAACAGATGGTACAAGTGGTACAACAGGTACAGACGGTACTTCGGGCACAAATGGCTCTTCAGGTACAGACGGTACTTCAGGAACAAACGGCTCTTCTGGTTCTTCAGGAGTTAATGGTACTTCGGGATCTTCTGGCTCTTCAGGTACAGATGGTACATCAGGTACAAATGGTTCTTCAGGAACTAATGGATCATCAGGTTCTTCTGGTACAGATGGAACTTCAGGCACAAATGGCTCTTCGGGTACAGACGGTACTTCAGGTACAAATGGTTCAAGTGGCTCAAGTGGTACGGATGGAACATCTGGTACAAATGGCTCAAGTGGTTCAAGTGGTTCTTCAGGTACAACTGGTACATCTGGTTCAAGTGGCTCAAGTGGAACAGATGGTTCTTCAGGTTCTTCTGGTTCTTCTGGTTCTTCAGGTACATCAGGTAGTAATGGTTCAAGTGGCTCTTCTGGTTCATCAGGGCAAGATGGTAATTTTGGTGGTGCTACTTTTAATTATACATTTGAAACTAATACAAATGTTGGAGCAAATCCTGGTGCCGGAGATATAAGATTAAATAATAGCACACAAAATGCTTCTACTATATCGGCTATAAGTCAAACAACAGAAGATGGTGATGATATACAAGAATTTTTACAATCAATAGATGCTTCTACATCTGCTGTAAAAGGTCATATGAGAATGGCAGATAAATTTGCAGCAGAAAATTTTATTTTATTTTCTATATCTGATTTAACAGATCAAGGTAGTTATTGGACAATAAACATAAATGAACAAGCATCATCAACTACATCACCTTTTAGTGCTAATGAAGAAATAATTGTTTCTTTTGCTTTAGTAGGTGATAAAGGAGATAGTGGTACTTCAGGTACAAGTGGTTCAAGTGGCTCTTCAGGATCAAGTGGCTCTTCGGGTACAACTGGTACTTCAGGTTCATCAGGATCAAGTGGGTCATCAGGAACGGATGGTACATCTGGTTCAAGTGGCTCAAGTGGCTCTTCAGGAACAAACGGCTCAAGCGGATCTTCAGGAACAGACGGAACATCAGGTACAAATGGCTCTTCTGGTACAGATGGTACATCTGGAACAAATGGCTCTTCTGGCTCTTCAGGAACAAATGGTTCATCAGGAACAGATGGTACATCTGGAACAAATGGTAGTTCAGGTTCTTCTGGCTCTTCAGGTACAGATGGTACATCAGGTACAAATGGTTCATCAGGAACAAATGGTTCAAGTGGCTCATCAGGTACAAATGGCTCTTCTGGTACAGATGGTACATCTGGAACAAATGGCTCTTCTGGTTCCTCGGGAGTAAATGGAACTAGTGGTACTGATGGTACATCAGGTACAAATGGTTCTTCTGGATCATCTGGTAGTTCAGGTACAACTGGAACGTCAGGTACTACTGGTACTTCAGGATCAAGTGGTTCAAGTGGATCAAGTGGTTCTTCAGGTATAAGTGGTACTTCAGGATCAAGTGGTATAAGTGGTTCAAGTGGCTCAAGTGGCTCTTCAGGAGTTAACGGTACTTCGGGAGTTAATGGCACTTCAGGAACAAATGGTTCTTCAGGAACAAGTGGTGACGATGGTACATCAGGAACAAATGGTTCAAGTGGCTCATCTGGTACTTCAGGAGTTTCAGGTACAAGTGGTGTAAGTGGCTCTTCAGGAACAAGTGGTGTTTCAGGATCATCTGGTTCATCAGGTGTTTCAGGATCATCCGGTTCATCTGGTTCATCTGGATCCTCAGGAACAAATGGCTCTTCAGGTTCTTCAGGAACAAGCATTACTATTGCTAATGATGCGGCTTGTAGAGTAACAACAGCTCTTGGTAATAGTACTTTAACTGCTAATCAATATTTCCTATTTGATACTTCTAAATGTGGTGTTATAGTTGGACCAAGTCATAGTGATGGTTCTACCAGTTTTACAAGCCTGTTTGGGTGTAAAAATGTAGCTGGGACGGGGACAATAAAATCATCAATATTAGGTGGTGAGGGTAACACCATATGTAGTACACATTCAACAATAGCAGGAGGGGGTGGTAACACTACCACCAAATCATCAAGAACATTTATAGGTGGTGGGTCAAGTAATGCTATTTATACGGGTAGCCACAATACAATTTTAAATGGGTGTCTTAACCGTATATCAGGTTCTAATTCTAAGGAAAGTTTTCAATTTATAGCAGGAGGATCAAAAAATACTTCATCTATAAGTTATAGTACAATTTTAGGTGGAGAAAAAAATTCAATAGCAACCACTGGATGTGGATATTGTTGCAATGGAAATAATTTAATTGGAGTAGGATTTCAAAATTCTATTAGAGAGGTAATACATTCAAGTACAATTCTTAGTGGGCAAGCAAATAGTATAACTGGTTCTTACGGAAATAGTGTAGCTAATATATCTTGTTTAAATGTAATATTGGGAGGTGGAGAAAATACAATAAAAGTTACTGAAAAATCAAACCACAATGTAATAGGTGGTGGTTATTCCAATACTATATGTACTTTTGGATTAGCTGGCAATGACTTTCAAGGCGCGGGGAATAGTACAATAGGTGGAGGTGCAACGAATTGTATAAAGACCTGCGTGACGAATGGAAATTATACTTTAGGAGCTTCAGGACATAATACAATATCAGGAGGAAGATTCAATAGTATCGGCTGTAATAGTCATAGTACAGTAGGTGGAGGGGTTTCTAATGTGATGAAATGTTGTGGAGCAGATAATGTTATAGCTGGTGGAAGAAGTAATATAATCAAATGTGATCGGGGTAGTGCTATTCTTGGGGGATGTTTAAATCTAATATGTACAGCAGGAACTAGTTGTCAAAATGCAATTGTAGGTGGGTTATTAAATGTAATAGGATGTAGTGATGGAGGTGTTTGTAATAATACAATTGGAGGTGGTCGAGGTAATAGAATTTGTTGTAATGGTGTTGGTAATTTTGTAGCAGGATGTAATAACTGTTTAGGTGCTGGTAGTAGTACTAATAATTCAAGATTTAGTGCAGTATTTGGATGTAATAATAAAACTTGTGCTGATCATAATTTTATGGCAGGGTATAATAATACTATAGGATCGAGTTATGATAGAACAGCTATTTTAGGTACTTATGGTAAAACTGCAACTGCAAACGATCAATTAATGGTTTGTTGTATTTGTGCTCTTGGGGCATTAAGTAAAGCTTCTGGTACTTTTACAATTGATCACCCAAATCCATGTAAAACAGAAACACACCATTTAAAACATAGTTTTGTTGAATCACCAACAGCTGGAGATAATGTATATAGATGGGAAGTTGATGTTGATGATACACTTCAAGGTGAAGTAATTCTCCCAGAATATTATAGATATTTAAATGAAAACTCTCAAGTATGGATTAATCCTGTAGATAATTTAGGCAGAGCATTTGGTATAGTAAACATTAGTGCAACTAAAGTAAAAATTACAACATCAGACCCTGGAAAATTTAATGTATTAGTTATTGGAACTAGAAAAGATAAAGCAGCAGTTGAAGCTTGGAAAGGTGTTGAAATTCTAAAAACAGAAGAAGAAAAACTTAACTATAAAGGTTAATTTAATATTTATAATAAAACACAAATGACACATACTTGGAAAATTTACGATCTTAAAAGAACAATTTCAAATGGAGTAGTTACTGAAGTAACATATGCTTGTGAATCAGAAGATAGTGGATATGGATCTAGAAGTATTGAATCTTTTAACATTTCTGGTGATCCCGCTGATGCCGGATTTATTAATTATGAAAACTTAACAGAATCCGATGTTTTAGGGTGGTTAGATGCTAATGTTAATAAACAAACTTTTGAAGATCAAAATTCAACTGATATACAAAATATAATTGCTAGTGTTGCTGCTCAAACAGAAAAAAGTGGTACTCCTTGGTAATATAATTAGGAGAATTTAAATTAGTTTCGTATATTAGTTTTAATAAAAAATAGTTATAAATGAATATTATATTCCAAATAGATGGTGGTTTAGGTAAAAGTATTATGGCAACAGCCATGATTAAAGTTATTAAAAAAAGATATAAAAATTCTTTTCTTATAATAGTAACAGCATATCCCGATATATTTTTAAATAACCCAAATGTAGATGAAGTTCATCAACCTTCACAAGTAAATGGCTTGTATTTAAAACATATTAAAGATAAAGATTGCAAAATATTTGTTAGCGACCCCTATAGAGATACAGACTTTGTAACTGAAAAACCAATTCATTTATTTAAAACTTGGTGTAAAATATATGGTTTAAAATATAATAATGAACAACCCCAAATTTATTTATCTCAACCTGAAATAGATTATTTTTCACCTTATTATAAAACAGATAAACCAATATTAGCTATGCAAGTTAATGGAGGACCTGCTGGATTAGGTTATCAATATGCATGGACAAGAGATATCCCAGAATCAAATATTTTAGAATTAATAGAACATTATAAAAATGATTATACTATAATTCATATAAAAAGAGAAGACCAAAAAATTTACCCTGATACTATGCAGGCACTAGATGGATTTAGAAGTATAGCTATATTACTTCAATTATCAAATAAAAGGTTATTAATAGATAGTTTTGCACAGCATTTAGCTGCGGCACAAAACCTAAAATCTACAGTATGTTGGTCTAGTACAAAACCTGAAATATTTGGTTATAAACTACATAGTAATATTAAAGCGGAACCATTTACTAAATCTCCTAATTTACAACAAGCAATTTATGCTCCTTTTGGTTTATCTGAAGATATAAGTACTATTCCTTATAATAATTTAAGTGAAGTATTTGATACAAATAAAATTATAACTTCTATAAATAATCAAAAATGATATATTGGTTTACGGGACAACCTGGATCAGGTAAAACAGTATTAGCAAATTTACTTAAAGAAAAACATTTACCACATGCTTATCGAATAGATGGGGATGAAATGAGAGAATTATTTACTAATAAAGATTATTCTATAAAAGGTAGAATATCTAATATAGATGCAGCTCAAAAAATATCACATTATTTACATAATCAGGGCAAAGATGTAATTGTATCATTAGTATCTCCTTATTTAGACCAAAGAGAAGAATTTAAGGATAAAATAGAGTGGCAAATGCAAGAAATTTTCGTACATTACGATATAAATAAAACCCTAAGGGGTAGAGAAAATTATCATGTTTTAAATTTTCAAAAACCAATTTTTGATTATATAGACATTGATACAACTTCTGATGCGCCTGAGGAATCATTAACTAAAATATTAAAATATGTTAAAACAGTATAGTATGTTTATTGGTAGGTATCAACCATGGCATGAAGGTCATCGTTGGTTAATAGATCAAAGATTAAAAGAAGGAAAAAATGTATGGGTAGCAATTAGATCTAGACCAGATTCTCCGGATGAACCTTGGGGGGCAGATAGAGTCCAAGCTAATATTAAAGAAGAACTTAAGGATTTAATTGAAGAAGGAAAAGTAATTGTTTCTATTATACCAGATATCGAATCTATAAATTATGGTAGAGGAGTTGGGTATGATATTATTGAACATACTCCCCCAAAAAAAGTTGAAAAAATATCAGCTACAAAAATTAGAGCCAAACTAAGAAAAGATGGTAAGTTATAAAAGGCACCTTGCTAAAACAATTTCATGGAGAATAATAGGAACAATAGACACAGTAATTATTTCAGGACTCATAACGGGTTCTTGGGTAGCAGGATTAGCTATAGGAGGGGTAGAAATTATCTCCAAAATGGTGCTTTACTTTTTACACGAAAGAGCTTGGTATAAATTTATTAAATTTGGGTTAAGTGGTAAAAGAAAATCTTAATATTTTATTTTTAGCTCCCCATCTTAGTACTGGGGGTATGCCTGCTTTTTTATTAAAAAGGTTAGAATCTTTATCTAATTATCCCAATGTTAATTTATTTGTTTTAGAATGGTGTGACTATAGTCATACTTTTATAGTTCAAAAGAAAAAAATAATTGAAATAGTAGGAGAAAATTATTTTAATTTTGGAAGTTTATATAACCTTAAAGAAGGTATACATGGTAAAAAAGAAAATTTAATTGAATTCCTATATGAAAAAAACATTAACATAATTCATATAGAAGAAATTCCTGAAGGATTTGATTCATTTAATCCTTTTGATAAAAAAATACTAGAAAAATTATATAATAAAAAACATCCATGGCGTATAGTTGAAACATGTCATAATATGTACTTTAAACCAGATACTGAAAAAATATTTGAACCAGATGGGTATGCCTGTGTTACTCCTTATCATGTAGATAATACATTTAAAAACCGAACTGCACCTAAAGAATTAATAACTTTTCCAATAGATCCTTCTATTGAATACAAGGGAACAAGAGAAAAATTATTAAACGAAATGGGATATAAATTAAAAGGGGAATTTCATATTATTAATATAGGTCTATGGACCCCAGGAAAAAATCAAAAATATGCTTTAGAAATTGCTAAATTTTTATATAATAAATATGGTTATACTTATATTTTTCATTTTATAGGTAATCAAGCTCCTAATTTTAAAAAATATTGGGAGCCCTTAAAAGAAAATATTCCACCCAATGTTAATATTTGGGGTGAAAGAAATGATGTAGATAAATTTTTTAAATTTTCGGATTTAATGTTATTTACTTCTGATTGGGAATGTAATCCTATAGTTTTAAAAGAAGCTATATCTAATAATAAAAAAATAATGGCTTATAACTTGGATCATTATGGGGATGAATATACCCCTTACATTGTTCCTTTAAATAATAATGTAGAAAGTGATTCTAATAATTTAATTGATACAATTTTTTCTCAAATTAAATATAATACTAAAGAAAGTAAAAATGATGTTAAAAATTTTGCTTTAAAACATATTAATTTTTATAAATCTTTATTAGAAAATGAAACAAATAGATAATAAAATACAAATAAGTTTTAAATATGGTCCTAAAGTTGAAATTACAGGACATAAACCAAAAAACTATCATGTAAAATTTATTAATGGTTTTAATAATGAAGTAGTACATAAAGATATTATTAAAAATAATATGTGGACTAAAGCTCATTTAGAATATTATATTCCTTGGATTATAGAAATAGATGGAAAAATAGTCCATAAATTTAATGTTAAAGATAAAAAAGTAAAAATTACATTTGATTCTAAATCAATAGGTGATACGATTGCTTGGATGCCCCAAGTTGTAGAATTTCAAAAAATATATGATTGTAAAGTATGTGTTAGTACTTTTCATAATGAATGGTTTGAAAATTTAGAAGTGTATAAAAATATTAAATTTATAAAACCAGATATTCCATATAATGCTTATGTTCATTATAAAATAGGATGGTTTAAAGTAAATGGGAAATGGGATAATGGCAATAAAAACCCAATTCAGGCAAATACAATCCCATTAATTAAATCTATAACTGATATTATTAATGTACCTTTTAGAGAATTAAATTATGGTTTAGATTTTAATCCTAGTAAAAGACCTATAAAAGAAAAATACATTTGTATAGGTCCTAGATCAACAGCGGGTATTAAAGAATGGCCATATGAAAATTGGAGAGAATTAGCTACTAAGTTAAATAAAAAGGGATATAAAATAGTTAATTTATCTTATGAAGGATTTGAAGGTAAAAATATTATAAATAAAAAAGAACTAGATTGGCCTACTACATGGAATTATATGCACCATGCAGAAGTATTTATTGGGTTAGGTTCTGGTTTATCTTGGGTAAATTGGGCTTTAAATAAACATACTATAATGATAAATAATTTTATCCCTTATGGTTACGAGTTTACTAATAATCTTACTAAAATAGAAAACCATACAGTAAATAATAATGTATGGTCAAATCCTCATTATGTATTTGATGCCGGAGATTGGAATTGGGACCCAGAATATCAGGGCACTGAAAAACAACATATAGCACAAAAATCTATTACAGTAAAACAAGTATATGAAGCTGTAATAAAACATTTAACTATTAAAAATTAATCAATATTTATAACAAATAAAACAAATTATGAGTGAAAAAATCAAGTTATCAAAAGAAGAATTAAAAACTCTTAAAGGTTATCAACAACAACAAAATCAATATACTTTTGATCTAGGTAATGTAGATCTTCAAAAAGCGATTTTAGAAGGACAAAGAAGTGCAATTTTAGAAAATTTTGCTAATTTACAAGAAAAGTCTAATAAAACAGCTAAAGAACTACAAGAAAAATATGGTGATGGAAATATTGATTTAGAAACTGGAGAATTTACTTTAGTAAAATAGTTTTTTGAAAGATTTTTTAATATTTATAATAAAACAATATTAAAATAACATAATAAGATGGCAGAAACATTAATATCTCCTGGCGTATTAGCAAGAGAAAATGACCAATCATTTATTACAGCTCAACCTCTAGTAAGAGGTGCAGCTATAATTGGACCAACTGTTAAAGGTCCTGTAGAAAGACCAACTTTAATTAGTTCGTTTAGTTCATTCCAAGCAATTTTTGGAGGATCACTTCAAAGTGGATCAGGTCAATATACAAACTTAACTTCTATCGCCGCTAATCAATACTTCCAAAATGGAGGTGAATCTTTATTAGTAACTAGAGTAGTACCAGGTGGTGGTGATTTATTTTCACCAGCTACAAGTTCATACATTAATACTTCATCAGCAACCCCAGGTCCTATAGCGGCTACATCACCGTTTATATTAGAAACAATTTCTGAAGGAGAAATAATGAACAATGCATCTACATCCGTTGGTGGTGGTGCTTTAACTAATGGTACTTCTGATAATGTAAGATGGGAAATTGCTAGTGTAAATTCTGCATCAGGTGTGTTTTCTTTACTAATTAGACGTGGTAATGATAATCAAGCTAATAAAGTTGTACTAGAATCTTATAATAACATATCATTAGATCCTTTTGCATCAAATTATATTTCAAAAGCAATAGGTGATATGTCTTCAACTGTTATAGTAGCAGCTGATGGCTCAGGAACATTTTTACAAGAATCTGGTTCTAACCCTAATATTTCTGCTTATGTAAGAGTTAAAGCAGTTAATTTTAAAACACCTAATTATTTTAATAATGATGGTACTCCGAAAAACGAATTTACTAGTAGTTTACCAGGAGTAGGATCAGGTAGTGAATTTGGAAGTTTTGGTGCTGCAGCAGGTAGTAACTTTAAATCTGGTGAAGCTAATAATTATTATCAAGATATAAATGGAGATAATTCACAAGGTGTAACAGGTTCAGATTATACAAATGCAATTGCTTTATTAGCAAATCAGGATGAATATCAATATAATGTAATATCAGCTCCTGGTATATACTATAAAGATTATGGTACACAATGTACTAGTTTATTAAATAATACAATTGCAAGAGGTGATAGTATTTTTGTAATGGATTTAGTTCCTTATAATACAGCTATTGGAGTAGTAACAACACAAGCAGCTTCAATTGATTCAAGTTATGGTGCTACATACTGGCCTTGGTTACAAACAATTGATCCAAATAGTGGAGAATTAGTTTATATACCAGCATCAACATTTATACCAGGTGTATATGCGTTTACAGATGCTTCAAGTGATCCATGGTTTGCACCAGCAGGTATTACTAGAGGTGGAATGGGACAAGTTGTTAGAGCTGAAAGAAAATTAACTTCTGCTAATAGAGATACATTATACGAAGCAAATATTAATCCAATTGCTACATTCCCTCAACAAGGAGTAGTAGTATTTGGTCAAAAAACATTGCAAAAAGCAGCATCTGCTTTAGATAGAGTAAATGTACGTAGATTATTAATTGTACTTAAAGATTATATTTCTCAAATTGCTGATAATTTAGTATTTGAACAAAATACAATTGCAACAAGACAAAATTTCTTAACACAAGTAAACCCGTACTTAGAATCAGTACAACAAAGACAAGGATTATATGCTTTTAAAGTAGTAATGGATGAAAGTAACAACACACCAGATGTTATAGATAGAAATGAGTTGATTGGACAAATATTCCTACAACCAACTAAAACAGCTGAATTTATTATACTAGATTTCAATGTATTACCAACTGGAGCAACATTCCCAGCATAAAAACTAAAAAGATAAATATTTATAATAAAATAAGAAAATAAAATGGCAGTATTAAACCCAAACGAAATATTTTTCACAGCATTTGAACCAAAACAAAA
>Ga0209535_1002768_pt1 | contig 11382 bp, 20 predicted proteins | sample LinPmetageLP28_FD_184041 | JGI IMG/M metagenome (GOLD analysis project Ga0209535, IMG submission 184041) | Marine viral communities from the Pacific Ocean - LP-28 (SPAdes) (version 2) | ecosystem: Environmental > Aquatic > Marine > Oceanic | place: Pacific Ocean | collected 2009-08-22
AAGAAAAATATGAGTCATGGAACTTTTAGAGTAAAGAGACATCCTAATAGTAAACGTGTATTAAATGGCTCAGAAAAATAAAGGAGCGACAAATGAGAACGACTGAAGAAATACTAACACATATTGACGAAGTAATGGCAAAGTATGTCAATCCAAATGTAGCAATGCATGGTGGAAAAATAAACATATTAAAATTTGATCCAGAAACTGGATTCCTTCATACACAAATGAGTGGAAGTTGCAGTGGATGTGCAAGTAGCACAGAAACACTTAAAATGGGTGTTGAGTCAACACTAATGCATTTTGTTGAAGAGATTAAAGGTGTTACAAGTGAGGACGATCCTATGTATAACGATCCATATTATGTAGCTGACCATGGAATGATGGATTTTCCGCCTATGGATGATGAATAAATGAGTTTAATCAGCGAAAGTAAGTATAAACATTATATAAGAACTGTTCCAGACTATCCAATAAAAGGTGTAAACTTTTATGATATGAACAGTTTATTTGCAAGTGATATATGGAAAGAAATTGTAGTAGATATAGCAGATGCTGTTGAATATCAATTACAATATAAACCTACACATATTGTGGGTATTGAAAGCAGAGGCTTTGTAATAGGCGCAGCCGTTTCACAGGTTTTAGGTGTTCCTTTTGTAATGATTCGTAAAAAAGGTGCTAAATACCCAGGAAGCCTGTTAAAAGAAACATATGATTTAGAGTATGGATCAGATACACTTGTGTTACAAGAAGGTATACTAGGACATACAAGTAGAGTATTATTAGCAGATGATTTAATTGCTACTGGTGGTAGTGCTATTGCATCTAAGAAACTATGTGAACAAACAGGTGCAAACGTATTAGGGATAATTGCTCTAATAAATCTCAAATATCTAAATACACCAGAATTTGAGAATTTAGATGTTGTGTATGGAGAAGAGGTAACCGAATGATAGATATTAGTGAAAAAGCCAAAGAACATATGATAGGAATCTCAAATGCTAATGATGGCAAAGTAGTATTCCTTGGTATTAAAGGTGGCGGTTGTGCTGGATTCAGTTACGACTGGACACTAAAAGAAGAATCAGAACTTGATGATTATTCAGATGAAGTTATTGAGTTAGACGAAGAACATAAACTTGCTATTGATGGGACAAGTTTAATGTATCTATATGGCAGTCAAATTAATTTAAAGCAAGATTTGTTTGGAACTATATTAGAGATATCAGCACCATCGGCTCAAAGCTCTTGTGGATGTGGCGAAAGCATTAACTTCGATATGGAAAAAGTCGAGACCAACATGAGTAAAGTTCAAGAACTTAAAATACCAAAATAAGAAGAACAAAATGATGGCTCAGACAGCATGTTCAAAAAGTTGGACAGATGTAAATGTAGATTTTAAACGAGGTGGGTTAGCCCATTGTTGTTATGCAGAGTATCATGACTTTCCTGAGGAATACACAAAGAATTTTTTTACTAACAATATGCATATAGTAAACCGTAGACAAGATAGTCTTGATGGTATTCAACATCCAGATTGTAATGGATGCTGGAGAGATGTTAAAAAAGGAGTTCCTCCGTTTAAGGATTGGATGAACAAGTGGGATAACTTTGACAATGCCAAATCAACTGAACCACAAGTTAACTATATTGAAGTAAATTTAGATAACACTTGCGATTTAAGTTGTTTATATTGTAAAGCTGAAGAAAGCAGTAAAATTGCACAAGAAGAAGGTGTTAAAGTTGTTAATAGAACAACACAAAAAGATATTGAAATATTCAAAGAATGGTTAGCAGAAACAATTAACAACTCTACAGAACAAATCACTATGGGATTTATGGGTGGAGAACCCACAGCAAGTAAATTATTTTACGAAATAATTGAATTAGTTGAGACGCTAGATGCCAGCAATGTCATATTAAACATAACAACAAATTGTAATACTAAAGATTTTCTATTTAAGAAATTATTAAATACAATGGATAAATCCCAATGTCAATGGGTAATGAATATTAGCAATGAAAGTTACAAAGACGATAGTAAGCTAATTAGATATGGATTAGATTGGGATAGATTTGAACAAAACTTACGAACATATGCATCACAAGAAAAAGTAACTAGAATTCTATTTGATTGTGCAATGAACGTTGTTGCACTTCCTAGCTTCCCTAAATATGTCAGCTGGGTGCATAATATTATGTCACAATACGATAAAAAGTTCACAATACTTGGAAGTCCGGTAAACATTCCTGAAGCTATGGATATAGCAATACTTCCAAGATCTTTTAAAACACACATGGATGAGGCAATAAAACTGGTTAACGAAAACCAATTACCCAATTGGTCTAACAAAAAAAATACTTTAGTATATTTTGAAGGACTAAAGTCTCGCATTGGTACTAAACATCATGCAGATTATAAAAATACAATTGCACAACTTTTAGCAACAAAACAAAAACATAAAAAGACAGATAAACTTATGAGACTAATAGATCCATTAGGAGAATAAATTGATAGAAAAGGAAAATAACGTGAGTAAGAAAGTAGATCTAAACGCATACAACGACTTTGTAAAAGAAGTAACAAGTGATGCTTCAATGTCAAGTAAAGCAATGCACGAACGTATTGTAGAAATAGAAGAAACAAGCGGAGTCAATATGGCTTCATTGTTGACGGGCGGAATTGGACTAGCAAGCGAAGGAGGAGAGTTTGATGAAATTGTTAAAAAGTGCGTATTTCAGGGTAAACCAATGGATAGTGAAACTATCTTTCATGCTAAACGAGAACTTGGCGATATTATGTGGTATTGGATTACTAGTTGTAGGGCACTTAATTTGGACCCTAATGACGTAATAGCTGAGAACGTTGAAAAACTAAAAGCACGTTATCCAGGTGGTGAGTTTGATGTTCACTACAGTGAAAACAGAAAAGACGGAGACTTGTAAATGGAAACTAAACTTGTTATGTGGACATGCGTAGCGATGGCAGTAATGCTTAGTATTGTGTATTTTAGTCTAAGTTTTATAGCAAGTGTTGTTCACTAGATAAATGAAAGAAGGCGATATATGACAGAAAAACAATATTCAGAATATGGGTATAGAGGATTAGAAGAAATTAAAGCCAAAGATAAAGAAATTAAAAAACTTAAAAAAGAGATTTCTGATTTGAAGTCACAACTACAACTTCAAGAGAATCAAACTAATAAGTATTCGGCTATTGCACATCTTCCAAATTACTAAACTATGATTGAATACAAGGGCAAAGCCTACACTGAACTAAACTTCAATGAATGCATTGAATTTGAAAAAGAACTATTAAAGAAAGTTCTTGCAGCCAACAGAGCTGGCATGGGAGATGACTTAATACAGCAACTAAACGTTTTTATTGATTTATTGCGTGATCAGAAGGCAGAAGCAATAAGAAAAGAAATGAAACAAAAGGGTGATGATAAAGAAGATGGTATTGTATTAGATAGTGATCCAGAAACACTAGAAATAATTGAACAACCTGAGCAAGAATTCCCAAGATTGAAAAAGCAACAAGTTGAACTAACAAAGTCAGATAAACTAAGAATAGCAAATATGTATAAGCCGGCCAGAGATCCTGAAGCAGTTAAATTAGCACAGATGTATAAAAATGACAAATGATGTATTTGGTTGCTGGTATGAACCAGGAGATACAGGAACGTGGCTAACATGGTTTATTAACCAACACGAAAACTATACTAAATTTAGTAAAGAAATACGCTACGAACAAGAAGGTAAGAAGTTTGGAGAAATTCCATCAGATTACAGTTGTCATGGAGCGGATTGGTTTATAACAGACTTTGATGATCATAAGGCTTTTGAGTTTAAGAATTACAGACAACGTTTATTAGACAAAAACATAGAACACGATCCAAGTTATAAAAATATATGTTATAAACTAATTCCTTGGCACAATCCACTTGGATCAGATGATGATGAAATAAAAGAATGGGGATTAACTGACAATACAGTAGAAGATCTTATAGCAAGAATTATAGAAGAAAGTAATACAAAGGCTTTAATTATTCCAGAAGCAAATGTCAGCTATCAGTTATTTGCAAAAAGACTGTCATTTATAAGACCTAGATTTACAGTTGAGGATGCACTTAGCGTCTATGAAAATAGGCAGGCACGTTTGTATGCAAATACAGTTTCTAAACTAAGGCAATTCACAAAAGTTCATACAGTGGCTATAGATAAATTGCTTCTAAGAAATGACATAGATGAATATCTTAAACTGTTAGATATATTACAAGTTCCTGCATTGGAAGGTTGGACTAGTCTTACAAATGACTACTATTCTAAAATTTTACAGCCTTGGGAAAATATTAACAACGATGAATTAAATAACAGACCAGAAACGTTAAAAGATAATAAGGAGAATCCATATGAGTAACTGGCAAGACATGATTAAAACTCGCCATACTACATTCGCTTGGAGTGACAAAGAAGTAACCAGAGAACAGATTCAAGAAATATTAGATGAACATTTTAACTATGTTCCAAGCAAACAAGCAATGATTCCATATACTATTAAAGTAATGGACTGGAGTGATCCAGAATTGCGTAATAAAATATTTGCATGGACTCATAGAAACGAAGATCATAGCGTAGAACAAGACCTAGGTAATCCACAAGTGTTGGCTCCATGGTTGTTGGCATTTTGTCCAAGACATCCAGAAGAAGATGATGAATATGCGGTAAATTACAAAGGGCGAAAGAAAATAACATATTTTGAAAAAATGGCAAACTTAGAAATTGGTATTGCAAGTAGTTTTATAGTATGGAGTGCAGAGTCACGTGGACTATCTACAGGATATTGTGGATGTCTAAACGAACTTGGAACTAAACCATTATTAGATAATACACTTTCACTCGGTAAAGACGATCCAGAAGGAGTAGCAGTGCTACTTGGTATTGGATACAAAGACGAGACTAATCCAAAAACATACATTGATCCAAGAACTAATAAAATTAAAGACTTACCGACTAATGATCATAACAATAGTAAACGACCAGATCAGTCAATTTACGTGGAATGGAAATAATTTATGAATACTACATTCTGTGTAATGTTTAGTAATGGGTTAAGTGGCACATGGCTAACATGGTTTATTAACCAGCACAAAGGCTTTCCAGATAGATTAGAACTTGATCCTGCTCGCAGTGATCCTAAACATCCAGAACGCATAACTGATTATAGCACACAACCAAACTGGTGGTATGACAAGCAAACTTGGAGTGAATTTATAACATACTGTGAACGTATGGATCATCCAAACGAGCGTGAAAACGAACCAGGCATTAGATGGGGATCAAGCAAGTTAGCATTTAAAGTGCAACCATATCATGAATTCTTTGGTCCTGATATGGACCACGAAGAGGCTAAAAAGGCATGTAAGTTTGTTTTAGACAGAAGTAATTGTAAACAAGTAATAGTTCCTGTATGCAACGAAGTATTATATACACCAATTTACAATAGATTAGTTGCAATTAGACACTATAATACCGTTGACAAAGACCCAAAAAAGTGGTATAATAGTGTATTGTATGAATATATTCAGCATGAACTAAAAGTGCCTTTATTATATTTAGATATTGGAAAAATACTAACCGGACATAATAATACGTATTCAGAATTAATAAAAGCACTTGATGTTCCACAATTAGATAATTGGAAAGATCTTGTAAATGAATGTAGAGAACAAATATATGATAATTACACATGAAGTATAACATTATGAAACAAAATAAACATGGGCAATCAGTAGTTAATGAATTAGATATAGTAGATGGGTGGTTATCTGGTAATAATGCATCTGATGTTATTGTTGATGATATAGAACCCATAAATATATATAATGCTTGGTGTAATACATACGATAGCAAAGATAAGATAACGGCAGACCCAGAATACAAAAGAGACGATTACATAGAAAAATGTATGAGTAACTGGGCAATGCCAGAGGAATATAAAGAACTTGATATTGTTAAGTTTATTGATGATAAAGAATTAACGTATCAAGAACGTAAACGAGTAGAGGAAGAAATGATATTATTTCGTGAACGTGGAATGATTCCAGTGCTTAGATTTCTAGTTTATCTAGTAGATTTATGCAAAGAAAATAACATTGTATTGGGTGTTGGACGTGGATCAAGTGTAGCAAGTTATGTTTTATACTTGCTAAAAGTTCACAGAGTAAACAGCATTAAATATAATTTAAACATAAAGGAGTTTTTGAAATGAAAACAATTAAGACAGCTAGAGGCAAAACATTGGATATGGGTGGCCTAGCAGCACAAAATGAAGAAACTCGTGCTATTAGTAACATGCCTATCAATGCAAGAGGAGACATTATTGATAACCGTGGAAAAGTAAAAGTTCAACGTGAAAAAATCTCAAAAGAGTATTATAAAAATAATGTTCCAGGTAGTGATGTTAAAAAAGAATCTATTAAAGAAGATGTCACACTAAAGACAGTGGTTAAAGAAACACCTGCACCTGAGCCAACTCCTGCACCAGAGCCTGTAGCAAAAAAAGAAGAAGATGACAACATTGAAGTTTCTCGTTCAGAGCGTGAAAGACCAGATGGTAGTAAATACTTTGAAGTAGAATACATGGATGGTAGCATGGAGGAAATAGAAATTCCTCAAGATAATAAAAGCAAAAAATAGGAAACAAAATGACTAAAATAAAAGCAATGCGTGATAAGATTTTAGCAGAGATGATTGATAATCCTGGTGAAGAAATTACAACAGCAGGAGGTATTATTTTAATCTCTAAAGATGGAACTGAATCTGCAGTTAGACCACGTTGGTTTAAAGTATACAGTATTGGATCAGAGATTGATTGGTTACACGAAGGACAATATGTCTTAGTTGATCATGGACGATGGAGTAACGGAATAAAAGTTACAGAAGACCTAAAAATTTATCTATTAGATAACAAAGATTGTTTAATGACATCAGAAACAAATCCAATGGATAATGATAATATTCGCATTGGCAGTAAAGCAATTCCTCAACGACCATCAGATGATATGAGTCGTCATACTCTTTAATTAAAAGGAACAAAATGAAAAAGATAATAGGCGTAATCCCAGAACCTAAGATAGCACCACCGCCTCCACCTCCACCACCTATGCCAGCTCCACCAACTCCACCTAAACAACCTGGTGAGTTTTTGCGTGAAAATGGTATAATCTTTATGGAAGATGAATTTAATCAAAAGAACTGTATGCCACTGGTTAAGATGATAATGGAATTTAATCTTATGCCTGCAGAAAAGGCACCAGAAATTATTCACTTATACATTAACAGTCCAGGCGGACTTGTTGATAGTTGTATGCATCTTATTGATGTTGTAAAACAGTCACGCATTCCAGTTTATACATACGGAATGGGCTCAATTGCTTCGTGTGGCGTTATGCTTATGATGGCAGGCGCAAAAGGACATAGATATCTCACACAAAATACCGCAGTTATGAGTCATGAATTTAGTGGTGGAACAAGAGGACAGTATCATGACATGGTTGATCAACAACCACACATGGAATGGACTAATTTAAAATTGATGGAACACTATGTTAAATGCACAGGTAAAAAAGAACCATACATTCGTAAACATTTACTTGCACCTAAAACAGACCATTGGCTTACACCCGAAGAAGCAGTCAAGCACGGAATAGCAGATCAGATTATAGAGAGCTACTAAAATGGGTCAACTGAGAGATCCAAATCTTGAAGAAATGAAGCGAGAGCTTGATGAGATGGGATTAAACTCAGAAACTTTTTGTATGGCTCCATATGTTGCAATTGACCTAGATCAAGATGGAGCAGTATATACTTGCTACCGAGGTAAACAAAACTTAGGTGGTTGGAAAAAAGTAAGTCTCAAAGATAGTTTCAATAGTCCACATATGCATAAGATTCGTAGAGATCTTTATGATGGCAGAAGAAACAAAAACTGTCGTAGTTGTTATGCAGCCGAAGACAAAAATAGTAATAGTCCAAGAGTGCATTTTTACTATGACTTTATTGACAGATACTTTGAAGATGATCCTGAAGGTGCTAGGGCATTCGTAAACAAAATTAAAAAAAATCATATAGACGCAGATATAAAAGATTTAAAACGTGGTGAACTACGCCCAAGTAGTTTATGTAATTTACGTTGCATGCATTGTGGTCCACACAGTAGCACCAAATGGGTAGAAACATTATCCAAAGGCGATAATGCAAATGTCTATATGGAAAACAAAGGATTGATGGAAAACGGTAATGGTATTATTAACCATAATATCGTAGACACTGGCTTAACAAAGTTTTATAAAAATACATTAACAAGTGATACAGACTATGAAGAAGATTTACTAGAAGTATTAGATTCACTTGAACATTTAAGTTTTACAGGCGGTGAGCCGTTACTTACTCCTGAACACCCACGTTACTTAAAGCACTTTATTGATACTGGAAGTGCAAAACAAATGTATTTAGAATATAACTCAAATCTTAATGTTAAAAACATTGAGAAGTTTTTTCCATTATGGGAGCATTTTAAACATATACATGTTAGAGCAAGTATAGATGCTAGTTTTGATACATATGAATATTTTAGAACATACGGTAAAATTGATTTACTTAAAGATTGCTTAACTAAGATTCAAAAGTTCCGTATGGAAAAAATGGGTGGCAAAAAAGGTATGAAAATTAACGGCACAGTCACTTATAATATTTTTAGTGCATTGCGTTGGAGAGAACTAACAAAAGATTGGACAGATCACGATGTTTCATTTCACACAAGTTTAATCATTGATCACCCTACAAGTGTTGCATACTTACCAAATGCATTGCGTGATAAAGCACTAGAAGATATGCAGTGGTGCTACGACAATATTGAACAGTTCTCTGATGATAAAGATTACAGAAAAATATACAGACACCATACAGAGCAATGTATAAATTATACAGCAGGTTTTGATAATCCATATGACAAGTTTCCAGAGCATGTAACAAAGTATATAGATTTTTGTGACAAAGCAAGTGGAAATAGTTACAAAGACTATTTTCCAGATTTAGTAAAGTATATAGAATGAGCTATCTTATAGAGCAGTTATGCAAAAAAATAAATCAATCAACATTATTAACAAGTCCTTGGCCGCACATTAGAATTAAAAACTTTCTTCCACTTCCTTTATATGAAGAAATGCTAGAACAACATGGAGATGTTAAATGGGATGAACTTTGGGAAGAAGAAAGTAGTTGGGCTACAGTTAGAAAAGATGGTCCTGCTGACCTAGAAAATCTAGATACATTTAAGGCACTAGCAAGCAAGACTTTTTATAATACAGTTTGTAGTAAGTTTGGCATTGATAACATTGATTTTAAAACAACACAACGTTTTAAACTTGATGATGAAACACACTCGTTACAAATACCACACAGAGATAGCAGTTTGAGTATGATGACATTACAAATATTTTTACAACCACAGTCATATATAGATGGTGGAACAGTATTAATGAGTAGTGAAACAAACGAGGCTGAAGAACTTTCATTACAACCAAACTTTTGTAATATATTTTTAAATACAGACCACAGTTGGCATACAGTAAAGCAACGTGGATACACTCGTAAGAGCATGGTGCAAAGATGGATAAAAACTTAATACAGGAAATGCCTATTGTAATGTTAAAACAATGGGCTAATCCACATTACAGCCCAAACGACGACTTAGCTCTTACACAAGATATAATGGAAAATGGGATACAAGATCCTATTATATTAAGTGTAGGTGTGTGGAGTCGTAAGGTTAGACTAGACACCGGCAATCATAGAATATATCTAGCACCAAGGCTAGGAATGACACACTTACCAGTAATGTGTAAAGTATGGAACTATTGTGCATTTACTAATGGCAATGGTGATCACAGTTTTGACTGTCAACATATAACTGCTAAGAAAGAATGGATAGAAGAAGGATACTATGCCAAGCCAAGCGAAGTATTAGATATAATGACATTACTAACAAACACACTATAACGGAGATATAATTGAAATCGCTCAAAGATACATATGATAATTTTTTTAAATGGGTTAAGGGCACTGAGCTTGTAGAACTTGAGGATATTAACGTAGAAGAAGATCCTGTAAGACCTGAGCTAAGTTTAGAGTGGCGTAAGTCTTTTGGCCGTAAAATTTATGGACTAAAATATGAAGATACAATTGAAGGTATTGTTTGTGTAGCATTTACAAGTGACACACCTACAACTGTAAAAGAATTAGATCTTATGAGCGAAAATTCTAATTTAAAAGACGAGTTTGATACAGCGGTAGCATACACAGTTTGGTCACGTAAACGAGGTGCAGGCAAAGAAATAATTCACAAACTAAAAGAACACTTAAAGAAGAACAACAATATCAAAACTATAGTAACACTTTCGCCATTAACACCAATGGCAACACACTTTCATATTAAAAATGGTGCTAAATTAAAACAAATCAGTGCAGATACACAAAACTTTGAGTATAAAGTAGATTGACAAATATTCAAAAAGTGTATATAATATAATATGATCAGTAAATTTATATGGCTAATCATTCTATGGTTAATACTATGGTGGATATTTACAGCAACACATTATTAGGAGCAAGGTCTTGACAAAATTTGAAAAAGGTGTTAAAATAAAAGATAAACTAGCAGGCGATCATCCTATGATAGAAGCAGTATGGGAGCCAGCAACAACAGATAGTGAGAAACTGAATAAACATAGTTTAGCAGAACTAGACGCAGTGCTTGATAAAATGATAGATATGAATCCAGAATGGAAAGCACGACTTGAACAAATTATAGAGGATAGTAAATGAAAGACTTATGGGTAGAAAAGTATAGACCAACCAATGTTGGCGAGTATGTTTTTAAAGATGATTCACAACGTAAACAAGTGCAGAACTGGATTGACGACAAAGGCATCCCACACTTACTATTCAGTGGTAGCCCAGGCACAGGTAAAACTACACTTGCAAAAGTTCTTATTGCAGAATTAAATGTAGAGAAAGCTGATGTGCTATACATTAACGCTAGTAGAGATAATGGCGTTGAAATGATTCGTAAACGTATTAGTGCATTCAGTGAAACTATGCCTTGGGGTGAATTTAAAATTATCTTACTTGATGAGGCAGACCATATTAGTCCGGAGGGACAAGCGGCCTTGCGTGGAGTAATGGAACAGTATCACGCAAGTGTTCGCTTTATACTAACATGTAACTATCCTAACATGATTATTCCTGCTCTACACAGCAGATGTCAAGGCTTCCATATTGAAGAACTTGACCATACAGATTTCACAGTGCGTG
>Ga0209535_1002769_pt1 | contig 11382 bp, 15 predicted proteins | sample LinPmetageLP28_FD_184041 | JGI IMG/M metagenome (GOLD analysis project Ga0209535, IMG submission 184041) | Marine viral communities from the Pacific Ocean - LP-28 (SPAdes) (version 2) | ecosystem: Environmental > Aquatic > Marine > Oceanic | place: Pacific Ocean | collected 2009-08-22
TCAAAAAGGGGGGTTCCCCTCCCCCTCCTACTAGTGCCCACTCCGTACGGAGTTTGAAATAAGTACCATAGAAGGCGGGTTTTCGCGCGGCCCTGATACGTTCACGCGCTACACCAGAAAAATCCCCGGAATTGGCTTTTTTTAAAATATTTATCACTAATTAAGGTAGTGCAAAAAATACGGAAAAAAAATTATGAAAAACCAATCATTGGATTATATACCATTTAATCAGTTTAAAAGCAGGATGAATATGTCTGATATTGAAGCTATGTTAGAGTATGTTGACAATTATGATAAATCTAGATTTAAACACTTTAGCCAAGAGCACTTCATGCAGATAATGGAATTTGCAAAAGCGCTCCAAATTTATAGCGCAGCACATGTGCCTACTGTAAGAGACCCAGAAAATTTTAATGAAGAGCTGGCGTTGCCATTCATGCAAGCAATTCAAAATCAAATTTCACCGCTGATGAATGATTTGTATAAGCACTTCAAGCAATATATCGACTTGTCATCAGTGATTACAAAGGATGATTATAAAAAAGCCAATTATATTATTAAAATGCTCCCCCGCGCAAAGCGACAGGACAAAGATAAGGCCACACTCTATAGAGGACTACACAGCCTTGATTTTAATACAGCCCTTAATCTTATAATTCCAGGATCAGAGTATTCCCTAGGAGAACTGGCATCAGCATCGACTTCTAGCGAATCTGTTTCTAATTTTTTGGGAGGTGAAGAACCAATCTATATCTTTTATACTATTAAAAATCCAAAACTGCTCGGTGGATCGTTTGGCGTTGGCAGTGGATTTCTAGAAGAAAACGAAGTTTTAATTGGTGGCAAGATTCGCATCGATAGCTTTGCAATAAAAACCAAACTTGGCTTTAAGGGCCGGAAATTAGGCTTGCCTAAAACTATAACCGAAATAGAAGATGCTGTCAGGTATATGGAATATATATCGCAATTAAAAAATGGATTAATCAAAATCGATAGAAATTCTATCCAAGTTAATGCAACACTAATAGGAGAACAAAATGCAACTGTCAACGAAATTCTTAAAGAAGCTAATCAAAGAAGAGCTAGAAAACTTCTTGTCCGAAGAAGAAACCGAGGAAACTGAGGATGAACCCACTCAAAGTGGGTTCAAGTTCAAACGCGACCCTCAAGCCGCTCAGGCCGCAATCGATGATGGCTTTAAAACTAATGAAGCAAAGAAATGAAATTTTATGTTATCGAAAACAGTCGAATACCCCAAGCGCTATCGCTGTTTATAAACATATGGGCAATTACGCTCTATCCGTTTATTATTTGCAAGGGGGAACTTGATCAAAGCACAAGGACCCATGAAGTGATTCACCTACATCAACAGCGTGAGTTATTGTTGATTGGGTTCTATTTGTTGTATGTTGTGTTTTGGGTTTGGGGAGTGCTTCGACTTAGGTCATTCCATGCCGCATACCGGGCCATACCGTTCGAACAAGAGGCTTACGAGCATGACTCGGACCCAACATACCCCTTAAACCGCAAAACGTTTTCTTGGGTTAAATTTATAAGGAATAGCAAATGAAATTAACCCAAGAAACACTTAAGCAACTTATCAAAGAAGAACTTGGGAGCATTCTTAGTGAAATGCGTTTAGAGCATAGATTTATTAATGAGCCGCAACTGCCCAAAGGTATGCATGAAATCCATGCTGAAAAAATAAAAATTCTTTTGGACACTGGACCTGAAGGGCATGAACAAGTACTTATGATTCTTTCTAATTTCACTAGTGACGAAGAAGCCGAAGAATATGTTTATCAAAAACTTGTTAAAGATTTTTTCGAAAAAAACAATGATGAATACAAAATTGAAAAAGATCGCAAAGGCTTTCATTTATATCTTATCAATTCGACGCTCTCTCCTGCTGTGGATAAATCTATGCCAGTAAAAACACTGGCATATAATATACCGGCTAAAGAAATGTATGAAGAGGTTATGGACTTAGAAAGAATGAAAGGTTTCTATAGCAGTTTTGAAATGTAGTATTTTAACAAAAAGTGGAAAAATTTAGGTCGCGAAGCTCCGCTTACATATTGGCCCTCCTAGTTATAATAGGGGGGTTTTATGTTATGTGGCTATTATCATTATTGTGGGGGTGCTACTCAGATCATTTTCTAAGTCATGGGGTGACTGCGGAAAGAATTGAGTATGTTTATATTCAGGACAATTACATTGCGGGTTCTGAAGACACTGGTGAGAGGGATCCGATATGGGTAGATTCGTTCACACAGCCAAGCATTTCCAACGGTGTGGACATTCTGTGGGTAATTGATGGGTCAGGGTCCATGAGAGATGACGAACCGAAAATTTTGGCCGGAATTTCCGACATGTTGGCAAATTTGCCTATGCTCAATTGGAGGCTTATGATTATATCCATGACTCCATCGGAATCTGCTGGAAATTCATCCTTCCCTTTACTTCCCGGAGACACTTATATGGATGCTCTGGGTATGTTTTCCAATAATGTAACACTAGGATTTGAATTAGGATTTGAATCTGTCTATCAATTTATGACAAACAACTCTTATGCTCTCAGTTGGTTGAGAACCGATGCGGCTTTGTTGGTTGTTTTTGTTTCAGATGAGCCAGAGCAGTCAAATGGAGTGTTCCCAACCATCTATGATTTTCAAATGTGGATTGACACACAGAGAAATGAAGTAAAAATTGCTTCTATTATAAATCTTCCGCCAGATGAAAGCGAATGCAACGGGTATACGCACACGGTTGGAACAAGATACATTGACATCACCAACCTCTATGGTGGGCAAGTGATTGATATCTGTTCCGATGATTGGTCTCAGGGAGTTTCGGACGCTACAAGCCAGATTACACTGAGATCTCATTACGATTTAAGCATGACTCCTATGAATCCAGACCATATTTATGTGTTTGTTGACGGAATTGAGTTTCCAGGGTGGGGATATAACGAAGCAGAGAATAGGATTTACTTCTCAGACATTCCTCGCGAAGAAAGTTTAGTTGAAATAGCATATTATTACTAGTTATTTCACTATGTTTTTAATTATTTTATTTTTGTCTCTGGTATTTGCTCAAGATCTGGTGGTTTATGCCGCTGCTCCTATCGTTTATGTCAATGGAACACGGTCTATCAACACAATGTCCGATGAAATTCCGTTCTTGACGGCTTCTAGGCACGTAAAGCTTGCAAAAGTTAAGTCACAATACGGCTGGGAGATGATTGGGGACTCTGATTATGTTCTTGTCTACAACGAAGAGACAATTAATTACAAATTTAGAGGTTGTAACTTCAAAAGTGATCCAATGTTGTGCTCAATCAAGAATAAAAACTTTTATTTGAAGACAATTGTCAACCTTACGCCGGATGAAGGGCTCTTGACACAAACTCTTTATGGAAAAAACGGACAAGTTATGTCCACTTCACAAATATCAAGCAAAAAAATAATTATTTGGATAAAACAACAAGAACTTACAGTTTTCAAAGATGGATTTCACAAACCAAAAGAAGAATTGCCTCTGAAATGGGAAATCCCTTATAGAATCTTCAGTAATGACTTTGAGCAGCTCAGTTTTAGACTATGGTCGGGAATCAAATTAAAATGAAAATTAAAATTAACAAAAAATTAGATGAAATGTCAGTAGTGTCCGGAAACCCTGGTGGTATTAGTGGTTTTGCCGGCAAAGTACCCGAAAAAAAGGCTGAAATGATAGTAGAAGAAGAGTTTCCAGAGGAAGTTCATAAAAAAGCTCGGTTTCTGCAAGATGAAGATGGAAAATTAGATGAAATGTACTCAACATCCGGAGGTAAAATGCTTGGTGCTGGGATGCAACATATAGATCCTACTCCTGAGCAAGAAAATGAGCGTTATGATATGAATTATATTAATAAAGGCTTGCAAAATTATAAACCAAACCGATATTTCATTGAAGTAAAGAAGAAAACAAAGAAAATACGGATAAAGAAACAAAAAAAGTAAATTTATTGCTTGACAAATTATCTTTAACGTGTTATATTAAAAATAGACAACAAAAAAACTATTTATCATAACACATATTATTAATATAACACACTTTTAAAAGGATGTCAAGTAAAAATGAAAAAAATTAGCTTTGATTTTGATAACACTATTGCAATGTCTTACATGACTTATGAAGGAGACAAGGCTATACCTGTCTTTCAGTCATATAATGACAAGATTATCAAGAAAATTAAGAAACTTGTTAAGAATGGTGACGATATTTACATCGTGACAGCCAGAACCAAGGACTTGGAGCACCACTTTCCCGATCAAAAGGTGGAATATCACCTTGAAAAGCTTGGTTTGAAAGAATATTTCTGGCCAGACAGGGTAATCTACACAGATGCAGGTCCAAAATATGAAATTTTACAAGATCTGGGTGTAGAAACACACTACGATGACTCAATTGAGGAGCATTTTGATGCACTTGATGGGAATTACAAGGTAATTCAGCCCCTAGATGACTACAAAGATAGTGATTCTGTTGGAAAAGTTGTAATTTATGACCAATCTGGTCGTATTTTGGTTCTCCAGAGGTCCGATGAGGGTCATTTATGGGACTTACCGGGTGGTCATCTCAAGAATGTTGAGCTCGCAAGGGGTGAACAGGGCTATCAAGACGGCACAGAGCGTGAAGTATTTGAGGAAACAGGCATTATGTTGCCTTTTGCTAAGGAATTTATGGTGTATGACTTCGTCCATAGAGGAATTACACACAAAATTCACATGTATTTGTCTCATTTAGAGGTGATTGCGCCCGATGTGAGGTTAGATTTACAAGATCATGTGGAAAATATTGACTACAAGTGGCTTTCTTTGGCTGAATTAGAAGATTATATGAGCAAATCTACTACAAATTTACGTAAAGCCTATGATGAATTGATTTCTAGTGGTGAAATGTTGGCTGAAACTGAGATTTATCAGCTTAAAATGAAGAAAAACCACCGAAATATGAAGAAAAAACTCATTGGTTACGGAAAAAACAAGCATACAGGTGGCGGAAAAGGACATTCTAAACCAAATTATGACCGTTTTAAGTCCGCTCCACCTCTCGGAGAGACAATTGGGGATGAAAAATGGCCAAAAAAATACTTTCGCGAGATAAAATTAATAGAAAATGATGAAAAAAATAAAAAAAAAGTAAAAATTAAGGTGAAAAAAGTGCAAGATATCGATGAAAGACGCAAAAAACGTCGCAAAAAAAGAAAAAAATCAAGAAAAAAACGAGGAAATAGCTCATATTGGCCCTATAATGGACTACAAGACAGCGGCGGTTTTGCTGATTATGGTGATTCAGGGGGTGATGGCGGTGGAGAATGATGAATTTGAGCGCCCACTAGACCCGGATGCCGAGTCTTTAGCCTATAAAATGCAAAATTTCCTTAGATCAAAAGAAGGAAACCTTCTTCAGCCAGTGCGTATAAAGGGGAACAAGGCAAAATACTACTGGTCTTTTATGGAAAAAGCTTTTGTTTTAATCCATGGAGACTCTGAATTGTATCTTGTTCCGTGGAAAGAGACAAAAAAAGGAGAACTTTATGTTTATTCTCCTTATAACTTCCAACAAGGCAATGTGTTTATGGTTCCCAAGGGTGAAATAATTTATTTGGGGTTCAATTAATGTACGATCTAATCTATTTATGTATAGTAATGATGTTGTTTCTGATTTGTTACATCCTAATAGGGTTCGAATTGATAGTTGCCACATTGTTATTTTTAATTTTTTTAACTAACCTAGGAAGAATAAATGAAAATCAAGATAAATGAATCTCGCTTAAAGCAAATTATAGCAGAAGAAATGGCAGCTTTAGAAGACAAGCACCATATGCAGCATGTTGATCAAGAAGGTCAAATGGCCAAAAGACAATTGGAGCATTTGGCTGAATATGCTATGGAACTTTCTGGGATGTTAGAGGATAACACGCAACTTGAGGGTTGGGTTCAATCGAAAATTACTCTTGCTCAAGATTATATCAGCAAAGTAAAACATTATTTAGAAGACGAACTTGGCATGTCCTCCGGAGGTTGCGGAGATCCTGCTCCTCCAGTTGCAATAAGCTCAGATGTTTATGATATTGACGACGAAGATGCATACTTGATGGAGACTTGACCAGATTGGCAAGATTAGGATAATCTTATGAAAATAGTAGATCATGTTGCGCTTTTGGTTGATGACCTTGACGTTGCACAAACTTGGTATGAAGAAAAACTTAATGCTGTATGTGAATTTTCAACAGATTCTTACCGTAGAATGCGTTTCAGCAACACAACCGTGGCCCTCATAAGCAAACATCGTTACCCCTATGCTCACGTTGGAATTCTTACCGAATCTAAGGAAGATTTACCCCAAGACGGCGAGAGGGTGGAACACCGAGATGGAACAATTGGAGTTTATACCTTTGATCCGGATGGTAACTGCATAGAGCATATTTGGTACAACGACGAATGTAAAGAAAAAGTGAGAAATGAAAACAACTAATAAACCATTTTTAGATTCTTTTGCTGATAGCTTTAAAGTTGGAGACTTAGTGTTCTGGACTGAATGGGATAGAACCGAGAACTTCGATTATGTCTCAGAAATGTTTCGTGGAGCAATAATCAAAATAAAACAAAGAAAAAATATTCACAGTGAAAGGGCTGTTTGGGTTGCCACAGTTTTACCTTATGGACTCAGTAGAACTAGAGAAATTTCCCTGCATCTTCTTCGTAAGGAGACTAATTAATACATGAAAAAATTTTTTACAATAAATAACAAAAGTGAAATGGATCTCAGTCAATCGGAAGAGCTCTTTCACGGTCTCGGACAATTCGCTCAAGAAAAGATGGGCTTTAGAAAGCCTCCTACTCTCAATTTGACTTCGGATAACAAGAATGCGTCAAAAGCTTTGGGGAGAACCGCTCACTATGATCCACAAGGAATGTCCGTTACAATCTACACAGATGGTCGCCACACAAAAGATATTCTTCGCTCATTAGCCCATGAATTAGTGCACCATACTCAAAACGAAAATGGAATGCTTAATGACTCTGGATATCATGGTCAAGGCTACGCTCAAAAAAATAAAGATTTACGAAAATCCGAAGAAGAAGCATATCTCAAAGGAAACATGTGTTTTCGCGATTGGGAAGACGGATTAAAACAAGATAAACCGACTATTTATAACGAAAGGAGATATAAAATTATGTCAACAAAAAATTGGAAAAATAATGAACTCATGGAAAACCTTACCGAGAAGTTCGGATTTAAGATGGATCTAGGTGCTCTTAATGAAGCTGAAGGAACAGACGCTGATAAAGAAACAGACGAAGATTCAGAAAAAGAGAACGCGGAGAAAGAATCCGAAAGTGACGAAGATGTCAAAGCAAGAACGCCTCCTTTGGACAAAGCAAACAAAGCAGATTTTCTTCCTAAAAAAGTAAGAGATCAAATCAACAAAAAGGCTAAATAACGTGAAGGACATCATTGAAATAAATTCATTAAAAGAATTTTTAAATCTAGCCAAGGAAGATAAACAAATGAACAAAGAAGAACAAGCGCTTAGAGAATATATTAGAAAGAAAATTTCTAAAATGTATTCTGAAAATCAGAAGAAAGAATACGAACTTCGTAAGATTATTCGTTCTCTCCTTAAAGAAGGAGACATCTCTGATGTTCATCCTCACCGATCAACTGCAATCAATACACTGGAAGATGTTCTTAAAAAAGCAATTCCAACTCTTCGTACTGACTACAAACGCCTTACCACAGATGCTTCCCAGAGGGAATCATTTCGTGCACACATTCTTAAAGCCATGCAAGACTCCGTTGCTCCTTCAATGAACAACGCTAAGTATGGTGCTGGTGGTGCATTACTTTCTGAGCCTTCTAATTTAGAAGGAGGGGAAGTGGAAGCCGAAGCAGAAGAAGACTTTGAAGAAACTGAAACTGAGGGTGGATTAGAAGATGAACTAGCGGCTCTTGAAGAGGCTGATGTCCAAATTGATCTCACAGATAAAGAAGACGATGAGAAGAAACTCAACGTTGAACCAGACGAAGAACCAGATGAAAAATCTGATTTCGGTGGTGGATTAGAAGGTATGGATGAGACTGGTAGAAACATGGCATACACTACTTTTAGAAAAATTTCACAATACATTTTAGACGCTTTCGATATGTTAGCTAACACTAAGGATAAAGAAGTTTTCATTGATTACCTCCTGACAAATACAAAACTTTATTTCGATAAATTCGAATCTGAACTTCAGAAGACAGTAGATGAGCCTGATTCTCCTGAAGCATAAATACAACAACATATATAATATAACCTATACTGTATAACTTGTCAAGTATAATCTATTACTTTTTTAATATTATATTTATAGTATTATTATTAATATATTATATAACTTTATTATAGTATTATTATATTATTAATATTATATATATAACAAATACTATGTGGAAAAAGAAACTAAGAGAATATAAAGGTAAGTATGAAACTTATTCTATCAGAAAGAAACTGAATAATGAAAAAAGAATTAATTCTAATTTTGAAACTATTCTTAATTCTCTAACGCTAGAAGAAATTATTGCTTTGAAATTAGAACTAGCAGCATCTCATGTTAATCATAAGCTGTATGGGTTTCCTATTCTCAAGTCATTAAAGTTCCTTGTTAGGGAATCCTGTATAATGTTTGCTCTATCAGTTTCTAGAACTGCGAAGGATGCTGCTTGTGTCTTGGGCACCACTGAAAGACAACTCAGAGAAGAAATTCAAAAATTCAATATTAATCCGGATGATTGTAACTACGAACTTCCAAACGACACTAATTAAATTACTATGTCTGAACTTGAAGAAAAAAACAAAAGAAAAAAAGCTGGGTCTGAATATAAACGTAAAGAGGGCTCTAAGGGCAAAAATTCTTTGCGCCAATGGTTCAAAAGAAAAGGAGCCAAAGGAAAGAAGAAAGGTTGGGTCGATTGTAACGCTCCTGATGGGAAAGGTGGTTACAAGTCTTGTGGTCGTTCTTCCGGAGAAAAAAGAAAGAAATATCCTTCATGTAGGCCAACTCCTGGTGCATGTAAGGAAAAAGGACGTGGAAAATCATGGGGTAAAAAAGGATCAAAGAAAAAGAGGAGCGAATCAATGGAATTGACAACTGAAAAACTCAGAATTATAATCTCAGAAGAACTTATGAAGGTTCTTGATGAAAAGAAAGGAAAAAAAAGAGTTCGTAAAAAGAAAGCAAAGAAAAAAGCTAAAAGAGATGCGTGTTATCGTAAAGTGAAGTCTCGTTATAAAGTATGGCCCTCAGCATATGCATCTGGTGCTCTCGTGAAGTGCCGCAAGGTTGGAGCCAAGAATTGGGGCAACAAATCCAAAAAGAATGAAGGTAAGAAGAATTGTGGATGCGGAATGGATCCGTGCAAAACATATGGAAAGATCAATGAAGAATTCAAGCCTCATGATATGTATGATCCAAAAACAGGAAAAAAAGAAAAAACCAAAGTTAAGAAAGATCACGAAAGATTGGCTAAAAAAGGTTATGTCCATGTTGATCCAAAAGAGATTGAAAAGATACTGAATGATGAAGGTGGCGCTGCTGGTCTTGATCCATTCTTGGATGGAATAGGAAAAGGATTGGAAGATGAGATTTTAAAAGCATTGGGGGAAATGCCTGATGTTGGTAAACATGAGAGTGGAGACTATATCCTTGATGACGACGAAGAAATTGATATTGTAAAAGAACAAGAGCTTGACGAAAAGAAGAAGAAAAAAAAGCCATGCAAAAAAGCTAAAGGTAAGCGTTATGTAAAGCGTGTAAATGGCAGATGTCGTTCATTTGGACAAGCAGGAAAAGCAAAAGGCGGTGGAGATAGAATCCGTCCCGGAACTAAGAAAGGTGATGCTTATTGTGCTCGTTCAGCAAAAATTAAAAAATGTAAGAACCCACCATGCGCAAACGCACTATCTCGTAAGAAGTGGAAATGCCGTGGCTCAAAATCCATGAAAGAACAGACGGAGACAAATTCGTGAATAAATTATTTGAAAACTGGAGACGCTTTGTAAACGAGCAGGCTCTAGAAGAAGGATGGGCCGGAGGCAAAGGTTTTGGTTCACTAAACGCCCCAATCTACATGGATGACCCCAACAAAGCAGGTGAAGCTCAAAAAGCAGTCCAAAGAGGAGAGCAACTTGAGGGCTGGGATAAATATGCTCAATTAGTAGCAGAAGCATACATGGCAGCTCCTGAAAAAGAACCATCAGCTGATGAAGCATTTGAGAGGCTCGGACATCATGTTTTGGCTAATTTTCCGAAAGTTGCTTCTTCCTACAACGTAGAATTTGTTGAAGGTCAACCCTATGATACAGCAGGACAAATGTCTAGTGAACTGATGAAAACCGGTGTTATGAAAGTCTCTAAAGATTTCAATCAAAGTGAAGTTTTTGGTGAGATGGAAAATTTATTTTTCCGCGCAGTCCACGATTACTACGGTCACTTGAGAGCAAAAGGTCATGAAGGTGATGATAGGAAAATTACAAAATTCAACCTCAAAGGTGAACTGCAAGCATTTAACAACCATGCTAAGATGCTCCGAGGTTCTGAAATGCTTAAAGCGGTATTCACTGAAGTAATAGGTCAGGCATGTTGTTTTCTTTATTTCGGACAATTCCCCGATCAAAAAGTTACATTCATCGATGACCAGTTTGATATGTATAAACTAGGTAGAGTCGCCGGATATGAAATCGTTGATGGTAATTTAGTCAAAGGATAAGTCAATGTTAACTGCAATTGGTGATGTAATGAGAGAAGCCTATAAGAGAGGTTGGATAACAACCCGTGATGGGAATTGTTCTGTTCGAATGAGAAACAGGCCGTATCTGTACATCACGCCCTCTGGAGTTAGGAAGACAATTATCCATCCGGAAAGTTTAACAAAAATAAAAATCAAAGATGAAGAGTTGCTCATCACACCAGACATGAATCCATCCGGAGAATTATGGATGCACTGGAATCTCATGAAAGACAGAAAAGAAACACTTTCTGTTTTGCATCTCCACCCAACCTATTGCGTTGCTGCGATGTATAAAAATTGGCAGCTCAACGACATAGTCAAAGACTTTCCGGAGGTGTTTCGTTATACGAAGGTTGGCCCTAATGTTCCATCGTTAACAGCAACATCTATAGATTTAGCAGATCAAACTTATATCCAAATGTGTGCAGATGATCAGTGCAAAGTAATGTTTGACATTGTTGGTCAAGAGTGTCATGGAGTAACCGCAATCGCCAAAAATCCATGGGATGCCTTTGAGCACATTGAGCGTGTTGAGCACATTTGCAAAATTGTTCTGGCCGC
>Ga0209535_1002771_pt1 | contig 11378 bp, 15 predicted proteins | sample LinPmetageLP28_FD_184041 | JGI IMG/M metagenome (GOLD analysis project Ga0209535, IMG submission 184041) | Marine viral communities from the Pacific Ocean - LP-28 (SPAdes) (version 2) | ecosystem: Environmental > Aquatic > Marine > Oceanic | place: Pacific Ocean | collected 2009-08-22
ATGCACAATTAACAGATTCAGCAGGTAATCAAACTTTTTTAGAAAAAAAAGATACAAGTTTTATGGCTGAATATTATAGTACTCCCAACACAGCTTCTGGAATTCCTAAGTATTATGGTAATTGGGACGCTGAATTTTGGGTAGTATCACCTACACCAAATGCTCAATTTTCAATAACTTTAGCTTATGTTAAACAACCAGTAAGTATAACAAGTACAACTTTACCAACAACAGCAAATCCAGCATCAACAGTTGGAACTTACACAAGTAATAAATATCAGGATTTACTTTTGTATGCTTGTCTGGTAGAAGCATATGGATACTTGAAAGGTCCCGCAGATATGTTACAATACTACGAAGGATCTTTTAAAAGAGCATTACAATCGTATGCGATCGAACAACAGGGTCGAAGACGTAGAGACGAATATCAAGATGGAGCTATTCGTACTCCTTTAAAATCTGAATCACCATCAAAATACTAAGGAGAAAAAAATATGGCAAATATAATACCGTTCGCATTTAGAGGAGAACTCTTTTCGGGAACACATAATTTCGCTAATGGAGGAGATGCATTTAAAATAGCTTTGTATACATCTAACCCATACTCAACATCTAGTACAGTTGCACTTACAACTAATGAAGTTAGCTCTTCTGGTAGTTCAAACTATGAGAGAAAAGCTTTAGGTTCACAAGCGGTAGCTAGTGGAACTGCAGTTGCTTCAGTTGACTTTGCAGATAGTACTTGGAGCAATGCTACTTTTACAGCAGCATTTGCAGCTATCTATAATGATGATAAGAGTGATAAATTATGTGTTGTGTTAGATTTCGGTGGAAACAAAACTGCTACTAATGGTACGTTTACAGTTTCTTACCCTAATCCAAGTACACCGGCTAATGCTATCATAAGCATGGCGTAAGGAGAAAATAAATGGCTTTAGTTTTAAATGACAGAGTAAAAGAAACTACTACGACAACAGGAACAGGAGCAGTAACTCTTGGAGGTGCTGTAACTGGTTTTGAAGCTTTTAGTGCGGGAATAGGAAATAGTAATACAACTTACTATGCAATATTTAATACTGGAACAGCTGAATTTGAAGTAGGACTTGGAACTTTAAACGGAGATAGTAGTACATTAACTAGAACTACAGTTATTTCCAGTTCTAATTCTGACAGTGCTGTTGATTTTTCATCAGGAACTAAAGATATATTTTGTACACTTCCTGCAAGTAAAGCAGTTTATTTAGATGCCGATGGAAGCGCAGTCGGTGCGGCCGGAGCAGGTTTTGCAGTTGCAATGGCAATTGCCTTATAGTATAAGAAAAAAGGAAAAAAATTATGGCACAAAATTTTAGAAGATTCGCAGTACAAGCAACTAATAGTGCAGGAACTGTATTTACATCAAACTCTTTTGATACTGTTATAGGTATTAGAATTGCAAACATTACAGCAGCAGCAATTACAATGGATGTTTTTGTTTCAGTTGGCGGTTCTACTACAAGATACATAGTAAAAGATTTAAGTATTCCACCAGCGAGTTCAGTTGAACTTGTTCAAGGTGGCGCTAAATTTGTAATGGAAAGTTCTGATGTATTAAAAGTACAATCAAGTGCTGCAAATTCAGCTGATGTATATGTTAGTGTTGTAGATTCGATTAGTACTTAACAACAAAGGAATTAATTATGAGTGATACATATCCAAGTGGAGTATACATAGGAAACAATCCTGGTTCTCAGGATATATATACTCATGCCGAAGTCATAGATAATATTTTAACAATTGAAAGTGCAGTTCTTGCAGGACCTGTAACTTTTGAAGCAACAGTAACTGTAACAGGAACCTTGGTAATTGTATAATGAGTAAATTAGAAGTCGATAAAGTAATACCTCAATCTGGAACTACACTTACAATAGGTGATAGTGGTGATACTACAAATATAGTAGGGACATTACAGAATAATGGTTCATCATTAGTTGGAGATATTTCTTCAGTTGTGGCAGGTACTAATTTATCAGGTGGTGGAACATCAGGGGATGTTACACTAAATTTAGCTGACGCTTCTACATCTGCTAAAGGAGCTGCATCTTTTAGTTCAGATAACTTTGCTGCTAGTTCTGGTGCAATAACCATTAAAGATTTAGGGATAGCAACAGCAGAATTACAAGATAATGCAGTTACAACTGCTAAAATTACTGACGCTAACGTGACAACTGCTAAAATTGCAGATGCGAATGTTACGACTGCTAAAATTGCAGATGCGAATGTTACGACTGCTAAAATTGCAGATGCGAATATAACTGTTGCCAAAATGGCAGCGAACAGTGTCGACAGCAATCAATACGTTGACGGTTCAATAGACACAGCCCACATTGCAAATGATCAAATTACGAATGCCTTAATGGCAGACAATGCTATAGACACAGCCCAGATTGCTGCGAGTGCAGTTGAGACAGCAAAAATAAATGATGACGCAATCACATTAGCAAAAATGGCCCCAGGGACAGATGGTAATATTATTAGTTATGACGCAAGTGGAAACCCAGTTGCAGTAGCAACAGGAAGTGCTGGTCAAGTTTTAACAAGTGCAGGTGCAGGTTCTCCTCCAACTTTTGCAGCTATAAGTGGTTCAAGTGATTCATTTCAAGCTGTAGCAGATGGAAGTGGTTATTCTCAAACTCATTCTGGAAATTTAATTGTTAATAATGAGGTACATGATGATGGAAATAATTATAATACATCAACAGGTAGATATACTGCACCATCAACAGGATATTATCTTTTTATGGCTGGTTGTTTAGTATCTGGTTCAGCAGGACAAAATTTTTATTTAACAAAACAAAATAGTCCAATTACTTCAGCTAATAGCTGGGGATATAATGGTACAGGCAATCAAAATGCTAGTAATGTGTATGGAATTGTTTATTTAACAGCTGGTCAATATGCTGGTATATATTCAACCACTGCTGTTTATACAAATCAATTTCTTTATTTTGGGGGGTGCAAATTATACTAACATGAAAATATCTTACGCAATATCAATAAAAGAAATTAGAGAAAATGCAGATTTTACTATCTATGATGATGATTTAGATAATATTCTTTGGCATGACGATAACCCAACTAATATTACTAAAGAACAAATATTAGCAAAACAAACAGAACTTCAAGCTATTGAAGATGCTAAACCAGAAGTTATTAAAAAAGCATCTGGTAAACAAAAACTAAAAGACTTGGGATTAGATGATGAAGAAATCAAAGCATTAATTGGAGCATAATGAGTGAAGTAAAAGTAAATAAAATCAGTCCAAGATCAGGCACTAGCCTAACAATAGGTGATAGTGGTGATACTACAAATATAGTAGGGACATTACAGAATAATGGTGCGGCATTAGTTGGAGATATTTCTTCAGTTGTAGCTGGCACTAATTTATCTGGTGGTGGCACATCAGGTGATGTTACACTAAATTTAGCTGACGCTTCTACATCTGCTAAAGGGGCCGCATCATTTAGTTCAGATAACTTTGCAGCTAGTTCTGGAGCAGTAACCATTAAAGATGCAGGAATAGCAACAGCAGAATTACAAGATAATGCAGTTACAACTGCAAAAATTACTGACGCTAACGTGACAACTGCTAAAATTGCAGATGATGCAGTGACAGCAGATAAATTAGATAACTCAATTAACTCTGCTATCACAGCTAATACAGCTAAAGTAACAAACGCAACACACTCTGGCGAAGTAACTGGAAGTGGTGCTTTAACAATCGCAGACAATGTTGTTGATGAAGCAAACTTAAAAGTTTCGAACTCTCCTACTAATGGATATTTTTTAGCAGCTCAATCTGGAAACACAGGTGGTCTTACATGGCAAGAAGCAGGCGGTGGTGGTTCATGGACACTACTTAATACACAAACTGTTTCTAATGCTGCAACTTTAGATTTTGAAAGCATAATAAGTAACACATATAATCTTTATGCAATTCATATTTTTGATTTTAATCCAGCTTCTACTAATAAAATACTTAGATTACAAGGTTCAGAAAATAATGGATCATCATATAATACAAGTAATTATCATTATCATGTGACAAAATTAGCTGCTGATAATACTTCTTACGCATCTTACGCATCTACTAGTAGTAGTGGTTATGATTTATCAGATACAGTTAAATCTGATAATATAGAAAATTTTCATGGCTTAGTTTATATATCATCTGATTTTGGTGCAGCTTATCAACCTAAATTTTGGCATCAAGCAGTTACTAAAAGTGGAGCAACAAATGGAACAGTAATTCATATGGGTGCTGGCATGTATAATGGTGGTCAAAGTTCTGCAACTAACGCATTTAGACTTGTATTTAGTAGTGGCAACATTTCATCTGGAACAGCAACCATTTATGGAATAGCTAAAAGTTAAATAAAATTATAGGAGATAAAATGACATATTTAATTATTGACGAAATAGACGAAAAAAATAAACCAAGTAAATGCAATATAAAAGAAACAAAAGCTGAAGCTGATGCTATTGTAGATAAAATTAAAGCTACTGGTAATACAAAAGTTTTTGCTATTGAAACACCTTATGCAAAAAAAGATACAAAATATCTAACAGTAGATTTTATAAATAAAACTGTAAGCTATGACCAAACAGCTGAAAATAAAGATATAGCAAATGCTCCTAAACAATATCAAATAGATAGAGCAAAAGAATATCCATCTATTGCAGATCAATTAGACGACATCTATCACAATGGAATAGATGATTGGAAAGCTACAATTAAAACAACAAAGGACAAGTACCCTAAATGAGCAGTATATTAAAAGTAGACACAATACAGGATCAAAATGGAAATCTAATCATCAGTAAAGATTCTGGTGGTAGCGGATTTTTAAGTCCGTATGCATCATCTTCTGCTGCAATAACTTATACTGTAACAGTAGCTAGTAAAACTTCAGCTCACCCTTACAACGGTGTAGGTAGTTCTAATGGTTATTTTATTAATGGTATTGAATCTCCTATTATTGAAATAAAAGGTAATGACACATCAAAACCTTATCACTATAAATTTGATCAATCAGATTCATCTAACTCAGGTCATCCATTATTATTTTATAATAATGTTGGTAAGACTACACAGTTTACAACAGGAGTAACTACTAACGGTACACCAGGATCTTCAGGAGCATATACAATGATTGCTGTTGATAGCCAAACACCAAATATTTTATACTACCAATGTTCATCTCATGCTAATATGGGTAATCATACTTTAGCTACATCACCCGTTGTTAACACAGGTGTTTTTTTAACACTACCCACAGCAGATGGAAGTTCAGGAGAATTTGTAACAACAAATGGATCAGGTGTTTTAAGTTTTGCTTCAGCAACTCCAGCAGATGGATCAATTTCAACTGCTAAAATTGCAGATGATGCAATAAGTCAAGCTAAAATAGCAGATGATGCAGTGGGTGCAGATCAACTTGCAGCAAGCGCTGTAGTGACTGCTTCTATTGTAGACGATAATGTGACTCAAGCTAAGATAGCAGATGATGCAGTAGGTGCAGATCAGCTTGCAGCAAGTGCTGTAGTAACTGCTTCTATTGTAGATGCAAATGTAACGAGTGCTAAAATAGCTAATGACGCAATTACTTTAGCAAAAATGGCATCTGGTACAGATGGTAATCTTATTTCTTATGATACTTCTGGTAATCCAGTTGCAGTTGCAACTGGTAGTTCAGGACAAATTTTAACAAGTGCTGGAGCTGGTGCAGTACCATCTTTTCAAGCAGCACCGGGTGGTGGAAAAGTTTTACAAGTATTACAAACTGTTAAACTAGATACTTTTTCAACAACATCAACATTTCCTAATTTTGTTGATGTTACTGGAATGTCACAAGCAATTACTCCATCAGCAAGTAATAGTAAAGTGCTTGTAACTGTTTGTGGTCATACTACAAATGAAAATGCTGATAAAAATGGATTTCGTTTAGTAAGAGGTAGCACTGTAATTTTTGTAGGAAATAGTAGAGGTAACACTACTAGAGTATCTATTGGTGTTCAACAAACTGATAGTGGACATGTAGCAAATTTTAGTGTCACATTTTTAGATAGTCCAAGCACCACAAATGCTGTTACTTATAAATTACAAGCTAGTGAAGAGGGTGGTACATTATTTTTTGGGGGTACTTCACAAAGTGGCGATGTTCATGATTTGAGTGCACCAGCATCAATAACTCTAATGGAAATAGGAGCATAATGTCAAATTTACACAAAGCAATTAGATCAATTCATAATTCAGTTGTATCTATAAATGGAGATACACAAGAAAATATTATTGCAACAGATAAAGATGAAAATAGTGTTACTATCAACTGGACAGCAGTAAATGCCTGGACAGATCCAGATGAATATAAATATAAAAGAATAGAAGAATATCCTACAATTCAAGAACAGTTAGATATGCAATACTGGGATAATGTTAATGGTACTACTAACTGGGAAGATACTATTGCTAAAGTAAAAGCAGATAATCCAAAGGAGTAATAAATGCTTCTTGGATTTGCCTCATTTGCTGAACGACCGTTCTCAACGGTTGCTGATGACAACAGTGTAAACATCCAAGTTACAGGTAATGCATTAGCCATTAGTATTGGTACTCCTACAATTATTTCTGATTCAACAGCAACTCCTAGTGGATCACAAGTAACTCTTGGAGCAGGTACAGTAACTGTTACAGGAACAGCAAATGTTTCCCCAACTGGATCTCAAGTAACTCTTGGAATAGGAAGTCCTTCAATAATAATAGATGTAACAGCAGCGGTTACTGGAAATGCATTGACCTTATCAACAGGAAGTGTTACAGTAACAGGAACAGCAGTTGTGAATCCAACAGGTTCACAAGTAACGGCAAACACAGGAGAGGCAGGGGTTATAACTTGGAATGATATCGTACCAGGTGTTACTATGACTTGGACAAATATAGACCCCTATTAATAAATTATGGCATCATCTTTTTCAACAAACTCAAAATTAGAATTAGTCACTACCGGTGAAAAAGCTGGTCTATGGGGCACGATTACTAATACAAATTTACAAATACTAGAACAGTTATCTACAGGTTATTTATCATCTGCTCAACTTGGAAGTGGTGATCTTACTTTAGCATTAGACAATGGTGCTACATCAAACGGTAAAAATTTATATATAAAACTAACAGGTACACTTGGTGCAAATAGAAGTGTAACTATACCAGATAGTGCTGAAAGAGTTATAGTATTTGAGGATGCAACTAGTAGAGGTACATCTACTTTATATACAATTACAGTTAAAACTGTCTCAGGATCCGGGGTTGTATTACCAATAGGTTCTACTTCATTAGTTTATTCAGATGGTACAAATGTTAGTTTAGGATTACGTAAACAAGGTTATGTAACATTAAACTCTTCAACAATTACTGCATACACTGCAGTCGATGGTGATCAAATTTTAGCAAACACAACAGCTAACCCAATTACAGTAACACTACCAGCTTCACCTGCAACAGGTGCTGAAGTTTTATTTGTTGATGCTAGAGGCACATTTGCCAATAACAATTTAATTATTAATAGAAATAGCCAACCAATAAATACAGGTACAAGTAATTTAACTTTAACAACTAACGGTCAAGCCTTTTCATTAGTCTACGTTGATTCAACAAGAGGTTGGGCGTATAAAACCAACACGGCGTAAGGAGCAAAATAATGGCTCTTATTGATTTTAAAGTCTTACCTGGAATAGATAAGCAAGACACAACATCTGGTGCAGAAAATAGATGGGTTGATTGTGATAACGTTAGGTTTAGATATAACTTACCAGAAAAAGTTGGTGGCTGGTCTTCATTAATATCAGATAGTATTGTAGGAGTTGCAAGACGTGAGTTTGCTTTTGTAGATTTAGAAGGTAACCGTTATGTTGCAATAGGAACTGACAAATTTTTACTTTTATATTTTGAAGGTCAAATATTTGACATCACTCCTATAAAAACACCTTTAGCTTCTTCAACAATAGCAACAGCAAATAATTCTCCAGTATGTACAATTACAACTGCTTCGACACATGGTTTTGAACCAGGAGATATTGTTTTATTTAATAGTGTAACTTTACCAAGTAGCACAGGATACAGTGCATCTGATTTTGAGGATAAATTATTTCAAGTAACTTCAACACCAACTTCAGTTACATTTACAATTACACAAAGTTCAAATGCAACAGGAACAGTATCTACGGGTGGTAGTATATCTGTTATACCTTATGAAAAAGTTGGTCCTTCAGCACAATCATATGGTTATGGTTTTGGTATTGGACAATACGGTGGAACTATTGCAGGTGCACAACAAACTACTTTAAATGGTGCATTAAATGCAGACACTGCAGGTACAGGTGGATCAGGAACTGTTATCAACGTTACATCAAACACAGGTTTTCCAACAGCAGGAACTATAGCTATAGCAAACGAATTAATAACTTATACTGGAAAAGGAACCAATACTTTAACTGGTATTACTAGAGGAGCTTTTGGAACTGCAACTGCAGGTACATCAAATGGTCAAGCTCATTCAACAGGTGCAACGGTTACAGATGCATCAAGCTTTACAGGTTTTGGAAGTGGAGTACAAGCATCCAACGTAACCCTAGAACCAGGCCTCTGGAGTCTAAGTAATTTTGGTCAAGTATTAGTTGCAACTATTGCAAATGGTAAAACATTTACATGGAATGCAGGAGCAGCATCTGCATTAACAGTTAGAGCTTCAACAGGCACTTCAGGTTTTTCAACAGCGAATAACCCAACTGCAACAAGAGTTACATTGGTTTCACCTACAACACGTCACTTAATTCATTTAGGTACTGAAACAACTATTGGAGATACTACTTCTCAAGATGATATGTTTATAAGATTTTCTGATCAAGAAGATATAAACGATTATACACCGACAGCTATTAACAGTGCTGGATCACAAAGACTTCAAGATGGAACAAGAATTATAGGTTCATTAAAAGCAAAAGAAACAATTCTAGTTTGGACAGATAATGCATTGTACACTATGAAATTTATTGGTGCACCTTTTACATTTGGCTTTGAGCAAGTAGGTACTAACTGTGGATTGATTGGTAAAAATGCAGCTGTTGAGATTGATGGTGTTGCATTTTGGATGAGTACAAATGGTTTTTTTATGTTTGATGGTACAGTTAAATCACTACCATGTTCTGTTGAAGATTATGTTTACGATCAAGCAGATACAACTAAAGGTCAACAAGTAGCAGCAGGTATAAATAATTTATTTACAGAAGTTATTTGGTATTATCCTTCAACTAGTTCTGAGTACAATGATCAGTATGTAGTATTTAATTATGGAGAACCTATGAAAGGTGGTACTTGGTACATTGGAACAGAAGCAAGAACTTCTTGGATTGATGCAAGTGTATATCAAAAACCAATAGCAACTAAATATAACTCATCTTCTAACGGAACTTTTCCTGCAGTTATAGGTCAAGATGGATTAGGCCAAACTCAATTATTTGAACATGAAGTAGGTACAGATCAAATTAATCAAGACGGAAGTACAACAACAGTTACATCATTTGTAAAATCATACGATTTTGATATACAATCAAGACAACAAAATGCACAAGGTAAATCAACAGGGCCCGGTATATCTGGAGAAATATTTTTAGCTATGAGAAGATTTGTACCAGACTTTAAAGACTTACAAGGTAATGCAAAAGTAACACTCGCTGTTAAGCGTTATCCTCAACAATCAGATACAAACACTTCTTTAAGCCCCTTTACAATTAACTCAAGTACTGATAAAAAGGATACAAGAGCCAGAGGCAGGTTTGTTAATATCAAAATAGAAAATACTGATGTTAGTGAATCTTGGCGTTTTGGTACCTTACGAATTGACATACAACCAGACGGTAAGAGATAATGGCAACTTTATATGATCTAGCAATGCAATATTTAAATCAGTCTTTACCTAAGACTTTTAAATATGACAGAACTAATCAACCTGAATCTACTCCACCAGTAAATGTTTTACCTCAAACTTCAAATGTTTCTACAGCAGGTATATTACCTATACAAGGTGGTGGTGGAAATGATTTTAGTGTTTACAATCCTGATCCTAATAATACAAGAGATTCAAGTAGGTATATTGAACGTCCTTATAAATCAGCTGTATATAATGATGCTTTTTCTATGATGGGTGATCCTATGGCTAATGAAGCAACAGGTGCATTAAATGCAGATGGTTTAATGAGTTATCCAGGAGATAAAGGCAAAAGTGCAATGCAATTATATTTAGAAAATAATATTTTAGGTAAAGTTACAGGCATGCTTCCTGTAAACAAAACAGGAATATTACAAAATGAATTATTGGGATCTGGTTTTTCATTAAATAACATTGGACAGATTGTATCCGGAGGTGGTGATTATAATACAGCAGCTAATGTTATGGCAGGTTATAACGCTAGTAAAATAACAGAAAAAACTTTTGATGATAGAATTAAAATGGCTACAGAGAAAATGACTCCTGGAGAATATAAAGATAAAAGAATAGCAGCTATTTTAGAAGCTAAACAAAATTTTATTGACGCTAAAGGTAGAACAAAAACTGTTTTTGATGCTGAATCATTAGAAAAAAATCCTGATTACATATCTCAAGATATTATAAATCAAAAAATGCAAGAAGCTTTAGAAGGTGAAGATGATAGTGATTTAGAAACTGATCCTACTAATATTTTAGGTACTTTTAAAAACAAAAATATATTTGAAATAAATAATATAGTTGATTATCAAAGAACAAAAGATCTTATAGAAGCAGCTAAAATAAAAGAACAAAACGCCATGGATCCTGGTACACCTCCTATAGATTACTACGTTCCGGATGGAACTAGTGGCGGCGGAGCTGGACAAGGTATAGATATAAGTGGTGCAGGTACTGTACGTAGTAGCGATAATAATTTTCAAGGAGACTCGGGACCAACTAATCAACAAGAATCTGATTATGGTTATTCAACTGATTTTGGTTTTGCTAGAGGTGGTATAGTTAATTTAAGAGTAAAAAATTAATGGCAAAAGTAGTAGTTAGATTACCTGAGCCTAAAGAAGAGTACGACTTTTCTAACCAGAAACAAATTAATAGAGCAATTGCTATAATTGTAGAGCAATTAAATTCTACTTTTTTAAACGAAGAGAAACAAGATCAAGAAAGGTTCGCGTGGTTTAATGGCTAATATATATACAAATGCAAAAGTAGATTTAACTACAACAGATGTTACTACATTATACACAACACCTAGTAACTCTAGAGCAATTATAAAATCATTGTTAGTATCAAATGAT
>Ga0209535_1002773_pt1 | contig 11369 bp, 15 predicted proteins | sample LinPmetageLP28_FD_184041 | JGI IMG/M metagenome (GOLD analysis project Ga0209535, IMG submission 184041) | Marine viral communities from the Pacific Ocean - LP-28 (SPAdes) (version 2) | ecosystem: Environmental > Aquatic > Marine > Oceanic | place: Pacific Ocean | collected 2009-08-22
ATATGACATCTTTTTCAAGGTCAAAGCAGCATCTTTATTGTCAGTCAAGATCATGCCGCCTCTACCTAAACTCAAGTGCTTCTGGAACTGAAAACTGAGACACATGAACGTGTCGGGAATGTAACCATCACGTTCCCAAAAAACGGCGGCATCAATAACTCCAGTTGGTTTCCCAATCCACCCACCGATCTCGTAATAATCTTTCCATTCCTCCTCAGTAAAAGTAAGACCAATATCCAACTTCTGTGCGAGCATGGGAATCGAAAGGTAGGTTCTACATGGGACGGTTAACCAACGCAAGTCCTTATACCTTAAGCAAAGTTCCACACCGTGGGTACAACAGTCAACGGCAACTGCGTAAGGCGCACCGTAAAACTCTGCTATAGCATTTTCAAATTGTTTGACGGAATCAAAATTAATTTTATACACTCCTAATTCACGGGGGGGTTATAGTGAAAATATTCTGGTGGCATATGTTGTCTGAATGAACTACGTTTCGTGATACCGAGAGTTTCTCTAAACCAATTTACGTCAATTTCTTCTATAACTTCAAATTTCTCTGCCAAACTATCTTTCACAAATATTAAGTTATGCAGACTCGCTGCAACTAAACTATACCCTTTGTGATTACCCAACCTCAATAGACTTTTCGCACTGGCGCCATAGTTGTCCTGACTACCAGAGTATGTCCAACTTGTATCGTAAGGAAGCACTTTATCATCATCTAGTATATTACCATTATGTTCCACACAAACTATTTTTGGTTTGTAATTTAAATCTTTCCAAATCCAAAAATCAAAACTGTCTATGTCCAAGTTAAATACCCCAAATTCCTCTGGACAATTATATCGAGATAAAATGGTATTTATATTATTGTTCTCTCTATTTACAAAACCATCGTAATGATGTATGTGGGGATTATCGACAAACCTATTTTTAGAAACTTGTGATTTATTTAAATCACCTTCTACTAATATGCCTCCCCAACCATCAATTGTTAACAGGTTGTAAATGTTTGATAAATGCATCCCGTCCCATGAACCAACATCAACGGCCACTTTATCCGTCTCGGGCATTTCCAACTCATTGATGATTTCTTTAATAGTAATGTCTTCAGCATTTTGGGATATACTATTTTCCCATACATCGACTTTGGTTCTTGCTACACATGTTTTTAAATCTATTTTATTCATCAATAAATTCCTTATCTGCATTACGACCAAAGTATGGTCCATTTTTAAATTCATAAACTAACGTATCATCAGATAGACAAGAAAACTTGTGTCCCCCACCGAAGGTGATTGTGCAATCACCGGCGTTGACTATTTCAGTTCCCATAAATTTTTCATCTTCATCATAATAATCAACTCGAACTTTACCACGAAACACGACCCAAGTTTCTTGGGTCATGTCTATGTGCCTTTCACATTTGATGTGTTTATGATTACGAAACGACTTCCCATCATTCATCCTCATAACAGCACCTTGTAGATATTTATCTTCAGATGTAAAGTCAAATCTATCGCCCTGGCAATCATCCAGTCGATACACACAATGAAGGACATCTCCGTTTTTATTTTTATACTCTTTCATTATATAACAATCCAATCTTTTTTTTATTTTCATACAGATATTCTGCGAACTCAAAGTCTAAAGGAGTATCTATATCTACACTCTCAAGTTCACCTAAAACATGAAAATTGGGTTTATGTGATACTACATTTCTACATTCCAACATCAACTCCCTATCAATAAGGGAAACACCATATGTAATACTCAGTACATCAGGTAGATTTTGAGTATTAGGGCTGTTTTTTATATCATAGTTTAGTGGTTTTTCATCTAGCCATAAATGCTGTTTGACTAAAGATGTGGTAACTAAATTCTCATATTTTTGAAATTCAGATAACATGTTATTGTAGGTATTTATAGAGATAAAAGGGCAAGTGACTGGAGAATACATTATGTTGTCATAGTCATGTAGAATTGTAGCAAGATGTTCAAAAAACTCACTATTAGTACACTGGCTGCTTGCGTAATATTCTTCTCTACGGTGAGTCTCTATTCCATGTTTTTTTGCAATAGACAACAATTCATCACAGTCACTACTAACAATAATATTATCAATATTATCAATTTTTTTGAGTGTTTCTAATTTTATATCAAGTAGAGTTTTTCCTGCGAATGGTCTATTATTTTTATTTTTAACTCGTTGTGATCCACCACGGACAGCAACAATTGCAACAATGTTTTTCATCATAAATTCTCCGACCAGTCTTTAGCATTAACTGCTTTGTCATCAAGGTATATGTCTGCTATAATCTTAGGGGATGGTCCCGAAAGTTTCTTTTGATCTAGAAGGTTTTGGTTTATGGCATCAAAGAACAGTCCTCTCTCTTCACACCAGTTAACTGCCTCCGTTAGAACTGGGTATTCTTCATTGTCTCCTCTGTTAGTCCACAGAATAAGTTTATGACCATCTTCACGCAGTTGAATCAAATGATTAAGCAAATGAACTTGATCTTCTGTTTGTTTTCCAATTTTTGGAAAATCATATTGACAAAGTGTTCCATCAAAATCAACTGCTATGGTTAACTTTTTCTCAATCATAATGACTCTTTCATTTTATTTTTGTCAACCAAGTTTCTTGCTACAACATACGCAGAGTGAATTGTGTCGGCGTTTTCGTAAAAGTCTTCACGTTGAATAAATTCTTCCACGATGTCTCTTGCAAATGTTCCAATGGCAACACCATTACATCTAACCCCACACTGCTCTGCCAACGCCATACTCAACGAGTTTGTTCCCCCCGATAAAACAATTGGGACCACCCGTGGATTGTTGAGTTTTCTATACGACTTCTTCGATGACCGTGATGCTTTTCCAACAATAGTTTTTCTTTTAGGATCTTTTCTCATGTTAAACTTTTTGTTGATTACATCTGCACATGCAACTGCTTGCATAGTTGTATTGAAATCGTTTTCTCCGCCACTCATTGGATATCCATCTGCTTGTATTATAACTCTATCTGGTGCGATGTCAAGTGCTTTCTCGATCCTATGCTCAAGATTTAAGTTACCAAGATTTAGTCTATCCAGACACATAGAGTTATAGTTATCTGGGTTGATCTTATTAATAAGTTTCCACTCTTCTAATGTGACATCATCCTCACCTACCGCTGCATGTAGTTCAAATGTCTCACACCCAACATCCATACACTTTGGCAATAAAATTTCTAACTCTCTTGCATTGTGTCTATATGAGATAATATCATCTTTAGGACATATATTACTACACTTCCCACAGCCAATACACAAATCTTTAATTACAATTTCTTTTGATTGATCCTCTTCTTCAAACGATCCACCCAACTCCTGAAACATTGGGAGGTTTAATGTAAATCCCTTTGGTATGGCATTAGTAGGACACACGGGGATGCATAAATCACAACCGATACATGTGTTGGGATCAATATATGATTTTCTAACATGATGATCACCTGGCATACCAACGCTGGCCATAATAAAAGGTCTAGTTCCAATTTCAACACCGAGTGTCTCGGACATCTCAAATGCCAAATCAATTCCTTGCATCGCGTGCTTAATTACATTAACATTACAGGAAACGTCTAGAATTTTAGCACCGGCAAGGGTATAGACCAATGTAAGTTTTTTTACATACGCAGGATCTTCGTTTCCTGCACCACAGATCATTTTAAAGCAACTTCCAGATTGAAGTAAACTTTTAAATTCTTCATACCTGTTCATTTTCTATTTCTCAACAATTCAGATCTATATCTACAATCTTCAACAATGTCACCATACTTCTCTTGTTTATTTTCCAACCAAGATAACTCAAAATCTAAAACACGCTGAATTGTGTTAGTTAAATCTTGTGTATTTGAATCATTTAGTTCTATGATTACATTTCTAGTTTCTATCCTATCCAGTAGTCTTTTTTCGTATAGTTTCTTTATAAACTCCGAACTTTTAGTTGACAGATTACCACCCATAGTTGTTATGAGATTATTTTGCTTTGCAATTGTCATGGCATTTTCTATATAAACAGACACACTATACGAATCTACTTCTGACTTTGGTTTACCCATAGATTTCACAAAGTCACTTCTTCCAAAAACCATACCACTTAAAGAACTGATATCATTTTCTACAAGAATGTTTTCTAAGTTTTGGTATGCCAGCAGAGTTTCACAAACAAACATCATATTAATATTTTTATTTGCCATGCCGATGAACTTGCTCATAGCGAATGAACTTTCGATCATAGGACCAATAACACAATCAATTCCTAGTGCAACACAAGTATTAACATCAGACTTTGCCTCACATCCTCCAATTTTAACATACAGTGGGAGTGAGCAAATGTCAGTAATTCTTCTCATTGACACCAAGTCATCATATATAACTCCTTCGTCCTCGAAAGATTGTTTTATACCAATAACTCCTTGGTTTTTTAAATCATTTAGTTTTTTAATTAATTTGTTTTTCATAATTCACCATTCTATATGTCATAATCTAGGTATTGTTTTCCAACTATCATATCTTTTATCTGTAATTATCTCAGACATAAAAGAGTCCAAAACTATTCTAGAGTCATTTTCAATCATCTTCTTAAAACACAAATATTGCCTATCGGGATTGTGATGTTCGGTATCATCATATGTGAAAATCTCTAAATCATCTTCAATATCCTTAACTGTTTTCATGCTTTTTTCTGGGTTATAACTTTCATGATAAAGACTTCTGTAAAAATCCAATCCAGTAATAAATAACTGTTCAAAATCATGTTGTAGCAAATCAATAATCGCACCAAATCCTGTATTGATTCGACTTCGAGATTTTGATTTGATTTGATTGTAGATAGATGAGTTTATAAATCTAATATTATATTTATCAAAAATAGGAAAAACATTGGCGTGATTGTAAGTACCTTCTTCTATAGAATATGGACAACAAATAAATTTAAGTTTATCATCAATTCCTGATAAATGGCCCCCGGATACTATATTAAAGTCTAACGAGTTATAGAGGACATCAGTTTTATCTCCTATGAACATTTCATTATCATTTATTAATTCTATGCCCCTATTTACTCTAACAACCACATCAAAATTATTTATATACTCTCCATTCTTATCAAGAAATGCAGATTGTGATGGACCTACAATTGCTATTCTTTTCCCCAATAAAAACTTTTTATATTTATCATCGTGTATTTGTAATTTTGAATAATCCATGTGTGTATTATACCTTGCAAAAGAGGTCATGTCAAGCGTCCAGAGTATATTATATTACAATCCAATCTTTGGGAATCAAATCTTCTGTTGGTTCATTCATAGAAGGACCAAACCATTGACTCGGTGCGATAACTTGTTTATCTGCATTTGAATTTAACCATGCGCCCCACCATGAAAATGTAGAATTCGCAATGATGTTATTGTCACACATAGACATTATGTACAGATCCATGTAGTCCTCTTCATTTTGTACGAAGGATATTCTCGGATCATTTATGTTTTGTTTACACCAAGAGATATCATCACTGAAAACCAAAATGCTATCAGTTGAAATCTTGGAGAGGGCCTTCGGGTAATAATCTGTTTCGTATAACGGAGAATGTGCATGTTTTAAGTTTAAGTAGTCTCCTCTTCTCACATGAAGAGAGGTTGAATTTTTTAGCACCTGTCCATACTTATCAGTTATGTAATCCAAATGATCCTCAGAAGGAGACAGTATTTCCAATATACTATTTCTGTTATGGGAAAAATACTTCTCACTCTGAAAATAACTGTTTGCAAACATCACAGACGATTCAAAGGTTGGAATCTTACTATACTTAAACGAAGGTTCTTGATACACTGTAAAGGAAGTGTCAACACTACTCAATACTAAATTTCTAAAAATGTTATTCTTATAATTTCCCTGCCTATTGGTATCATGTAAGATTGGAAATACTGCCTGTAGATTGTTATCAATAGCATAACTCAAAACAGTTGCCACCTGAAACAACTGATTTGCTAATCCATAGTTGGATTCAGAAGGTCCAATTAAATTACAACTAATGTATTTCATACTCATATTTACCTCACAACTGATGATCCTTCACACCAAATATAAAGTCTCTCTGGTAATTGGTGAAACTTATACCCAGCCTTTGCTGCTCGTTTCCACAAGTCCCAATCTTCTACACCCTTAACATGGTTATAATAACCGAGTTCTTTCAATGCTTTCGTTTTAATTAACATAGATCCATGTGTTAATATATTTTGTGTCGGAAGTGCATTTACAATATCTTCATGGGTAATATAGTTACCTGTACAATAAGGACTGACATACTTAAAATTTCTATTTGATACTGTTATATCTGAATGATGTGTTCCAAGAAAATCTACATCATTGTGTTTAATAAACTCTACTTGCTTTTCTAACTTTGTTGGCTCATATAAGTCATCGGCATCCAAAAAAGCAACATATTCGGTATCAACAAAAGACAAGCCATAATTCTTAGCATAAGCAAGACCTTCTTTCTTGTCTCTCTCAAGAATTAAAAATTCATCGTCATCAAACACAATACTTTCGAGCATCCTTTTTGTTTTATCCCAACACTCATCTAATACTATTATCGTTTTAAAACCTTTGTATGTCTGACTACGAAGAGACAATAAGGCATCTGATAAAAACTTATCATTCATTTCATTCGTGCTATGCACGCACACTAATACAGTTATCATGCTATCTCCAATAACATCTTAACTCTATCTAAATATGTATTTTTGGTTGATAACTTGTAGCCATTCTTTGCTATTTCACTTGTGTCATTGTTCTTTATATAATTTATCTTTTCGATTAAGGAATTAGGATCAGTATACATGAAACAATTTTCACCGTCAATGAAACCAAGTTCTTCATACTGCGGGTTATAGTTGGTTAGTAACAATGTTCCACACCCAATAGTTTCAAAGGATCTAAAGTTTATGTCGTTTGCTATGTTTAGATTAAAATGACACCTGTATTTGTTGATAGCCTCAACCATAACATCACCTATCACAAAGATATCTAAATGTAGGTTATGTTCTTTCTCTAAAAATTCTAAAACTGGTTTTCTGTTTACATAGTTTCCACAAAAACCAAAATCATATTCCTTTTCAAGATCCATAGGTTTTATCAACTCATCATTTACAGCGTTAGGAAACCACAAATGATAATCTTGTTTTACATAATCTTTTGTTGCATGTAGAAGAACGTCATAGTTACCTTCTCTAAACGTATGCTCAAAGACAGCCTCACCCCTACAGTGTGCATCAATACTCCATAAAAACTTCTTAGGTTTCTTTACGTTAGATAAAGAAGGAACCCATCCAGTTTGATCGTAGTTCTCTAGATTAATAATCCAATCATACGATTCCCAATCGGGTTGGGATTTAAAATTTTCATGTCCCAATCCCCATATTTCACACTCATGTCCTAATTTTACAAAACAATTTTGTAAGGCAAAACATTCTCCATATTTTCTATTGGCATCATGTCTACCATTTTCTTTAATCAATAGTATTTTCATAATATAAGATTCCCTAGATTTATTTAGTTACTAATATAAAAGGTAAACTTGTTCCATTCCAACTCTTTGTTTCTTCATTGTAGAAAGGGCCACCTCTAAAATTATGAAAATATAATTTAACTTTATTTTCTATAAGTTTTGGTTTCAAAAACTCAACCATACATCGTATAGAACTTTCCATTAGATGAATCTCTTTTGCATTCTCTAATAGCATACCCAAGTGAAAAATACTCTCAGACATATCATTACGAACAATTTCTAAATTAGGATTAGTAGACTCATCGTTGATAACAAACCCCCTACTAGGATCATCATGAACAAATATATAATCATTTCCCTTCGGTGCTAGTTTATTATAAACTCTCTCTTCCTCCTTTAAATCTCGTTCCCAATAACAATCATCAAACCGAGATGAATAAGGCACACCGACTTGATTATAAAAAATCATATCGCAGGTCATGGGACCATTTTGGTTATTTTGTAATCTATAATGTTCATGACCTATTCTGACAAAATCACCCTCAACCCCACTCATAAACTGATTCACCAACTCAACCTCTGGACCAGTTTCATCAATACCAATTACCTTAATTCTTAGTTCGTCTCTATACATCCAGTCTACCATTGTCTTGTGACAATTCTTAGAAAATACATAAATCGAATCGTATTTTTCTTCTTTCAGAATCTTCCTCATCATGCCATTCATGTGAATCATATCACCCAATCCGAGATGATGGTGAACATATAAACTATTCATCTGTTACCTCATTTACAATATCTGTTATTTTTTCAATATCTTGTTCACTCAAACCATGATGATTAGGAATGTACAATCCAAAATCATGTACAGTATCAGCATTTGCTAATCTACATTCACCATACTCACGAATCCAAAAAGGCTGTCTACCAATAGAACCACACACCAAGGGTCTGCATTCGATATTATTCTTCTGTAATTTAGATACAAGATCATCCTTGTGTGGAGTTATGATTGGATATGCCATATTTGATATATCACTCCCCACATCTGGTTTCCAAAAACTATTACGAATTAATTTTTGATATAATTTAAAGTTATCTTTTCTAATTTCTATTGTACTATTAATTTTACTCAACTGCGATAGTCCAATTTTTGCTTGTAAATCTGTTGATCTTAAATTATATCCCTGCCAATAAAAAGTATATAAAGATCTAAAATCATCAATGTCGTTCTCTTGACGCAGTTCATTCTGAACATTATCAGGTAAATCTCTATCCCACCCATGACTTCGTATGGATCGTATAACATGTGCCAGGGCGTCATCATTTGTACAAATCATACCACCCTCAATAGTAGACATATGGTGTCCATAATAAAAAGAAAAAGAACTGCATAGACCAAAAGCACCTGTCATTTTTCCATCGTATAAAGTACCAACACTCTCACAACTATCTTCAATCAAAATTACATCATACTCTTCACAAAGATTCATTATCTCTTTCATGTCACATGGGAAACCCAGAACATGAACAATGACTAAAATTGATGGACTTTGTTCTTTAAAAATACTCTCTAGGTGTTTAGTATCTACTCCTAAATTTTGTAAATTACAATCACATAATATAGGATGAAATCCACACTGCATAACAGGAGCGACTGTAGTTGACCAAGAAACAGCAGGGACTACAACTTTATCATTTCTCAAATTAACGGATTGCTTAATTGCTGAGATTATACCAAGGTTAGCAGAAGATCCAGAGTTTACATAAACAGAATGTTTTACTCCCAAGAACTCAGACCAAGCACGCTCAAAGTTTAAGGTTTGTTCACCTTTAGTGAGCCTTGGATTTGTTTTTATCCATTCAACTAGCGAATCAATATCATTCGCGTCGATAGTGTCATTTACTAGATTAATCATTTAATTCCTCAACAAAAGAAGAGACAAGATCACATTCACTATAATTATTATCTCTAACGTCATAATAATATTTATTAGGTTTAACAAAAGTAGTACATTCAGTTTCCTCTACATAATCTTCTAGTTTCATATCAACTTCATTCAATATACTACCAAATAAATTTCGCACATTTACCAAAAATCCCGGCGCTATAATAGAATTACCCCGTGTATTCATTGATTTGGTTGCAATATATTTAACATGGGTTATTTCTTTTTCAAAATCTAAGCATCGTAACTTTACTCTATTCTTATTGTTAATTATATCATACAACGAAGCAAAAAGAAACCCTCCTTTTCTTTTTTTTGAGTTAAAATTACAAGGATAATGAACACTAACATTTTCAGCATCTATTAAATAATCTGTTATTTTTTGTTTAGAGGCCAAATAGCCAGTTTCCTTATATGAATACGGCATAGACATATTATAGACTCCTTCATACCCACTCCACAACAATGATGTAGAATAGAATACAAATTCATTACAATACTTGTCTAATTTATCAATCACTTCCCTAGTCAAATCATAATTAATTTTCATAAAAGAATCGTCGTTATCAATAAAGGTTCTCTGTTCTGCAAAGCACAGATATATTCTATTCCATTTGTGTTTAGTTATAACATCATAAGGAATATCCCTAGAAGGTACGCGAGTACCTTCTAGGTAATATGCCAACTGAGAACCACTACCTATAATCAAATCACGCATTAGTGTCCCGAATAATTCTTAACACTATCTTCCACTAATGTTTTGTCATTAATGATAGCATTATCAATCATCCTATTAATCGCTTGAATATACTGTGGTCGTTTTTGCTTGAAACAAATATCGATCTTTCTTTTTAGATCAGCAATAACAGAGTCGTCATTAGCAATTCCAATTTTGTCTTCCAACATCCATGTTCGGATATGAAGAATAATAGACTTCTCGATCACTTCTCCAATATTATCTGTTGCTACCAAATCGTCAGGTAATTCTGGCATATTACCTTCTCCGAGAACAGACGCTACATAATCTTTAATACATTCATCAATCTTTTCACCAATCATAATTATCTCCTTAAATTATTTTAAAAATACTCTCATACCATATCACCATGTTGAGGATTTAGTTTATTATTATTTTCATCAAACCCTTGACCTATAAATAAGCCTGGTTTTCTCTTTGTGGGAAATGGTTTTTTCTCAAAAAATTCGTCATGCACGCAACAATCATTTTTAATCAGTGGATATATTTCATGTCTTAAAAAATTCTGATCCACTTCTAGTTTTGAATTCTTTATCATGTTCTTCATATTATTTAATTTGTTACCTTTAACTCCCCACATACCTCCAAGTATTTCCGTTCCATGTGCAGGGTGATCTCTCATAATATGAAAAGACTTTCCACTCTCCAACCATTCTTTGACGGCGGCCGCCTCTCTACTATTCAACCTACTATCTGTATCTCTTGATATCATGACTTCACAATCACTTTCAGATGCAGGATAGAATCTCCAATACATTGCAATATCCCAAGATCTATCTGCGGATGGACCATTGTATGTTGGGTCTATAGTTTTACCGAGTCCCATTTTTACTATTTCTACATTGTCTCTGTTTGAGAGTAAGTCAATTATCTCTTCTGGTACAGAATCGGCCAGATAGTATCTACATATCCAGCCTGGATAATGTTTTTCGGCAAGGGTTGCATTTTCAATTGCACCCAATGTATAGATGGGATTAGATCCCCACAGACTAAAAGAAATTATCTTTTTCATTATCAACTCCATATCATCTCTTTCATTTCTTCTTTAGACATCGTTTCTGCGGTCAATGAAGAATGTTCTTCATGTAAGTTATTTTCTGTAACTT
>Ga0209535_1002775_pt1 | contig 11362 bp, 6 predicted proteins | sample LinPmetageLP28_FD_184041 | JGI IMG/M metagenome (GOLD analysis project Ga0209535, IMG submission 184041) | Marine viral communities from the Pacific Ocean - LP-28 (SPAdes) (version 2) | ecosystem: Environmental > Aquatic > Marine > Oceanic | place: Pacific Ocean | collected 2009-08-22
AAAGTGATCCGGCATTAACATATATGTTTGATATAGCAAAGGATAGGGCAACTCAAGGCAAAGAAGATTGGCTTGAAGAGTCACTAACCATATAGAGGATATAGTATAAAGATATAAGATGGCAGACAAACCTAGAAACACACCAAATCCTTTTGAGATATTTGGTACAACTACTGGTACTACACCTGATCCATTTAACATATTTGATACATATCAAAACCCTTCACCCCAAGACAATACATCTAGTCAACTAGGTACTGATAAAATTTATGATAGATCATTACCTATATTTGGTCTTGCTACAAATAATTTTACCCCTGATGAAAACGATTGGATAGATAGCGTTATAGCTGCACCTAGAGGTTTATTACGTGGTGCTGCACAAACTATACCTATGATGGGTGAAGGTGTATGGGGTATGCTTGATTTAGCAACCAACCTTTCAGGTCAAGAAGATTGGTTAAACCCTAGAGAAAGTGCTTTTATATCTAGGATGGATGAACTACGTGAAGCTATTGGTGCAGAAGATAGTGTGGCTGGTAGAACAGGTGAAGCATTAGGTAGTGTTTTAGGTTTTGTAGGAACAACTGTAGCAACAGGTGGTTTTGGAGCAGCATCAAGATTAGGTGCTGGTTATAATGCATTAAAAGCTGGAGAGTTAACAGCTGGAGCAGCAACTAAAACTTTAGCATCAGCTATGCAAATAGCAGCACCGGGTGTTTCTGGACAAGTAGGGCAAGGTTCTCAAAGGGCAAGAGAGTTTGAAACTAGAACTGGTGAAGATTTATCTATTCCAGATAGAAATTTAATGTATGCACTTTCTGTACCTTTAGGTGTAACAGAAATAATTCCTATAGTAAGACCTTTATCTATGCTTTATTCTAAGATTAGAAAAACTGATGTTCCACAAAGAGTATTAGATAGTTACATGGACTATGCAAAGTCTGCTGCTATAACTGGTACTGCTGAAGCAACACAAGAAGCATTAGCTGGTATAGGTCAAGATGCTATAGCTAGAGGTATCTATGATGAAAGTGCAGTTATAGGTGATTCAATAGCATCAGACTTTGGGTATGGTGGTAGTGCTGGTGCTATATTTGATCTAGGTGTTAATCTACTTACTAAAGGTAGACCAACAAGAGGTAGACCAGTTGGACCTATTGAAGATGAAAGCGATGGATTAACTGGAGAAGAGACATCAGAGGTAGAAGATGCATCTATATTAGATGAAGGTAGAGTAAGCACAGTAGGACAGTTTCAAGGCAGTGAAGAGATAGTATTAGATGATGAGTTTGTAATACCTACAGTAAAAGAACCTACTCCTTTAAATGATACAGTCTTAGTTAATACAGCAACAGGTCCACAAGCAGAAATAGAAGCAAAGGCACAATCTTTTGTAGATGAAGTACCTACAATACCTGATGTAGAAGAACAAATAAAAACAGAAGCAGTAAAACAACAAAGACAATCTGTTGCTCCTGAATTACAAGTCAACCTTGACAGAGAAATACAATTAGAAAGAGAAATACAAGAGTTAGAAGATGCAGATCAATTAACAGAAGCTGATCAATTAAAAGAAGAGTTGCAATCTGTCAAAGAAAGTCAAATTGATTTAGTTAAAAATGAAAAAACACCAATAAAAAGAAGTAGATTAATACAAACTTTTAGTAGACCTGATGGTGAATTATTTACGGGTAGATTTCCTGATAGAGAAAGTGTTGATGCTTATACTGATAGCAATGTAGTAAGAATTAAAAATAAATTAAATATTACTACACCTGCATATAAACAATTTAAAAATAAATACGATTCTTATGTTACAGAAGAAGTTAATAAATCATATGTATCTGATGTAAGAGACTTTAAGTTACAAAGTTTTAAAGATTTTGTAGCACAAGAACAAGGCACAGTACAAACAGAAGATATATTAGGTCAGGCAAATTTAAAAAACATCGATACAAGTGACAATGCGTTTAAACGATTTTTATTTTTAAACACTAATAAAACAAATATAAAAGATTTAACTGGTTTACAAAGAAAAGATATATTTAGACAGATAGAATCTTTGCCTACACAAACAGCAGTCAATACAACTATAGATAAAGCATTTAGTGAAAGTATAGATAACAGACAAGCTTTTAATAAAAATGAAGCTATCAAAGTTAGAACTAAAGAGTTAACTAATAAATACAATAAAAATGATTTACTAAACTTAGCTAAGTCTAGCGGTGTAAGTGAAGAGTTTATACAAGATAGCGTAGGTATAAGGAATAATGAAACTATAGCAAAAGGTATAGCTAGAAAAGAAATACAAAATCAAATATCTGCTGAAGAAAATTATGAACAAGTTGCATCAAGAGAAGTACCTAACGTACAAGTAAGGAAGGTAAAAACAAAAGCATCAGATGTAGCTAGAGGAAGACAACAATATAGTGTTGTATATCCAGATGGTGAAATTATAAAAACTACAGTGCCTTCAAATGTAGAAGTAACAGCTGCTAAAGAGTTAGCTGCAAGGCAAACATTTGGTCAAAGAGTAGAACTTTTAGAAACTGAAAATAAAAAATCTAAAGATGCACCTGATGCATCACAACAAGATTATATACAAGCAGTAACTAACTCATTGTTTAAACAAACCAATCCATTAGCAGAGTTATTGTCTATAGCTGGTCCACAAGTTAAACAAAGTAGAACTCCAGCTATACAAACAGAACAAGTCCAAGAGTTAATACAAGAAGCACCACAATTAGAAGCACCAGATTTATCAGGTCTTAATTATCAAGGAAACTTATATAGGTTTAAAGATAATATAAATGGTAGTGATACTATAATGAATTTAAAACGTATAGCTAAACGTAGTTTTCCTGATGCACAAGTTGTAGCTGTAGATAATTTATTTGATGAAGCAGGACAATCAGTTGCTGGTGTAACTATAGGTGATTTAATAGCAATTAATTTAGAAACTAATTCTGAAACTGGTCAACCTAAATTTGCTTCACCTACTGACACTGCTTATCACGAAGCTGTACATTATTTTATAAATAATAATTATTTTAAACCCGAAGTTTTACAGATATTAAATGAGAATCAAAAAAGAATACGTGATATAGCAAATCAAAGATTAAGAGTGCAAGGTGATTACAGAGAAGTTATAAGAGAAGATGGAACAACTGAAAAAGAACTTATAGAAGTAGGTACATTTGAAGAAGCAGTTGCTGTTGCTTCAGCCTATTACAATGAAACTAAATTACAAGGCAGAACTCCTTTTGAATTTACACCGGGAATTAGAAGAGTATTTGAACCTATATTTAAATACTTTAATCAAGTTGCTAAATATTTTAGTGGCAAAAAATACAGAAGATTAGAAGATGTATTTGATGCAATAAGAACAGGTGATCTATATCAAGATGCAGTAGACAATCCTAGAATACTTAGTCCACCACAAAAACAATATCAGGAAGAATTGTTTAAACAAACTGGATATGCTGGAGAATATAAAGGTGGTTCAATAACTAATAGCATGAATCAACCTTATAATGCTGAAAGAAATGCAACACCTTTTTATAGCAGATCACCTTCTTATGGACAGCAAGAATTAAAAATAAGTGAATATGGTCAATTAATTAATAAATTACAAGAGTCTGCTGATAATACTAAAACTAAATCTACTAAATCAAATAAATGGGTAGTCACAAATAAACAAGGACAAAAATTACTTACGGGTTCTAATATAACTTTTACTGAATATGATTTACAAGATGCACAACTAGAAGAATGGTTAGCAGAACAAGTAAATAAAGATGGTGTTCCAAGAGAAGTAAGTATAGATGAAATAAAAGAATATTTATTAACAAATACTGGTACTTTTTCTCTACAAATTACTGGTGGTGAATCTACTATGTTTGTAAGAGCAACTAATCTTAATGAACAACAAGTAATTAAATCTTTTGAAAATCAAATACAACAAAGTGCAAAGACATTAGATACTACAACGGCTGCAATACAATCATATTTAGTTAATAGAGCAAATGTATATAAAGAATTAAAAGAAAAATATTATACAGGTCCAGATGATCAAGCGTCAGGTGCATTTTACGATTTAACTAGGAATTTAGATTCAATAGAAAAAGCATATAAAAAATTAGGAGTTCCACAAAAAATTAATATTGAAAAGAATTTTGAATTACTTAGGCAAGCTTTGAATAATGATTTACGTTCACCTGATTATATATTTTCTGATACACAAGCAAGTAGTATACAAAATATCATTAATGAATTAACAGTTTCAGGTCAATTACTACAAGAAAAAGAAGCATTAAGAAAAGCTGATCCGGATGCACACTTAGAAAAATTTTTAGTAGCACTAGAAAATAATAAAATTATTAATGATCCTTTGATAGAAATATTAGATGAAATTAATTTGCAGACTTTAGATAACGCAAATTCATTATCAAGTTTTTTAGTAGAGTTAGACCCAAAACTTGCACAATTAATTACATCAAGAAACAAAGCAAAACAAACTTATGAATATAACAATTTAATGTTATATGGTGATGGTGTATTAGGAGAGTTAAATCCTGCAATTAAATCTACAGGTTATGATTCATATTATTCGGACACACCGGGTTTTAATATTGATACTACAAGTGGTAAATTTTCTGATATAGAAAAGATGCATTATGAAGCAATTAAACGTGGCAATCCAAACAAAACAGAAGCAGAAATATTACAAGAAAAACGTATTAGCACACCTGAATCAAGAGTTTTTACAAAAGATGAATTAGAAAATTATACTGCATTTAGAGATTTCAATGTAACTAGGAATGAAAGTGATGAAGCACCTAATTCTAATTATGGCACTACTGTGTATGTAGAAAATTCAAGAAATATTTTATTTGGATGGAATCCCGGACCCGCATCAAAGAATAAAGGATTTTATAATAATCCACATTTTAATAAAGAAGCAGGTTACATGCCTAATACATTTGCAGTTGCTAGAACTAAAGATGTATTCATACTAGATAATGATAATACACTAAGAAAAATATTATTTGTAGATGAACTGCAATCTGATATGTATAAAGATGTTAAGAATGCTATAGAAAAATACATAAATGCATTACCTGATAATGATTTAAGAAAAGGAAAAGATTCTTCTATTTTAACTAAAGAAGAATTTAAAGAAGCTTTATCTAATTATGTACCTACAAAAAATATGGATGCAGTTCCACTAATAGGATTTCCAAAACCAAATTTTAATAAGTGGATAGATTTTACTATTCAAGAATTAAATATGCTTGCTATTAATGAAGCATATGATGGTATCAGTATATCAACTACAGCTATACAAGCAGAAAGAAATGAAAATAATTTAACAAACAATTTTAATTTTTTAAGTTTTTATCCTTCTGTTGATATAAATACTGTTGGTACTTTTGAAACAGCACAAGAAGTTTCTATGAATATTCCTTATAAACATTTTCCATCAGGACAAATTGTAGATACAGAAACATTAGTTAGAGAAGGATATATAACTTCATTTGAATTAGATTTAAATCAACAAGAAGCAGAAAATATAGATTTAAGAATTGAAGCAGCAGCAGCAGAATACTTTGCAGATATATTTTCAAGAGATACAAATACATACGAGTTTAATAATTATGTAGATTCTGTACGTTTAGTTGGCATGAGTGATGGCTTTATAAGCAAAGATATGACACTCAAACTAAAAGAAGATAGTGATATTGTTGGACATATTACTGAAGGTGCAAATTATCAAGGAGATGTAGTAGAAGATTTTGGTAGTCTTACTTCTGTATTGCCACAAGACATGGCAAATTTAATTATAGGTCAAATAGAAAATGGTATTAGGTCTCCTTTAAAAAGACCAGATATTAATTTAATAACACAAGAAGAAATACAGGCAACTGATAATGTTCAATCACCAATCATTAATACTTCAAGACTATTAAGAAATGCAGGTAATTTAGAACCTATAGGTGCTGGATATATTAATTTAAGAAAGTTATCACCGGGACAAACACAACAATTCTTTGCTAAATCAGGATGGGATATATATAGCAATGTTTATCCTAATAAAATTAAAAAGTCTTTAGATAAACTAGGCGTTAAATATGAAACACAAGGCAAGTCTGTTGGAGATATAATATCAGAGATAGATGATGAACTAACTATAGATAACATTCAAGATAGAGACTTTCATTCTAATAGATTTTATGATTCACCATATGATGTATTATTAAAAGAAGAACAAAATACTATAGATGAAATAATATTTAGATTAAAAACAGAAATAGATAATAGAAAAGGTAGTACGTTATTATTACAAACAGCTTTTAAAGAAAAATCAAGATTGCTTTACAAAGGTGAACCAGCTAAAAAACATCAGTCAAGATTTCTTGTACCAGTATACACTTTTGATAGTGATGCACAGATAGAAAACAATCCATCTAAATATTCTAGTACACCAGCAGACGCACAAAAAGCTAGTTACTGGAAAAGAATAGTAAACTTTTTAGGCAGTATTACAGAAAGTAAATTCTTTAGTGGTCTTGGTAATCTTGATCAAAGAAAAGAATATCAAAAATTAAAAGGTCTAACTGCTGGTGAAATAACAAAAGCAGAAAAAGTAGCTAAAGATTTTTATAATGATTTAGGACAGTATTTAAACCCTAGAAAATCAGGTAAACCTAAACAAGAACTTGACAGAAATGTCACACAATTTAATGCTTTTATAGAAGGTGGAATGGATGCAGACCCTGCAATAATTACAGATGAAGGTTTAAGAAAAGTTTCTGTAAAAAGTAAACAAGCTATAGATAGGATAGGACAGATGTTAGTACAAAGAGGTCTGTTACCTAAATCAAAATTTGATGAAAACAGAGGTACATATTTACCTTTGTTATATATGAAACATATTCTTAACAATCCAAGTGGAGTTAAATTTTCATACACAAAAGCAAGGAAAGATTTAACGGATGAAGTTAAATTAATATTAGGTGATATTGCTGAGTTATCACCAGAGTATAGGGTTCTTTCTGGTATACAAAGACCATTAAGAGACATGGCAATACTAGATTTTTTTAATCAAGTATCTAGGAATCAAAACTGGGCAATACGTAATAATGATATGTTAGTTACTATTGAACAAGGTGGTGTAGAACAAAAGGTAAGTGCTTTATGGTTGCTTGAAGAAGCTAAAAGATTAAAAGATCAAGCCACCTATTTTGAACAGGGTCAACCTGAACAAGCATTAGCTATGAGAAATCTTGCAGATCAATACGAAAGTTTAGGTATGCCTGTAGCAGAAAGATTAGGGTATGGTGCTGATAAACCTTTAGATGAAAACTTTAAAAGATTACCTACTACTAAACAGTATGGAATGATGAGAGGTGCAGCTGTACGAAAAGAAATTTATGATGATGTCATAGGTACTTTTACTATGGGTGATACTGATAATGCTTTTAGTAAAACTATAGCTGCTTTAGAAAAGGGTACAAGTATTTGGAAGTTAATGAAAGTACCTTTAAATCCACCGACTGTAGTACGTAACGTAGGTTCTAATATGATACTTATGAATTTAGTAGGTGGAGTACCTATACATAAAGTTGTACCAAGAATGAGGCAAGCTATAGAACAAATAAGAAGCAATGGTAAGTATTGGAAGATAGCAGAAAATTATGGAATAAAAAATACACAATTTACTAGCCAAGAAATGTTACAGATAAGTGATGAATGGTTAGATTTACAACAAGAAGTAGACCCGCTTGGACCAGTTGCAAAATTTTTTAGAATGCCTAAATATATGGCTGCAAAAATAGGTAAAACTGCTGGCGATATATATCAATTTACAGAGTCTGTTGGTAAGACAGCAGTAATGATAGACGCTATGGAAAGACAAGGACTGTCTGAGTTTGATGCTTTTCAACTTGCACAAAAAGCTTTGTTTGATTATTCAGATGTACCTATGGCTGGTAAGTTATTTAGAAAAGCACCTATAGGTATGCCTTTCTTTACGTTTTATTACAAAGCATTTCCAGCTTTAGTTGAGACAGCAATTAATCATCCATTTAGATATGCACCATATGTTGCATTATCAGCTGGACTTACACAACTAACTGCATATGCATTTGGATTTGAAGATGATGAAGATAAAAAGTTACAACAATCTTTAGAGCCTTGGCTTGCTAGAAGAACAGGTGTATATGTATTACCTTTTAAAGATACAGATAATAGATATCAATTTTTAGATATAGGTTATTTCTTTCCTTGGACTATGTATACAGATGCAGTAAGGGATGTAGCTAATGGTGATTTCTTTGAAGCACAAAGAACAACAGGATTTTTATCAGGACCTTTTTCAGATATTTTCTTAGCAATAAAAACCAATAAAGACCCGTTTACACAAAGAACAATATGGGATGAACGTGATCCTGTAGAAGATAGAATACAAAATATGTTTTGGTATATGTATAGTTTAGGTATGCCTTCATGGTTAACACCTAATGGTGCTATAAGTAAAACCGCTAAAGCATTACAAGATATACCTAGACCAACTGGGTCTCCAGCTGACACTGTACCACAAGCATTGTTAAGATTTGTTGGAGTAAATGTTTATGGAATTGATACAAAAGAAACAAGAAATAGAAATATTAAAAGTATGAATCAAGAAATTAATAAAATAAAACAAAGGTTTAAATATGCAATGGGTAACGAAGCTTATACAAAAGAAAAGAAAGATAGATTAAGACAAAGATATATGCAAATGCTTCAAGAAAAAAGAACTTTATTACAACGATACAAAATAGATACAGCTATACCAAGAAATATATTAAATAAACAAAGTAAATTCCAAGATGGATAGAGATAAATTAGTAAAAGAAATAATACAAGACGAAGGGTTTGAGTATGAGATATACCTAGATCATCTAGGTTATCCTACGTTTGGAGTAGGTCATTTAATAATACCTAAAGATGAAGAATACAGAATGGATGTAGGTACACCAGTATCTGAAGAAAGAATACTACAGTGTTTAAACGCTGACATAGATATAGTATGCATGGAGTTAGATAGAAACATGTCATGGTGGAAAGACTTAGATGATAATAAACAAAGGGTCATGGCGAACATGGCTTTTAATCTAGGTCTACCTAGATTGGGAGGTTTCAAAAAATTTTTGAAGGCTATGGAGGAAGGAGATTTCCAAACAGCCTCTGTCGAAATGATGGACAGCAGGTGGGCTACACAGGTAGGTGACAGAGCGAAAAGATTAAGAGATAGAGTGGCACCATGACGGAAGCATTTGATCTGATAGCTAAGTTAGGACTGCCTATAGCTAGTGGATTGATCATGGCTTTCTTTATATTCCTAGTAATGAAACAACTTATGGATGGTCTAGTAGATGAGATCAAAACTATAGAGGGTATATCTAAGATGCTTATAACTAGAGCATCAACAATGAACAACGATATTATACGTATAGATACCAGTGTATCTAGCGCACTTAATATGTCACCAGACTTAGAACGGATAGCTAGAGCAGAGAACTTCGTAGAGGATGGCAGTATAGATGCAAGGCGAGACTAATGGATATAGCAAAGATAGTACAAGACTTTGGTTTTCCTGTGGTTATGGTGGTAGGTCTAGGGTATTTCGTATACTTTGTTTGGCAAACTATAACCAATAAGATAGACCCAGCAGTTGCCGAAATGAAAACAACAATCATCAGGCTTACCGACCAGCTTAGATTGCTAGATCAAGACATGATACGTCTACAGCAGAAGGTCAATACAGTTTTAGAACTAAGAGAACAAGATGAAAAATCAAAACAGACCCGATGAATTACTGCTGATATCTTCCATAATAATAATTATGTTTGTTGTCTTATCTGTACAAGCAGATGAAATGACACACAAGTTTAAGAACCCTAGTTTCTCAGGGGTTGGTACCTCAAGTCATTACTTAACTATAGAGAATCAAGAGTTCAATAGGAAAGAAACTATACGAGAAGAGATCAGGGCATATACAGAAGACCTAGAGAGAGAGGCTGAGAACACTACGTTAGCTAGGTTTATACGTAACTTAGAGAGTAGAATATATGCACAACTCAGCAGACAGTTGGTTGATAGTTTGTTTGGTGAGACCGCATCTGATTTCGGTACGCTAGAATTAGAAGGTAACACCATAGAATATAGAGTAGAGGAAGATAAAGTAACACTAATAATTACAGATGAAGAAGGCAATACTACAGAAATTACTGTTCCCTTGGGTTCTTTTACTTTCTAATTGCGCTTTAATAGTAGACCCATTAGGTAATGGGATACCTCCAATAAGAAGTATTGAGTCAGCAGAGGTTAGTGCTTTACTTACTAACCTTTCAGAAGTAGCTACCCCTATAAAGAAACCTATAGTAGCTGTGTATCCTAACTCTTTTAAAGATAATACAGGACAACGTAGAAGTAATAGTCAGTACGCAAGCTTTAGTACAGCTATTACACAGTCACCTGATGCTTATCTAATACGAGCATTAAAACATTCCAATGTATTTAATGTAGTTGAACGTAAAGGTTTAGATAATCTTACTAAAGAAAGACAGATCATACGTACTACTAGAGAAAGTTTTGATGAAAAACAAAAGGTAAAACCTTTATTGTTTGCTGGAATACTAATGGAAGGTGGTGTTGTAGGTTATGAAACTAATGTTAAGTCAGGTGGTGCAGGTGCAAGATACCTTGGTATAGGTGGTTCAAAACAATACAGACAAGACTCCGTAACTATATCTTTACGTACAGTATCAGTCAGTACAGGTGAAATATTGATTGAAGTATTAGTAACTAAGTCAATTCTTAGTGCTTCTATAACACAAGATGTATTTAGATTCTATAACAATAATACTGAATTAGTTGAAATTGAGAGTGGTATAGTAGAAAATGAGTCTATAAACATTGCTTTACAGATGGCAGTAGAGACAGCGGTTTTACAAACAATAGAGGAGGGCTATGCAGAAGGCTATTGGAAACATGAAAATAATATTGAACAGCCTAGTTGTGATGATGAGTGTATCTCTGATTTACGGGGCTGACAACGAAATATTTATAGACCAGTCAGGTGCTACATCTAATTTAGATATAGAACAGGTAGGTGGTAGTGGTAATATAATTGGTGGAGCAACTGCTGCTGCTGGTTCTATGACTGCATTGGATATCGATGGTGCAACTATGACCTTAGATATATTACAGAAAGGTAATACAAATAAATTCCTTGGTGATATATGGGCAGATAACTACACAGGTTACTTCTCTTTTATAGGTGATACCAACACATTTAATATGTCTACAGATG
>Ga0209535_1002777_pt1 | contig 11357 bp, 9 predicted proteins | sample LinPmetageLP28_FD_184041 | JGI IMG/M metagenome (GOLD analysis project Ga0209535, IMG submission 184041) | Marine viral communities from the Pacific Ocean - LP-28 (SPAdes) (version 2) | ecosystem: Environmental > Aquatic > Marine > Oceanic | place: Pacific Ocean | collected 2009-08-22
AATTTGATATTTATCTCTTTTAACTATGTTTAAAAAATGATATAACCTATTTTATGCTTTTTGGATTCTCATCATTTGCGGAACAACCGTTTTCTACGGCCAGTGATAGTAATGAAGTAACTATTCAGGTACTAGGTAATGCTTTATCAATTAGTATTGGTAGTGCGGGAATTACTGCAGACGCAATTGTTGAAGATCCAGATCCAAATAGACTTACTTTAGGAACGGGTTCTATTACAATTACAGCAGATGCTAATTTTAGTGTTACTGGTAATGCTACTTCATTAGGCATAGGGGACTTTACAGTTACAGCAGATGCTAATGCAAATGTTACTGGAAACGCGTTGACACTTTCAACAGGAAATGTTACAGTAACAGGAACAGCACTAGTGAATCCTACAGGTAATCAATTAACGATTGATGTAGGAAATCCTAACGTTATAACATGGGAAAATATAGTTCCTGGAGCAACAATGGTGTGGACACCAATAGATCCACAGTAAAAAATTATGGCATCAAATTATTCATCAGATTTAAAATTAGAACTTATTTCAACTGGAGAAAAAGCTGGTCTTTGGGGAACAATAACTAATACAAATTTACAAATTTTACAACAATCTTCGTCAGGGGTTTTATCTGTAGATATGGCTGGAGCTGATGTTACATTGGCTTTAACTGATGGAGCTGAGTCTAATGGTAAAAATATATTTTTTAAATTAACAGGAACTCTTTCAGCTAATAGAACTTTAACTATGCCTAGTGGTAGTGGAGTTACTAGACTATGGTTTATAGAAGATGCTACAGTGAGGGGAACATCAAATAGAACTTTAGATGTAAAAACAACGAGTGGGACACCACAGCCAGTTCCTCCTGGATCTACATTATTGTGTGTTTCAGATGGGTCTCAAACTACTACAACTCTTTTAGAAAAAAGTTATATAACAATTACAGATTCTAATTCTAGTTACACAACAGTTGCAGGGAATCAAATTTTAGCAAATACTACTTCTAACCCCATTACAATAGTTTTACCTGCTAGTCCAATTACAGGAGATGAAGTAACAATAATAGACGCAAGAGGAACTTTTGGATCTAACAATTGTATTATTAACAGAAACAACAAACCTATTAACTCTGGTACAAGTAACTTAACTTTAAGTACAAATGGCCAAGCAATCACATTAGTTTTTATAGATTCTACAAGAGGCTGGGCGTATAAAACTAACACAGCATAAGGAGCAAGGATCATGGCTCTTACTTCCATTAAATTTTTACCGGGTGTAAATAAACAAGATACGGCCGTTGGTGCAGAAGGACGTTGGGTTGATTCAGATAACGTAAGATTTAGATATGGGCTTCCAGAAAAAGTAGGAGGTTGGGCTTCATTAACTTTAGACACAATTGTAGGTGTTTCTAGAAGAATGCATTCTTTTGTTGATTTAGAAGGTAACCGTTATGTTGCAATAGGCACTGATAAATTTTTACTTATTTATTTTGAAGGTCAGTTATTTGATATTACTCCTTTTCGCAGCAATAACGCTGGAGTTCAAACAACATTTACATCATCTACATTATCAACTAATAGTACTTCAAATAAAACTTGTACTATTACAACTACTTCTGCACATGGGTTATCTGTAGGAGATATAATTTTATTAAACTCTGTAACTTTACCTGGGGGTACGGGACTTTCTGCTTCTGATTTTGAAGACAAATTATTTCAAGTGTTAACAGTGCCTACTAACACTACATTTACAATTAGCTCTTTAAAACAAGCAACTGGAGCTGTTTCAACTGGAGGATCTATGATCGTAGAACCTTATCAATCAGTAGGTCCAGCACAACAAACTTATGGTTATGGTTTTGGTATCTCTCAATATGGAGGACCTGTATCGGGAGCTTTAACTAATACTTTATCTTCTGGAATAAATGATATTGTAACTACAATCCCTGTAACGTCTAACGCAGGTTTTCCTACAGCAGGAACTATTGCTATTGGAAATGAACTTATTACTTATACAGGAAAAGGGACTAATACATTAACTGGAGCTGTACGTGAAGCCAATGGTACTACAGCTGCCTCACACAATTCAGGAGCAGTTGTAACAGACGCATCAGATTATTCTGGTTGGGGTTCCGCTGTAGAAGCATCAACTGTTATTCTTGAATCAGGGTTATGGTCATTAAGTAATTTTGGTCAAGTATTAATTGCAACTATTTCAAATGGTAAAACATTTACATGGAACTCAGGTATTGCTGCAAAATTTACAACAAGGTCTTCAACAACAACTTTAGGATTTGAAACAGCTATTTCTACAGGATTAGGTAATCCAACGGCAAGTCGTTTAACTTTAATTTCTCCAACTACTAGACACTTAATTCATTTTGGAACAGAGAATGATATAGGAGATCCTGTAACTCAAGATGATATGTTTGTTAGATTCGCGGACCAAGAAGCTATTAATTCTTATACAATCAAAGCAACTAACACTGCTGGTTCTCAAAGGCTTCAAGATGGTACAAAAATTGTAGGTAGTATTGTTGCCAAAGAAAATATTCTAGTGTGGACAGATAATGCATTGTATACTATGAAATTTGTAGGAGCACCTTTTACATTTGGATTCGAACAAGTAGGTACTAACTGTGGATTGATAGGTAAGAATGCTGCTGTTGAAATTGATGGTGTCGCTTATTGGATGTCTAACAATGGTTTCTTTTCTTTTGATGGTACAGTTAACTCATTAGCCTGTTCTGTTGAAGATTATGTATTTGATGATTGTGATACAACTAAAGGACAACAAATTTGTGCGGGAATAAATAATTTATACACGGAAGTTACTTGGTGGTACCCTACTTCAAATTCAAATTTTAATGACAGGTATGTTGTATTTAATTATGGAGAATCTCAAAAAGTTCCTATGGGTAATTGGTACACGGGAGTTAACACTAATTCGATTAGAACATCTTGGATTGATTCTTTAATTTATCCAAAACCTTACGCTTCTAGTTATGATTCTACAGCTACTGGTACTTTTCCTAGCGTCATTGGTGAAGAAGGGTTAGGACAAACAGTACTATTTGAACATGAAACAGGAACTGATCAAATTAATCCAAACGGTTCGACTACTGCTTTAACATCTTCTTTACAATCTTATGATATTGCTTTACAACAACAACAACCCGAAACATTTTTAGCAATGAGAAGATTTGTTCCAGATTTTAAAACATTAACAGGCAATGCAAACGTGACAATAGGGTTAAAAGATTACCCTTCTTCAACTATTGAAGATAGTACATTAAGTCCTTTTACAATTACATCTTCTACAACTAAAGAAGACACTAGAGCAAGAGGAAGATATGCAAGTTTAAAAATAGAAAATACCGGGGCTGGAGAAAAATGGAGATTCGGAACATTCTTAATTGATTTACAACCCGATGGAAAAAGATAATGACAAGAGTTGTAGTAAGATTACCTGAACCTAAAAAAGAATATAGTGAGGATAATCAAAGACAAATTAATAGATCTCTAACCTCTATTGTTGAACAGTTAAACTCTACATTTTTAACACAACTAAAAGAAGATGCTGAACGATACACTTGGTTTGGATTAGGATAAAATGGCTAATATATATTTAAACTCAAAAAAAGATTTAACAAGTAATACAGTTACAACTTTGTATACTGTACCTTCAAACTCTAGAGCAATTTTAAAAGCTATTTTAGTTAGTAGTGATAGTGGAAGTGCTACTACTATTACTGTAGATTTGTTTGCTGGTGATCCCGCAGCAAGTGCTGCTAAATTTACTTTATTTAATGTAGAAGCAATTGGAGCTAATGAAAGTAAACAATTATTAACAGAACCATTGATTATGTTAGAAGGTGAAGTATTACAAGTAACCGCTGCAGACGCAAATAGATTGTTTGTAGTAGCATCAATATTAGAAATAAACAGAGAGGATAAATAATGCCATTCATAGAAACAGAAGCAAGTAAAAGACAAGAAATAATTAACGGTAAAAGTGTTACAGTTATTACTCCTAAATGTGAGGTAACTTTAACTAATACTCAGACAGGACAAGAGTACATGTCCGATTCAGAAGCATTAGCTGACGTACAGAACGTTAATACCGATACTAAACCTGAACATATACGTAGAGACGTTAATATAACAGTAGAAGAAATTAACTTTGGAGCAGGTTCGGAGTTGTAAATTAACAAAAAGTAAGGTATTTTAATAAACATGGCAATTACAGATATTATACAAGAAACTGAATTAACTGTTGGGGCTCCAGACATTACTTATTCAGGTAATGAAGGACCTAAATCCCCTCAAGAAATTCAAAGAATGAAAATGGCTCAACTAGAAGAAGAGTATAATAAGTATGTATTTGAAATGGAAGAACAGGGAATGGAACCTGTATCTATTAGAGAATTTATAGAACAAGCTATGGCTGAAGGACAAATGAGTTCTAATCAAGAAGGTATGATGGACGAAGGTCTAGGAAGCATGGTGCAAGAACCACGGACCATGGCTGCTTACGGCGGTATCATGGGAGGAGATGGTAGACGTGCGTATGTTGGTGGAAGTTATAGAGACTCAGGTAATAGTGGTTATCAAGGTAATAGTGGAGCTCCAGGTAGTAGTACGACTAGTAGTAATAAAACTAGTAGTAATACAACTAGTAATAGTGGCGGAGGCGGTGGAGGTCGAGACTCAGGTGATGCAGTTGCAGCACAAAGAGCAGTGGAAGCAAGAGCTAGAGCCGCAGCAGCACAACAAGCAGCAGCCGCAGAAGCAACAAGAGTCAGAGAAGCTTATAGAGGTGAGCAATCACGAAAGGCTGAAGAAGCAAAAAAAAGAAAAGACGAAGAAGCAGCAAGGGTTCAAGAAGCTTATAGAGGACAACAATCACGAAAACTTGAAGAAGAAAGAAAACTTAAAGAAGAAAACGAACTTAAAAAAGCTCTTGAAGAAGAGGAAGAAAAAAAAGCTAACGAACTTGAAATTAAAAAACTTGAAAAATTAAAACTTGAAGAAGATAAAAAACTTGAAGAAGAAAATAAAAAAATACAAATACAAATACAAAAAAGTGTAGACAATCAAGTTAAAAAAAAGAAAAAAAATCTTAAAAATATTGTAACTAGTAAAGACTTAGAATTATTTGATAATAATGAAGATGGTAAATTAGGCCTTATTGAAAGATTTAATAGGTTTACAAATAAAATAAATAAAGAAGCAGCAAATAAAAGAGCGTTTCAAAAATATCAAAATGTAGAACAGTACGTTGATCCATTTGACAACAGCCGATATGGACTTAGTGGAAAAGAAATGTCTGAAAAAAGAGGGTTTACTTTTGAAGGTGACGAAATTACAGGGTATGATAGAGACAACGCTACAGATTATGGTTATAATATTATAGGTAACGAGGATTTAGATAAAGGACTTGCAACTTTAAAAACTAGTACAGGGACAAGACCTAATTTGTACGATGTTAACTCAAATTTACCAGGAACATATGGTGCATTACTTAATCCTTTGTTTAATAAATTTAGACCAGATACACAAGTAACAGCAATGAATACTTTAAACAAAGCCGCAGATTATAGTATTCTTGGAGGACAAGACAGAGTAAGTAACGATGATTTAAGAGATCTAGGAAATTTAGGGAGAACTGAAGATCAGATTAAATTAATGGAAAAAGGTAGTCTTGGTGGGGATGATTCACAACAACAATTTATTCCATTTAATAAAACAAATCAAGAGGAAGAAGTAGAAGTAGAAGAAGAGCCATTCCAATTAGGTCTAGCATTTAGAGCTGATGGTGGAAGAGTGGGTAAAGCTTACGGTGGAATGATGGGTGACGATGGTAGACGTGCCTATGGTTTAGGAAGTATTTTTAAAAAAGCAACTAAAGCATTTAAGAAAATTGCAAAGAGTCCAATAGGTAAAGCTGCTTTAATAGGTCTAGGTGGTAATGCAATTTTCGGTGGTGGACTTGGCGGAACTTCATTTATGCAAGGTTTAAAATCTAAAGGTTTACCTGGGATATTAAAACAAGCAGGGAGCTATGCTCTAGACAATCCAGGAATTATTATCCCAGCACTAAGCGCTGGAGCAGCTTATTTTACAGACGATGAAGAGCAAGATACATACGTTGATAAAACAGGAATTGATGTAGACAAAATTAGAGCAAATCCATATAAGTATTTAGCAAGAGCAAACAAAGCAGACGGTGGACCTATGGGTGAAAGAATAGGTTATAACCAAGCTGGTCCAGTTATAGATAAAGACACACAAACTATGATTTTAGATATGAATAATAGAGGTATGGATATAGAAACTATTTCTACAATAACTCAACAAGATGCTGCTACTATTAATGCTATTCTTTCAGCGCAAAATCAAAAAGCACAAGGTGGACCTATGGGTGGCGAAATAATGGAAGAGGAATCAGAAGAATTATTAAATATGAATGGTATGGAAAAAGACTACAGAGAAGAAGGTGGTTTTGTACCTATTGGAGAGTATGAGAAAAAAGATGACGTTCCAGCTAGATTAAGCAAGAATGAGTTTGTATTTACAGCAGATGCTGTAAGAGGAGCAGGTGAAGGAGATGTTGATTTAGGTGCAGAAAAGCTGTATACACAAATGAAAGATTTAGAATCTGTAGGAAAACGTATGCAAGGTGCTAATGAAATGTTTCAAACATCACAAAGATTAGAGGAAGTTATATAATGGCAGAAACAGTTACACGTAATTTACCTTCACAATTTATTGAAGATATAGGTGTTGACCTTTCAAAACAACTCGTTGCATCGACAGCTATACCTACAATGGGTACTGGCCTTGCCGGTATCTCTCAACAACCAGGTGAAGCGGCAGCAGACTTTGCAGCTAGACAACAAGCAGCAAGATCTTTTGATACTAGAAAACAAAGTTTATCAGGTCTGGCACCTCAAATTGCAGGACAAGACGCAGCTCAAACACAAGCTTACAATTTAGGAACACAAGGTGTTGGAAGTTATCAACCATTTTTAAATCAAGCACAAGCACAAGCACAAACTGCTGCTGGTTTAGGCAACATGGCCCTTGGACAATTAGGAACTGCAGGAACTGAATTAACAGGAGCAGGAACTACATTAGGAACTGCGAGAAGTCAGTTGACTGGAGCAGGAACTACATTAGGAACTGCAGGAACTGAATTAACCGGAGCAGGCTCTACATTAGGAACTGCGGGAACTGAATTAACCGGAGCAGGAACTACACTAGGAACTGCGGGAACTGAATTAACCGGAGCAGGGACAGCTTTAGGAGCTGCTCAATCAACATTTGGTGGCATACCAACAGGTGCAATGACATCCTCACAAATACAAGATTATATGTCTCCTTATCAATCACAAGTTATGGAAGCCTCACTAAAAGAATTTGACAGGAACGCAGCTATTCAAAGAACAGGACAAAGAGATTCAGCTATTCAAGCTGGTGCATACGGTGGAGGCAGAGAAGGTGTTCTTCAATCAGAATATCAATTAGGTTCAGATAGAGAAAGATCTTTACTTCAATCTGGAATGTTACAACAAGGATTTAATCAAGCTCAACAACAAAGACAACAAGATATACAAAATAGATTTGGTTTAGGTCAAGCACAATCAGGACTTGCAGGACAACAAGCAGGTTTTGCTGCACAAAGAGCGGCATTAGCTGGGCAACAAGCAGGTTTTGCCGGACAAAGAGGTGCATTAGCTGGACAACAAGCAGGGTTTGCTGGACAAAGAGGTGCATTAGCAGGGCAAGAAGCAGGGTTAGCTGGACAAAGAGGTTCATTAGCTGGACAAGAAGCAGGATTTGCTGGACAAAGAGCTGCATTAGCTGGAGCGACTCAAGGTTTAGGTTCATTCCAATCAGGATTGGCTAGTCAACAAGCACAACTTGGAGCACAAACACAATCCTTACTAGGTGCAGATATAGCAAATTTAGGTACATTAGGATCAATTAGACAATCACAAACGCAAGCTGAATTAGATGCAATTACGCGAGCTAACAGCCAAGCGGCTTTCTTACCTCAAGAAAATTTATCTAGATACGCTGGACAAGTAGCAGGATTAATGGGTGGGTATCCAGGTCAAACAGAGTCACAATTTACTCCTAATGCTTCACCTATGCAAAACGCATTAACTATGGGAACTGGATTAGGTTCTATATATTCAGCAATAAGAGGAAATTAATGAACAACAGAACTTTAAAAAGACCAATGTTTAGAATGGGTGGTTCTACTAATGAAGGTATTACTTCAGGGTTACAAAGAAAATCTTATAAAGAAGGTTCTTCATTTGAAGAAGATTTCAGAGAAAACATGAGAATAAGTGAAGACCTTAAAAAGGAATATGGCGTAGGTCAAAAACAAGATCGAACTCCTTATTCTCCTGGAACTTTATCAAGTGCCTTGGCAAACTTTTCTTTAAACTTAGCAGGTCAACCTGGTGGAGATTTAATGGGAGCAATCGGAAGAGCCGGTTTACCCGCTTTAAAAGGATTTCAAACAGCAAGAGCAGCAGAAAAATCTAATACTGCAAAAAGTAAAGAAAGAGGATTTAGTGATGTATTTGATGCAACAGTAGATTTAAGAGAAGCTAAAATAGAAGCTGAAGCTGAAATAAAATCAGCCTCACAAGGAGGGCAAGATCAATTTGCTTTCCAAGCAACACAAGAAACTCTTCAAAATTTAAATGACGGTGCAAGAAGTATTCAAACAAAAATAGATGGATTAAAATCAGCACCTCCAACGTCTCTTAATTCAGAAGACTTTGCTATGCAAATAGCAGAATTAGAAAAAGATTTACAAGACAATGCAGAATTACAAAGATTAATTACAAAAGAAAAAGATTTAGATCCAATTGCTACAACAATTCTGAAAGGTATTGCAAATGGTATCTTTACTTTTGAAGACTACCAAGCATGGAAAGAAAAAGGTACATATCCAGGAGGATTAAAAGAAGGAGGTAGAGCGGGTTACAATATGGGCGGTGATGTGATGCAAGAACAACTTAATATAACTGAAAGTATGGGTGCTCCAACTCAACCTATGGCTCCTACACAGGGTCAAAGTCAAGAGGATTTAACTTACGAAGAATTAAGATCTAGACTACCCAGAGAAATTAAAAATGATATTGTATCATTAATTGCAACAAGCAAACAAGCTTTGTTAGATTTTGCAAACATAAGAACTCAACAAGATGTAGATAATTTTAATCAGCAATATAACGTAAACTTGTCATTACCACAGGAGGGTTAACGTGGAGCCTTTTCAGGAAAAAGACGAACAAGAATTACTTGATGAAGTTTTAATTAGTGAAGCAATTAAAAACAGATTAAACAAACCAAGAAAAGAAGTTAAATTTACTTGGGGAGGTTTAAAGAATGCATTACCTTTATTAGAAACAAACCCATTTGATCCTCAAAAAATAAAAAGAATTAGAGAACTTGTTGAAGGTCAAGACGAAGCTAAAGAACAAGATTATATTGAAGGGTTTGAAGAAATAGAAAGATCTTTAATAGGAGGAGTTCAGGATTTAGGATATAGTGTAGGTAGTTTACTTACAGAAGGTATTGATTTAACAGTAGGTAGAATACCTAAAGATAATACTAAATTTACAGAAAAATTAACAGAAGCATACGAAGAAAATAAAATAAAAGAACCTGAAACTCTTGTAGGTGAACTAGCTAAAGTAGGAGTTCAATTCGGTATTCCTGGTGGAGCTATATTTAAAATAGGGGCAAGAGGAAGGGCTATTGCAAAAGCAAAACAGGCTACTCAAACATTAACCAAAGCTCAAAAAGTAACACAAATTGCAAAACGTGCTGGGTTTATGGCTGGAATTTTTGGTGCAACAGATTTTTTAGCAAGTGATCCTGAAACTCCAACATTAGCTTTAGAAAAAGAAAGCGAAGAAGATAAATCAGGAACAGATTTAGCATTAACTAGATTTAGAAACAGATTAAGATTTGGAGCAGAGGGAACTTTACTTGGGGCTGGCTTTTCTTTGATGGGAAAACCTGCAGCTGTAGTAGGAGGACTGGGTCTTAAGTATGGAATTATGAAACCTGCAGGTCTTGCACTAAGAGCAGCAGACTTTGCAGTTGTAAATCCTTTAGCTTTTGTACTATCTCGAACTCCAGGATTAAAAAAAACAGCTAAAACTTTAAGAGAAGCAAGTTCTTTTACAGTTGAAAAATTAATGAATCCTATTTTAACTAGAAATTTTAAATTTGAACAGTTGCCTAAATTTGAGGATTGGAGATTATTTTCTACAGCAGATGCAGATCCTTTAAAAAAAAGATTAAAAAAATTAGATAATTTTTTATCAGCTTTTAGATCAGTTGGAGATAAAACAGGTTTAGGTTACCAGTTAACTTCGGAAGCTAAAAGAGAAATAAAAGCAAGGTCAAGAACTATAGAAAAATATTTAGAATCGATAGAGAAAAAATCATATAACTTAGCTAAAGCTTCTGAAGATTTATACAACACTAAAACAACTTCTCCTGCAAGTCAAGATTACTATTTAGATCAAGTCCTTTCTTATTTTAAAGGTCAAAAAAAATTAACTGCTCTACCCGTTCAGTTAAGAACAACTGCTTCAAATTTAAATAAAGAATTAATTAATACTAAAAAAACTTTTGCTGAACTTTTACCAACAGGTGAATTAAAAGATTATATGTTAGATAATATAAAATCTTACATGAGGAAATCTTATTCTGTATTTACAAATCCTTCATACAATCCACCAAAAAAAGTTTTAGAAAAAAGCATTGATTGGATCAATAAAAATGTTGTTCAAAGAAACAAAGATTTAAGAATAGAAGCAGGTAAAATTCCTGGTAAAGCAAGTGCCGCAGTAAAAGAAAGAAGTTTTGCAGAAGCTATGGCTAAAAAAATAATGCAAACAACAAAACAAGATAATGTAGACCCTTTAACTATTTTACAGAAAATTTCAAAATATGATTTAAGATCAGATCAAATATTAAAAACAGGGGAAGAATTACCTAACGTAATTAAAAAACTTTTAGGTGAAGAGAATAATTTAAAAGCATCTGTTTTAACAACAACTTCACATGCAATAACTCAAGCTACAAACAAAAAAATGATAGACCGATTAGCTAGATTAGGAAAAGAAGAAGGTTGGTTATATGGATCAAGAGAAGAAGGAATTAGAAGAGGTATTTTAGATGTAGGTGACAACCCTATTGGAAAACTAAAAGGTCTTGGATTATTAAGAAGCGATATGTCTAAACTTTATGGATCAAAACAAGTAACACAAGCTTTACGTGGGACACCGGGTACATTAGATGGTTGGATGCA